>JGI12635J15846_10003356_pt1 | contig 13927 bp, 13 predicted proteins | sample BlaSpr_A8_OM2_M2_FD_15846 | JGI IMG/M metagenome (IMG submission 15846) | reverse complement strand
GTTGACTCACTCGCTCGCGCATCCGCGATGCGGGCGCGAGCCACGCTCCGTATTACGGGCTCGACGCCAACCAACAGAACCGCACTGCCTAGGAACAAACCCGTCAGAATCGTCATCGTTCGACTTGTCATCTGCAACCTCCTAGTCACCGCCCCGCCAACGACCCGAGCAATACGCTAGCTCCATTCCAAAAAATTTGCACGCCAATGCACACTAGCAAGAACGACGACAGCCGCATGATCACGCTCATCCCCGTCGCGCCAAGCAACCTCGCCAACCGGTCCGCAAATCCGTAGCACAAGAATACGCTCAGCGCGATCAGCACCGAACCAATTACCGCGCCCAGGATCGCCAGCAGATTCTGCGGCAGGTGCCGCGGAGCATTCGCTCCCAGTGTAATCGCCACGGAAATCGATCCCGGGCCCACCGTCAGCGGCAGCGTCATCGGGTAAAACGCGTGGCGGAAAATGTCCTCCGGATCCATTTCGCGGTGCGCGGTTCCCCGGTCATCCTCTTCTTTTTGTTTCAGCAATGACCATCCCGTCGAAATCACAATCAGCCCGCCGCCCACCTGCACCACGGGGAGTGAAATCCCGAAAAATGCCAGCACGTGCGTCCCTATCAAAAACGACGCAATCAGCAAAATAAAACTATTCATCGCAATCCGCTGCGACAGCATCCTTCGAGCCGGCGCCGAATACTCCCGCGTGAGCGCCAAAAATATCGGGCTGCCCCCCAGCGGGTTCACGATAGGGAATAGCGCGCTAACGACCAAAATCGTAGTCTTGACCGCTTCGAGCAAACTTACGCCTCCGTTTTGCAGCGCCGAGTTTATCTCGCACGCTCTCCAAGCGCCACACGCGGCGATGGCCCGCAGCCACCGTGCGAGCGGAAGCTGGCTCGGCATCCGCTCACCACAGAAACTAAAGGACTTGCGATGACGCTTTCGTCGATTAGGTCATGTTCACGCCCGGCCTGCCGTTAGGGTATTGACCCGATTGCCTCGTGGGAGGCCCTTGTATATTCTACTTTCGCGAAGCGTGCAGCCTCACCCCTCAGGGCTGCGGAATTGAAAGTGAATATTGAGAATTCTTATCGTTGACGACCATGAAGCTTTACGGGCGGGTGTCCGCACGGTCCTTGAATCTCGCGGCATCGAAGTCTGCGGCGAAGCCACGAACGGACAGGAAGCTCTTGAAAAGGCCGCTCAGTTGCGCCCTGATCTGGTCATCCTGGACATCACCATGCCGGTTCTGGATGGTTTCAGCGCCGCGCGAGAAATTACCAAACGCCTCCCAGGTGTCGGGATTCTCCTGTTGTCCATGCACGAGAGCTCCAGCATGGTGAATGTCGCCAAGTCCTCGGGCGCGCGTGGATATGTGGCGAAAAGCGAAGGCATTGCCCGCATACTCAAAGCCGTGGACGCCATCGCGCAGAACAAAACCTTCTTTCCCAATTAGCTCGCCGGAGCGGCCCCCACGCGGCGCGCCCGGTTCGTCTGTTCACACTCTGCGATCACGTTTCTAAAGGATTTCTTTTATCTCTGGGTACTTACCGTTCCGAAATGCAAGTGTTTACCGGATTGTCGAATTTCTACGTCGCGGTAGTGTCGCTATAGCGGGCGCCGGATCGGTCCTTCATTCATTCGCTTGCGAAACCGAAAGGGTAAATGAACCTCCGGCGCCCCTCCAAACTAGACCCATGAAAGCAATTCTGGCACCCCTTCCACCAAAGCTCAGCCGATCCTATGTTGCGGAATCAAGGATCATTTTCTGGAACCTGCTCATTACGATAGTGCTGTCGAGCCTTCTGCTTATCGCCTATTTGAAAAAAATCCTTTTTGATTTTTAGGCGGAGCCGACTTTATTTTGCCTGTGCGACAGCGACACGCGCGGCCGCTCGCTCTTGCAACTGCACACGGATCCCATTTTTCGGCCGGAGCGTGATGCTCGCCAGCGGCTCGATGCGCTGACTTGGCGCCAGCCGCATACGAAAGCGCTGCGCGATGGTGGCGAGCAGCAGCGTCGCTTCCATCATGGCAAAACCTGCGCCAATGCAAACGCGCGGGCGCCGCCGAAAGGGAAGTACGCAAAGCGCGGCAGCTTCGCCGCTGCTTCCTCGTTCCAGCGGTCCGGGTGAAAACGTTCGGGCTCGCTGAACCAGCGCGGATCGCGCTGCGTCACCCATTGACTCAGCACAATATTTGCGCCGGCGGGCAAGATGTACTCGCCGACTTCAAACGGCTCCTCCGTCCGTCGGAAAATTCGCCACGCCGGCGGGTACAGCCGCAGGGTCTCGCGGATCACTCTGTCTGTGTACTGCAACTTCGGAAGATCGGCGGCGGATGGCAGGCGTCCTCCGAGCACCGCGTCGAGTTCCGCGTGCAGTTTTTCTTCTACTTCCGGATGCTGCGCCAGCAAATACCAGGCCCAGGATAGGTTCAGGGCCGTGGTCTCATGTCCCGCCAACAGTAGCGTGATCACCTCATCGCGAAGCTGCTGGTCGCTCATCGAATTGCCATCATCGTCGCGAGCCGTCAGCAGCAGCGTGAGCAGATCCTTCGCGCCGCCCGCGCCTTGCGCTTGCCGTTCCGCCTCTTGCGCGCGGCTATGGCCACTCTTGAGTTTTTCTCTTCCGCGCGCGCTCAACCTGTATACAACTTCGTCCAACTTCTGCACCGCCCGATAGTGACGCGCACGCGTGGGCGTAGGGATGCCAAGAAAAAACGCAATGGAATGGAAGCCTGAAGAGCTCACCATGATGGCGTCCAGCGCCGGTTCGATCACCCGCATGCTTTCGCCCAGGTCGCTGCCAAAGAGTGAGCGCAAAACGATCCGCAGCGTGACATTCATCATGTCGTTGTGGATGTTGCGAGTCTCTCGGTTCTGCCATCCTTCGAGCAATCGCGCGGCTTCCTCCGTCGTGATTTCGGAGTAGCGCATAATGCTTTCGCGGTGAAAGGCAGGATTGCTCAGCCGCCTTTGCCGCCGCCAAAACTCGCCGTCGCTGGTGAGCAGTCCATTTCCAAACAGTTCCGGGTTCGCGCGCGAGGTAATCCCTTTCACGAAGTTGCCAGTCTTTCCGAGCAAGACCTGTTCGATGTGCTGCGGGTGAAACAACACATAAAACTGAAAGTCGAAGAAGTGGTAGTAGACAATGTCGCCATAGTCTCGGGCCCAGCGCGTGAGCGTCTGGGTCGAATCGCGGCTGGCCATGAACGAGGTGCCCACAACCGGAAGCCCTCGCGGTCCAGGCGGTCGCCTTAGCGGTAAATTGGTTGCGGTGGCGGGCATGAGCAGGGAACTCATCATACTCCAGAAAAAAAGTGACTTGTGGACGCCGAGGAAGGGGACACCCCGGGGCAATATTGCATGGTTGTGAATGGACCAGGGGGTGCGAGCGGAGAAAATCCCAAAAACTTTTCTGGCAGAGTTTATGTATAATCGGGCGGGCAGATAAATCGGAGCGGGCGTCGTACAATGGCAGTATAGAAGCTTCCCAAGCTTCGGACGTGGGTTCGATTCCCATCGCCCGCTCCAAAAACCTCCTCGATTGTGTTGCCCTCATGCTGACAAGTGATGAAATTAGACCGATTTCGACGGTCTTGTTCTGAGGTTGCTCCCAAATCGAGGGAGCTAACAACACCGAAGACCGCTCTTCTCAATTCTTCGATGAATCTTAGAGCATAGCGAACACGAGATGCCGGGCGGTTTGTGTCCCCTTTGGAACAGACATCTGAATTCTCAACGTGGTATCTCTACGTTAAGGATCTTGGTTCCCCTCAGGCCTATTGCTGCCATCCGCGATCTCAAAATAGGCCGTACGCGTGGGCAACCACACACTCCTCGCGTTCATGGGCGCCCCTGAATTGACCAAGGGAGGACCGCACGCCTGTTTAGCCATTGTCGTCGCCAGACATTTCCGGGAGGGGACGCGGCCCGAGACTCGACGCACTGAGCCAGAATAATGAGCCAAGACGCCAGGATTTCTCGCCGCTGGACCAGCCCGGACGCACGGCGGGCTACATCACTCATGCCAGCCACTCTCACGTCCGTCTGGAGTCTGATCAACCGCTTCCTCGAGTGGTTTGGGGATCTCGGTCTTTTTGCGTGGCAGGTGGTGCGGGCGGCAGTGAGACGCCCCTTTGAAGGTCGCGAGCTGATTCGTCAGCTCGACGAAATAGGCTCCCGGTCGTTGCCGTTGGTGGCCTTGGCGGGGGCCGCCATTGGTTTTGTCCTCGCCCTGGAAAGCCGCAGCAGCCTGGCTCGGTTCGGAGCCAAGTCCATGCTTCCCGCCGCTCTCGTGTACTCGATCATCCACGAAACGGGTCCTGTCGTGACCGGCCTGATTGTCAGCGGCCGCGTAGGGGCCGGCATCGGTGCTGAATTGGGATCCATGAAGGTAACCGAGCAGATCGATGCCATCGAGGCCTGCGGCGTAAATCCCTACAAGTTTTTGGCCTTCACGCGCATTCTGGCCTGCATCCTGATGCTCCCGCTGCTGACCCTCGCAGCCGATTTCTGCGGTGTGCTATCCGGTTGGGTCGCGGATACTTTGGTCGAGCCTGTTTCCTTCCAAAGATTCATCAATCAAGGTTTTGTAGGCGCCACCTTCAGCGACTTTCTGGCTCCCACCTTCAGAACTGCAGTCTTCGGCCTGATTATCGGGATGATCGGGTGCTTCCAGGGAATGCGAACGCAGGGCGGTACCGCGGGTGTGGGGCTTTCGGCAACGAGTTCGGTCGTCCTATCTTCGCTCTTTGTCATTCTGGCCGACGTCATTTTGGTGAAATTCATCCTGGTGTTCTTTTCATGATGCACCCTGAACAAGAAGTCTTGCTTGGTGCCGAGGAGAGCCATGCCACTCCGGCCATAGAAGGCTCCGGCGGGGACAGTGACGGACCAGCGGTGGCCCTGCGAGGCTTACATAGGTCGTTCGGTAGCCAGATGGTCTTGGACGGGATTGATCTGACCGTGGGGAGTGGCGAAACTTTGGCGGTCCTCGGACGTAGCGGCACCGGCAAGAGCGTGCTGCTCAAGCTGATCATCGGCCTGCAAAAGCCCGACTCCGGCTCGATTCGCATCCACGGGCAAGAAATCACCCGCCTCGACCTCGATGCAATGAATGAGCTCAGGAAGAAGATGGGGTTTTTATTCCAGCACTCTGCGCTGTACGACTCCCTGACCGTGGAGGAGAACGTTGCTTTCCCCTTGAGACGCCATACAAAAATGACGGAACCGGAGCGGCGAGATCGCGTCAAGGAACTGCTGTCCGGCGTGGGCATGGAAAGCGATCTCAAGAAAATGCCCAGCGAACTTTCCGGCGGCATGCAGAAGCGAGTGGGGCTGGCGCGCGCGCTGGCTCTCGAGCCCGGCATCCTCTTGCTCGATGAACCCACCGCGGGACTCGACCCCATCACCTCCGGCGAAATCGACGAGTTGATTCTCAAGTTGCAAGAGGAACACNACATGGCCTCCATTGTGGTCACTCATGACTTGCACAGCGCAAAAACCNTCGCGGATCGCATAGCGCTGCTGCACGAAGGGAACGTGTTGATCGAAGGCAAGTTTACGGAGCTTGAGAAGAGCGATAACGAATTTGTCTCGGAATTTTTGAAGCGGGATTCATAGGGAGCGCATATGTCAAGAGCGGCGAGGCTCGGAGCTTTTATTATTGCAACGCTGGGAATTCTGGCGGCGGGAATCTTCCTCATCGGGAGCAAGCAGTACCTCTTCACCTCCACCTATCGATTGAAGGCGCAGTTTGCTACGGTAGTGGGCCTTGATCCCGGCGCGGATGTTCGCGTAGGTGGTGTGCACATCGGCACCGTGCGCGGTATCGAGCTGCCGAATAAGCCGGCCGATAAAATCACCGTGCTCATGGATCTCCAGCGATCGACACACGACATCATCAAGCAAGACTCTGTAGCTGCCATCGAGACCGAAGGCCTTCTGGGGAACGAATACGTCTCCATCTCCTTTGGATCCGCCCAGGCCCTGAATGTAAAGGATGACGATACGATCGCCAGCCAACCCCCGCTTGTCATCGCGGACCTGATGAAGAAGGCTGACGGCATTCTGGACACCAGCCAGGAAGCCCTGGAAAGCGTCACCGTGGCCGCGGCCAATCTGGGTTCCATCAGCGGCAAGATCAACCAAGGTCAGGGAACCGTAGGGGCTTTGGTCAACGATAAGAAGATTTATACCCAGCTAGACCAGACGAGCGTCGGGTTGCGCGACACGGTCAACCATGCGCAAGCGGGAGTCGCCGCCTTCCAGGAAAACATGGAAGCGATGAAGCAGAATTTCCTGTTGCGCGGGTATTTCAAGAATCGTGGCTATGAAAACTCTTCCGAGCTGGTGAAAAACGAAATCCCGCAGCTTCCCCAGACGGCGCCACTGAAAACATTCACTTTCGAGTCCAACCAGCTCTTCGACAAAGTGGATACGGCCAAAGCAAAGAACCAGAAATCATTGCGTGCTGCCGGCCAGTTTTTGGCCGACACGGAGTTTGGAGTCGCCGTGGTCGTCGTTTCAACGGGCACAACCGGAGATACGCAAAAGGACTTGGTGCTGGCACACGCCCGCGCCATGGTGGTGCGAGACTACCTGGTCGGCAATTTCTCTTTTGATGATGTGCAACTCAAGACGCTCGGACTCGGGAAAGGGAAGAGTCCGAACCCTGATTCCAGTTGGGGCACTGTCGAGATCATTATCTATCCCGTTGACACCGAAGCTCCGACACAAACTAGCTCCATCAGTCCGCGGTAGATTTCGAAGTACTCGGTCGCTTGTCAATCGCGTGTTTGAGTGTCGATCCTGGACGAGTCGGAGTTCCGTGCATGAGAAAATCGCTGTCTGACCAGATCTCGAAAAATCCTACGCAATTCAATATTGCGGCCATTGCAAAGCTGGAAGAGGAAGCGTTAGATCGCCGGACACGCACCGAGCACCACAGCGATGCCATCGTAAAATTCATCGGCAGTATAAAATTTCTTATGCTGCACGTGATTCTGGTTGTCGTCTGGAGCACGGTGAATCTCAACTTGATTCCCAACGTGAAAGCTTTCGATCCTTTCCCATTCGGCATTTTGGCGCTTTTTGTCTCCTCAGAGAGCGTTTTCCTGACCATCTTCGTGCTAATCAGTCAGAATCGCATGGCCCGCCAGGCGGAGAGGCGCGCTCATCTCGACCTTCAGGTCGGCATGCTCGCCGAACAGGAACTCACCACGATGCTCCAGATGCTGCAAAAGCTGTGTCAACACACTGGCGTCGACGTAAAATCCGCAGCCCTTCAGGTTCAAGGATTTAGCGAGACCACCGACGTCCATAAGCTAGCCAGTGAACTGGAAGAGAAGCTCCCAGAGCAGTAGCCACAGCATTCGCTCGACACCACAAAAATTAACGGCAGTCATAAGGGCTGGCGACGGCGTGTGCTTACTGTTCGTGTGCGGGGTGGGCACGTTTGGCTTGTGGGGTAGGGGAGGGTGGCTCAACATGAATCGCTACAGGGGGAAAGGCAAACTTGAATCAGATTCTCGAGGTGCGGGACCTTCGCGTCGCGTATGGTGGGCGGGACGGCGGGGTGTGGCACGCGTTGAACGGGGTGAGTTTTGGCGTTGGCGCGGGCGAGATTTTGGGGGTGCTGGGGGAGTCCGGGTCGGGGAAGAGCACGCTGGCGGCGACTTTGTTGCGGCTGCTTCCGGCGAATGGGCGGATTGCAGGGGGACAGATTTTGCTGGAGGCGGCGGACGTCGTTCAAATGGATGCGGAGCGGCTTCGCAGCGTGCGTGGGCGCCGCGTGTCGATTGTTTTTCAGGAGCCATCACTTGCCCTGCATCCCACAATTCGAATCGGGGAGCAGGTCGGCGAAGTTTTGCATGCGCATGGGACGCTGAGCAAGCGAGAGCGCGGCGAGCGAGCGCGGGGGATTCTGGCGAAGGTTTTCTCAGGCGATATCGAGCGTATCTTTTCTTCCTACCCCCATGAGTTGAGCGGAGGGCAGCAGCAGCGCGCGCTGATTGCGCAAGCCATCGCTTGCGAGCCCGTAGTGGTGGTTGCGGACGAACCGACCGCATCCTTGGATCCCACAACGCAGCGTGAGATTCTGACGCTGTTCCAGACGCTGCGCGACCAGTTTGGAATTGCATTTATTTTCATTACGCATAATCCGGCGCTGCTGGCGGGATTTGCTGATCGCGTGCTGGTGTTGTACGCGGGCAAGGTTGCGGAAGTGGGTCCGACGCACGCGGTGCTCTCCTCGCCGCAGCATCCGTATACGCAGGCACTCCTGAAATGCGTGCCGCAGGTCGCTGCCGGAGAAGCTCTGCGACACAAGGCGCTGTTGCCGGTGATTGGGGGATCGGCGCCAAGCCTGGCGATACTTTCGCGGGGCTGCGTGTTTGAGCCGCGATGCGAAGAGCGGATGGAGATGTGCCAAACTCAAGAGCCGGCGGCGGCGATGCTGGGCAATCGTCATGAGGTTTCGTGCTTGAAGTTCCCCGCCTGAGGCGCTGGAAACGATATGGAACCAGTGATCCGCGTCGAAAATTTAGTGAAGCGGCACGCGGGCCGAGGGTTCGGGCGGCGCGCGCCGGGTTTCACGGCGGTCGATTCGGTCTCATTCTCGATTTTGCCAGGGACCACGCTGGCGCTGGTGGGAGAATCGGGCTCGGGAAAGAGCAGCCTCGCGCTGTGCTTGGCGTGCTTGGAACGAGTTACTGCTGGACAGATTTGGTTCGAAGGGCGAGATCTGGCGGCGCTGGAGGAGAAAGAGTTACGCGCCGTGCGGCCCAAGCTGCAATTGGTATTTCAGGATCCGGCGAATTCGCTGAACCCGCGATGGACGGTTGGGAAGATTGTCGCGGAGCCTCTGTTGGTGCAGGCGCGAATTGCGAAACGCGAACGCGACGCGCGGGCGGCACAAGTGTTAGAGCGAGTGGGGCTCTCCGCTGAATACTTGGAGCGAAGGCCGCAGGAGTTGAGCGGCGGACAGCGGCAGCGGGTGGCGATTGCGCGCGCTCTAATTCTCGAGCCGAAGCTGCTCATTCTCGACGAAGTGCTGTCGGCGCTGGATTGTTCCATTCAAGCGCAAATCGCGAACCTGCTGGTGGAACTGCAGCGAACGTATGGGCTGGCGTACCTCTTCGTCACGCACGATTTGAGAATGGCGGCGCATTTAGCTGATGAGATCGCGGTGATGAGCCGTGGGAAAATTGTGGAGCAAGGAGCGGCGGAGAAGATTTTGCGGCACGCACGCTGCGAAGAGACAAAGAGTTTGCTTGGGGCCGCTTCTCTAGCGCCGGAGGCGATAGCAGCGGTGCGAGAGCGATGACACGCTTTCTTGTGCGAAGACTCGCGCACGCGGCGTTTCTGCTGCTTGGTGTTTCCCTGCTGGCGTTTTTGTTTAGCACGCTGGCCCCCGGAAATTATTTTGACGAAATGCGTTTGAATCCGCAGATTTCCGCGGAACGGTTGAGCGCGTTACGAGCGGAGTACCAAGTGGACCGGCCGATGGTGGTGCGTTACGCGCGGTGGGCGAGCGCGCTGCTGCACGGAGATTTGGGATTTTCCTTTGCGTACAACACACCGGTAGCGCCACTGCTTTGGACGCGCGCGCGAAACACACTGCTGCTGACGGGCACGGCAACGGTGCTGGTGTGGATACTGGCGCTGCCGCTAGGCGTCTGGAGCGCGGAGAGGCTTGGACGGCCGGCAGATGTCGCGTTAAGTTGGGCAACGGCTGTTTTGCTGATTATTCCGGATTTGACGCTGGCGCTCGGGCTGCTGGTGCTGGCGGTGCGGAGCGAATGGCTGCCGACGGGCGGAATGGTGTCAGTGGGATTCGACGGGTTCTCTGCGGCGCACAAAATCCGGGATGTTGCTTTGCACATGGTGCTCCCGGTGACCGTACTTGTCGCGGCGGCATTGCCGGTTTTGCTGCGGCATGTGCGCGCGGCGGTGGCGGAGGCGCTGGAAGTGCCCTTTCTGCGCGCGGCGGAGGGACATGGAATTTCGCGCCGGCGATTGCTGTACCGTTATGCGCTGGCCGCAGCCGCGCATCCGCTGATTGCGCTCTTTGGATTTAGTCTCGGCACGCTGCTTAGCGGCTCGCTGCTGGTGGAAGTGGTGATGAGCTGGCCGGGGCTCGGTCCGTTTCTGCTGGAGGCGATTCTTGCGCGGGATTTGTATGTGGTGATTGGGGGCGTGCTGCTGTCGACGCTGTTCCTGGTGACGGGAAATTTCGTGGCGGATTTGCTGCTGTATTGGGCCGACCCGCGAATCAGGTCGGAGGCTGCGGGGCGATGAGCACGCGCTCGCGATTGCTGCTTTGCGTGGCGGTGCTCGCTGCGCTCCATTTGGGCGTGGCCTGCGCGGGATTTTTTGCGCCGTATGACCCTGCTGCGCAGGATCGCGAACATCCTTACGCGCCGCCGATGCGGTTGCATTTTGTAGATGGGCAGGGCGGGCTTCATCTGCGGCCGTTTTTCTATGCGCAGGCGCTGCGATCTGGCAGCTTCGATGCATACGAAGAGAATAGAACGAGAGCAATTCCAGTGAAGTTCTTTATCAGCGGCGCGCCGTATCGCGTGCTGGGAGTGTTGCCATTGCGAATGCATCTGTTTGGCGGCGATGTGCCCGTGTATTTGCTGGGCAGCGACGGTTATGGGCGAGACTTGCTTTCACGGGTTTTGTTCGGAGGGCAAGTATCATTGCTTGCGGGCCTGATTGGAGCGGGGCTGACGCTATCGATTGGATTGTGTATCGGGGCGGCGGCGGGATTTTGGGGCGGGTGGAAAGACGAAGCGTTGATGCGAGTGGCGGAACTGTTTCTGGCGCTGCCGTGGATTTACCTGCTTTTTGCGATGCGCGCGTTTCTGCCGCTGGCAGTGCCTCCCCTGAAGGCGTTTCTGCTAGTCATCATGGTAATCGGAGCGGTGGGATGGGCGCGTCCAGCGCGGATGGTACGGGGAATTGTACTGAGCGCGAAGGAGCGCGACTTTGTGCGAGCAGCGCGGGGATTCGGCGCGTCTGGCGGATACTTATTGCGACAGCACATTTTGCCGGAGACGGCTAGCGTCGTGTTGACGCAGGCGGCGATTCTCGTGCCGCAGTTTGTGCTTGCGGAGATGACGCTGTCGTTCTTGGGGCTGGGCGTCCCGGAGCCTGTGCCGAGCTGGGGAAACATGCTGGCCAGCTTGCAACATTACAACGTACTGGTCTCGTATTGGTGGATGTACTTGCCGGCACTGGCCATGGTGCCGTTCTTTCTCGGATACCTGGTGCTTGCGAGTTTATTGCAGGGGAGCCGCGGGACGTCCAAGATAGGAGAGGTGTTCGGCGGGGTCTGACGTGAACGAACGAAGAGCCAGCTTGTGGCAGATAGGCACGGTTTTTGCGGTGACTTTGGGCTGCGTGCTCTGCATCCATTCGGCGGTATCATTTCCATCACAAGCGAGTGCAAAGGAAGAACTGCTGCGCGTTGCAGGAGAGAGCGGGCGGCGGGGCGGGCGCATTGTGATTGCGTTGCGGTCGGAGCCGAAAACGCTGAACCCGCTAATCGCGGCGGACGGGACTTCGCGAGAGGTCATCAGCGCGATGCAGGCAGATCTAGTACACATCAATCGAGCGACGCAACTGACCGAGCCGGCGCTAGCGAAGTCCTGGAAGATTTCGGCGGACGGCTTGCGGTACACGCTGACGCTGCGGCAAGGGCTGAAATTTTCGGACGGACACCCGCTGGATATGGAAGACGTACTGTTCACGTTTCGCGTTTACCTGGACGAAGCGGTGCACGCTACGCAGCGGGATTTGCTGATTATAGACGGGAAGCCGATTACGGTGCGCAAAGTAGATGCGCAGACTGTAGTGTTTCAATTGGCCAAGCCGTACGGAGTGGGCGAGAGAATGTTCGACGGCTGGGCAATTCTGCCGCGGCATTTACTGGAAACTGCGTACAAGGAAGGGAAACTGGCCCAAAGCGGGGCGCTGGGGACGGCGGCGAATCAGTGGGCGGGGCTTGGCGCGTTTCGCTTGAAAGAGTACGTTGCGGGGCAGCGGCTGGTTTTGGAGCGGAATCCGTATTACTGGAAAACAGACGAGCAAGGGAGCCGGTTGCCTTATCTGGATGAGATCGTGTTTTTGATTGTGCCGAGCGCCGACGCGCAGGTGCTGCGATTCCAGTCCGGCGAGACGGACATGATCAGTCGGCTGGGCGCGGAGAACTTTTCGGTGCTCTCGCGACAGGCGCGCGACTACACGATGACGGACGCCGGGCCGGGGCTGGAGTATAACTTTCTATTTTTCAATTTGAACGAGCTGGGAGAAAAAGCCCCGGCGGAAATCGCGCGCAAGCAGAGCTGGTTTCGCGCTGAGAAATTTCGCCAGGCGGTGTCGCAAGCGATAGATCGTGAAGCGATTGTGCGGCTGGTGTATCAAGGGCGCGGTGCGGCGCTGTGGGGACCGGTCACCCCGGGAAATCCACGATGGGCGAATGCGGCGATTGCTCATGCTGGGCGGTCGCTCGACAAGTCACGCCAGTTGCTGGCAGAGGCGGGATTCCGATTGATAAGCGCGGAAAATGGAGAGTCGAGGCTTGTCGACGCGGACGGAAAACCTGTGGAGTTTTCGATCATCACCAGCGCCTCCAATGCGGACCGGGCGAAGATGGCAGCGCTGATTCAAGATGATTTGAAACAGCTTGGCATGCGGGTGCAAGTGGTGCCGCTGGAACTGCGCTCGCTGATCGATCGCGTTACGCAAACAAAGGAATACGATGCGTGCGTCCTGGGCATCACAAGCTACGACGCGGATCCGAACCCCGAGTTGAACGTGTGGCTTTCGAATGGCGACATGCACCTGTGGAATCCTTCGCAAAAGCACCCTGCCACGGATTGGGAAGCGGAGATCGACCGCCTAATGGAGCAGCAGTTGACGGCGACGAATACCGCACAGCGCAAGAAGCTCTATGACCGCGTGCAGGAAATCCTATCAGAGCACCAGCCGATGATTTTCCTGGCCAGCCCGGACATTTTGGTAGGCGCGAAACGGAGCATCGGGAATTTTCATCCGGCGGTGCTCGAGCCGTACGTGCTGTGGAACGTTGAACAGTTGTATCAGCGAAACGGGGCGGAGAATGCGCGGCGATGAGCCCAGTGCGCGTGGCAGCAGGGAAGAGAGCATCTCCGTCGTGGGACGACACGCGGCTGGTGAAGGAGTGCCTGGGCAGGAATGAAGAAGCGTGGTCGCTGCTGATCGACAAGTACAAAGCGCTGATTTATTCGATTCCCGTAAAGTACGGTTTGCCTCCGCAGGAAGCGGCAGATGTGTTTCAGGCGACATGCGCGGAATTGCTTGCGCGTTTGCCGGACCTTCGTGAGCCGCGTGCGCTGCCGAAATGGCTGATGCAGGTGGCGCATCACGAATGTTACCGGTGGAAGCGGCAGCAGCAGCGCCTGGTGAGCCGCGACGCCGAGCCGGATTTGCCCGAACCCGAAACGCCGGCGATAGCGGAAAGCGTGATTCAGCGGACGCAGGAAGAGCAGATGCTGCGCGAGGCGATGGGCGCACTCTCGCCGCAGTGCCGCCGATTAGTAGAGCTGCTTTTCTTTGAGACGCCGGCGCGGCCTTATGCGGTAGTAGCCAAGGAGTTGGGGCTGGCGGTGGGCTCGATTGGGTTCACGCGGCAGAAGTGCATCGAACGGCTGCGGCGGCAACTCGATGAGCTAGGTTTCCGCTAATGCCGAAATCTCGCGGAAAGGTTTCAGAGGCCGACCTGGCTTCGGAACTCGGCGCGCTGGAAAGCGACGCCGGCCGCCGAAAATTTCTCACCCGCAATAAATCCTTGCTGCGCTCGGAAGTAGTCAAGCGGCTGGCGCCGCTAGTGGTGGAGAAGATTCAAGCCGATGCCGGGCTGGCGTTGCGCCTTG
>JGI12635J15846_10003355_pt1 | contig 13927 bp, 10 predicted proteins | sample BlaSpr_A8_OM2_M2_FD_15846 | JGI IMG/M metagenome (IMG submission 15846) | reverse complement strand
CTCGCCCGGCCCCGCCCGTCCCGCCGGCCCCACCGTCGCGGCCGCCCCGCGCGCCCGCGGGCCGAGATCCTCCCGCGGCAGCGACCAGTCAGCCACCGCCGCCGGCTTTGCGGATCTCGCCGCCGCGGATCAGATGGCGCCGGATGAACGACGGCCGCGCCTTCACCTCCTCGAAAATCTTGGCGATGTACTCCCCGATGAGGCTGATGGCGAAAATCGTGAAGGACCCGAAGAACATGATCAGGAGCACCACCGTGGTGATGCCGCGCGGTGCGAGCCCGGGATAGAACACGCGGGCGAGAAACTGCGCAGCGCCGAGCACCACCGAGATCAACACCAGCGCGATGCCCGCGAACGTCAGCACATCCAGCGGAGTGCGGCTGAACGACAGGATCCCCTTCTTCGCCCAGCCGAAATTCTTCAGCATGCTGTTGGTGGAGCGTCCGAACATGCGCTCGGGCCTGATGTACGGTACACCGGTTTGCCGAAAGCCGACGTAGGCGCGCAGTCCTCGCAAGAACAGATCGCGCTCGTCGCAGGCAAGCAGCCACTTCACCACCCGCCGGTCGATCAGCGAGAAATCCCCCGCATCGTGCGGGATGGGCACGGAGGAAAAATAATCGAACACGCGATAGAACGCCTTGTAAGCGATCTGCATGTACCACGGCGCCTCGCGCTTGGTGCGCTCGCCATACACCACCTCATGCCCCTCGCGCCATTTGGCCACGAATTCCGGGATGAGCTCCGGCGGATCCTGCAGGTCGCCGTCCATGAGCACGACGGCGTTCTTCGAGGCCAGCTCCATGCCGCTGCGAAACGCCGCCTGCGAGCCGAAATTTCGCGAATGCGTGATGCCCGAGATTCGGGGATTCCGTGCACTCAGGGAGCGGATCACTTCCTCGGAATCGTCCGGACTGCCGTCGTTCACGAAAATGATCTCATAATCGACACTGAGCCTCGTGAACATGCGCTCGAGTCGCTCGGCCATGATGGGTATGGCCTGGCCGTCCTTGTAGCACGCGATGATTGCCGTGACGCTGTAGACGCTGTCGAGCGCCCGCTTCTTCGAGGCGCGTTCGTACAGCGCTACATCGGCGAGGCCCGCGTACCAGCGGGCCGTGCGTCTCAAACCCTCGTCGAGTGCCACCTCGGCGCGCCAACCGAGAGCCTCCGCCGCCCGGGCCGGATTGGCGTACCAATCGTCGAGGTCCCAGGTACGCGCCGGCATCGATGAGAACTCGGGCTCGCAGTCGAGGCGAAACTCGCGCTTCGCGAGATACGCGAGTTCGCGGATGGTGGTCTTGACGCCGCTGCCCACGTTGAACGAATCGCCGTACCGGTCGGCTCGCAGCAACACGGCCGCGCCGAGGAATGCGCCTATCGCATCGTCGACATAGACGAAATCGCGCGAGGTGTCCGGCCCGACGAAAGGCGGCAGACGTCGGGCCGCAGCCTCGGCCACCAGAGTGGGGATGAGGCGCGAGCGATCCTCGAGCGGTCCGTACACGGAGTAGAGCCGCAGGTTCGCACAGCGCAGCCCCCGATGCCTGCCGGAGAAATACACGAGGCCGGCCGCCGCGCTCTTCGTCACCGCATAGTGGCTGTTGGGCGCCGGCGCCTGGCTCTCGTCGGGCGCCGAGGCGCGCGCTCCGTATTCCGACGAGCTCCCGGCGTGGATGTAGCAATGAGTTCCCCGTCGCACCAGTTCCTCGATCAACTCCTGCTTCAAGAGCACGTTCGTTTGATACATCCGGTCGGCGTCCTGTTCGAAGGAATACGCCCCGTAAGCCACGCAATCGAATACCGTCTCCGGCTGTACCCGGTCCAGAAGCGTCCGAAGATTTCCGCGCGCGAGGAGATCCACCGTGATGACCCGGTCGGCGTCGATCTCGGCCAGCCGCCAGGCGGGATCGCGCGAAGCTGTGCCGAACACGTCCGAGCGGATATCGAGGAGCGTGCGCATGAGATTGGCGCCGATGAAGCCGCTCGCGCCCAGCACCAGGATCGGTCCGTGCAGCTCGCGCACCAGACTCTCGGTCGAATTCACGACATCGCCCGATCGGCCAGGAGACCGAGGATTGCAGCCACATCCAGGCCGCACTCTTTGCGGTGCCAGCGCTGAGAGCCGTAGCGGCCCGAAGGATACCCTTGCGCATGTGCATGCACGACTGCGGCCGCCGGGCGCCCCGAGAGCGCCAGGAAGTGCAGGAATTGCTGTCCGAAGCCGCCGTGCGCCACATGCTCTTCGACGATGCCGAGGACCGGCGCGGCCTCGAGCTCGTCGAGCAGAGCCGCCGGGGGCGCGCAGCAGCGGCAATCGCCCTCCAGCTCGCTCACCACCCAGATCGCCGGACGCTCACCGAGTGGGCGCTCACGCGTGGCGCTCCACAGGCCTCCTGCAATCGGGCCGACGGTCACCAGCAGCCCGGCCCGCCCTTCCTGCAGCCGGCGCCACGCGGCGTAAGGGGGCAACGCGGATTCGTCCTCGAGCTCCGAGCGCCCCAGCCGCAGGTACGCNGGCGCATCGCGCCCGGCCATGGCACGCACCATCGGCTCGACATCGGCATCGAACGCCGGCACGTAGGCCCGCATCGCAGGCAGAGTCAGCAGTACGCCGTAGTCCTCGAGCGCATGATGTGTGGCTCCCATGGAGCCGTAAGCATACCCGCCACCGTTGCCGACCAGGCGCACGGACAGCCGATTGAGGCAGACATCGTTCCGGATCTGCTCGAACGGGCGCGCATAGCAAAAGGGTGCGATGCTGTACACCCAGGGTTTGCCGCCCACGGCGGCCATGCCCGCGGCGACCGATACCATGTTCTGCTCCGCGACACCGGCGTTGATGAAGCGCGGCCCGAGCGCCTTTTGCAGCGGCTCGAGCGCCATGAAGCCCAGATCGCCGGTCAGAAAAAAATAGCGCTGACGCGCGGCGAGATCGACCATGGCATCGCAGAATGCGTTCCTCACGGCGGATCGAGCTCGCTCAGCGCCGCCGCGTATTGCTCCCCGCTCAGCGGCAAGTAATGCCACTCCATACGGTTCTCCATGAACGACACTCCCTTCCCCTTGACGGTGTCGAGCAAGATCACCGCACCCGGATGGGCGCTCGCGGCCGCTGCGATGGCCTCATGATCATGGCCGTCGATCCGAACCACCGGCACGCCGAAGCTTTCGATCCGTCCGCCGAGGTCGCCCATCGACGCCACCTCGCGGGTCGACCCAAATCCCTGCAAGCCGTTCACGTCGACCAGCACGGTGATGTTGCGGAGCCTGCGATGCGCCCAGAAGATGAGGCCCTCCCACATCGCACCTTCCTGCCATTCCCCGTCCGAGGTCATGCAGAAAATCCGGCCCGGCTCGTCCTCCAGCCCGCGCGCCAGCGCCATGCCGAGAGCCACCGGAAATCCGTGCCCGAGGCTGCCCGTGGCGACCGGGATGTGCGCGCTCCATCCGGGGACCGGATGTCCGGCGAGCAGCGTCCCGTCCGCGTGAAACGTGCCGAGATCCGTATCCGACAGCACACCCAGGCTCCACAGAGTGACGTACAAAGCCCCGGCCGCATGCCCCTTCGACAAGATGAATTTGTCCTGCGCGCCCATCACCCGGTGATGCAGCGTGATCATGGCGTCGATCGCGGACAGATTTCCGCCCAGGTGTCCGATCCGGCTCTCGTAATGCATGCGAAGCAGCCGGCATCGCGCGCGCCGGGCCAGACTCGGCAAGTCCTCGCAGCCGGGCCGCTCCAGCACGTTCACTGCAGTTTCTCCGCCCGGCGACGCTCGATTGACACCGCAGGATTCTCGCACGCGCCCGATCCGGCCCGACCGATGGGTAGCGCATGCGGCGGCCGCAGCAGATGGGTGATGGATTGATCCCGCAGCCGGGCGACGTAATGCGCGGGAAAAACGCCGCACGCGGCGTCGATGAGCGAGGCGTCGAGATTCACGGGCCACGGTTCGAGCGCCGCCGCGCGCGCGAACTCTTGGAACGGCGTCACCGCACCGATCAACAAGAGTCCGGCCAGCGCCGCCTTCTTGATCCGTAGCGTCGCCCGGACCCGCCCGGGGGTTGTCGTCACCGAAGACGGTTCGGCGATGAGCGCAAGACACGCCCCGATCGCCAGCACGGCCAAGCTCGGAATCGACACACGCATGACGAAGTCGTTGGCGGCACCGAAGCGCACCACCGGCAATACCGCGAGCACGCACAATGCCAGAACCGTCGCAGCCGACCGGTGAATCGTCAGAATCACAAACCCGATGAGACCGGCCTCCAGCAAAAAAAACTCCGCCTGACTCCCAAGATCTGCGGCGATGGCGGCGGCACCGAAACCCTGTCGACCGATCGTCCAACCCGCCGGAATCCTGCCTGCATCGAGCGTGAGATACGCCGCGATCACGAGACCCACCGCCAACGCGGGCGCCCAGACCCGGGGATGGAACAACCGATTCGAGCGTTCGCGCACCGCCGTCTCCCACACCCGCGCCAGCACGAACGGCACGAGGCCGAGCGCTGCGAGCGGAGACCAGAGCGAGACGGCCACCACGATCATCGGCAGCAAAGAATCAACCCCGTCCCGGCGACGGCACAAGATCCCGATTCCCAGCCAGGCGCCGAGCGCGTGATTCGGCACCCAAAAGAGCTGCGTGGTCATGGACGAATACTGATAGCGGGCCGCCCACCATTCCAAGTGTCTGGTGATATCCCAATGCGCGACGGCACCCGGAACGCGAAGCAGCGTGCCGACGGCATCGAGTCCGCTGAACGACACGATGACCGCCACGCTCGCCAGCACCGCGCCGACTCTCCGGGGCATGCGTGACAGTACTTGCAGCAGGAAGAGAGTCGCTCCTGCCGCGGTCCACACCGCCATGGCGGCATGTGCCGCGGCAAGACCGGCCGTCTTGCCGACGAGCGCAGCGGGCAAATAGTAGCCAATCGGCGCCCTCAACAGCGTCAGACCGCCGCCTTCGGCACCGTAGCCTACCGGCCAGGCGCCGGTCACGAGATCGTGCAATACCGCGTCCCGGATGTGCCAGTCGGCGTTGGCGAAGACCCAATGGCCGGTTCCGCCGCACACCGTCCAAGCGCACCCGACAGCGATCGCGATCGCCACCTGCCATGCCGACAAGTCGCAGCAAAGCTCGCGCGTCCGTCCTGGCACGACCAGCGGATACAGCGCGTACCCCACGCATAGCAACAGCGGGACCGCAGCCCAAGGCTCGAGCCAGCCGGCGAGAAAAATGACGACCGGCAGCGCCAAGTAGAAGACCACCGCTCTATCGAGCGCATCGAGCGGCCTCCTCGCATCGGGGCTCATCATCTCAGGCCAGGGCGTTGACGCCGCTCGCTCCGAGCGCCCAGGCGCGCCCGAGCGGCATGCCGCGCACGAACACCGGCGCCGGAACGCTCGCGCACAGCGCTTCGACCTCGGCGCCCGGGAAGTGCGCCCCCAGCGCCACGAAATCCGCGCCGCCGTTCACCGCGCCCCGCGCCTCGTCGGCAGCCCGGCACGACACCCCCCGAAGTACTTCGCTGCCTCCCGCGGGCCCCGGCTTGAAGTCGGCGAAATCACGAATGCGATAATACGGGGTGTCGCGTACCCGCAGCCGCTCCGGCAGCCGCAGCGCGCCGATGATCGGACGATCCGCCGGCAACAGTCCCGCCGTGCCGAGCGAGGCGCGGCTGCACCAGCGCAAGGCCTGACCGTCGAGACTCCGCGGCGTGCCGCGATAGCGGCGCACGATCCACACATCGAGCAGCACGTCGCCGTAGGAATAGGTATGTCTCAGGCGAAGGAGAGGCCGCGGCTTCTCGATGACGATCCCGATCTCCTCCTCCAGCTCACGCCGCAGGGCATCCGCCCGCGCCTCGCCGGGCTCCACCTTGCCGCCGGGAAATTCCCACATTCCCGCCAGGTGCTTCCCCGCCGGACGCTGCGCGATGAGCACTCGCCCACGCGCATCGATCACGGCCGCAGCGACCACGTGTATCGCACGGTCTGGGAGGGCTCGACTCGGCCGCTCGATCGTCAGCCGCTCGCTTGCTGCAAAGCGCCGTGGCAGTGCTTGTACTTCTTGCCCGAACCGCAGGGACAAAGCTCGTTACGGCCCACCTTCGGCACTTGCCGGACGAAGGGTGTCGGGCCCCCCGAGCGAGGCTCTCCCGCATCCGGACCGGCGCCCGGCGGGGAGTTGAATCCTCCGGGAGGCGGCCCGGGAGGGCCGGCTCCCTCCTCGAGCCCGGCACCGAGCTGGATGGGAGAAACCGCTTCGGCGTGCTGCATCTGCAGCGCACGGGCGAGCCGCTGCTGCCGCTCGAGCTCCTCGCGCTCGATTTCCGCCTGACTGCGCACTTGAATCTTGGACACCGTGGTGACGGTGTCGAACTTGATTCGATCGAGCATTGCGGAGAACAGCTCGAACGCCTCGCGCTTGTATTCCTGCTTCGGATTCTTCTGGGCGTAGCTGCGCAGGAAGATGCCCTGGCGCATGTAGTCCATCGCCGCCAGGTGCTCGCGCCAGTGCGTATCGAGCGTGCGCAGCATCATCTCTTTCTCGATGTAGCGCATGAATTCGGGCCCGACGGCCGCCTCTTTCTGATCGTAGGCGGCCTCGAGCGCGGTCACGATCTTGGTCCGCAGCACCATCACGTCGCCCGACTCGTCGCCTTTGACCCACTCCTCGATCGGCAGCCGCGGGCCGAAATCACGTTCCACCGCCTGGGCGAGTCCGGGCACATCCCACTGCTCCTCGGCAGCGCCTTGCGCCATGTACTGATCCACGAGCTGCTGCACCACGTCCTCGCGCACGCCCTTGATGGCCTCGGCGACATTCTCCGCGCCCATGAGATCGGTGCGCTGCTGATAGATGACGCGGCGCTGATCGTTGGCGACGTCATCGTATTCCAGCAATTGCTTGCGGGCGTCGAAGTTGTGCTGCTCCACGCGGCGCTGCGCCCGCTCGATCTGACGGGTGAGCATGCCGCTCTCGATCGCCTCTCCGGCCTTCATGCCGACGCGGGTCATCAGCGCCTTCATGCGGGTGGGATCGCCGAAGATGCGCATCAGGTTATCTTCCAGCGAGAGATAGAACCGGCTGGAGCCCGGGTCGCCCTGGCGTCCCGACCGGCCGCGCAACTGATTGTCGATGCGCCGCGACTCGTGGCGCTCGGTGCCGATGATGTGCAACCCGCCGGCGGCGAGCACCTGCTCGTGACGCTGGCGCCAGGCCTCGCGAATCTCCTTGACCGCGGCGTCATCGGAGGTACCGAGCGCCTCGATCTGCGCCTGCACGCTGCCGCCGAGCACGATGTCGGTGCCGCGGCCGGCCATGTTGGTCGCGATGGTGACCGCTCCCGGCCGGCCCGCCTCGGCCACGATGTGCGCCTCACGCTCGTGCTGCTTCGCGTTCAGCACCTCATGCGGAATGTTGGCGCCGACCAGGAGCTTTGCCAGCCGTTCGGAGGTCTCGATCGAAGTGGTGCCGACCAGTGCGGGCTGCCCGCGCTTCACGCAATCCTGGATGTCCTCGAGGATCGCCTGGAATTTATCCTGCTCGGAGAGGAAGACGAGATCCGAGTGATCCTTGCGTATCATCGGCTTGTGCGTCGGAATCACGACGACCTCCAAACCGTAGATCTGCTGGAATTCGAACGCCTCGGTGTCGGCGGTACCGGTCATGCCCGACAGCTTGGAGTACAGCCTGAAGTAATTCTGGAAGGTGATCGAGGCCACCGTCTGGTTTTCCTCGCGGACCTTCACGCCTTCCTTCGCCTCCACCGCCTGATGCAGGCCGTCCGACCAGCGCCGTCCCGGCATGGTTCGCCCGGTGAACTCGTCGACGATGATGACCTCGCCGGAACGCACGATGTATTCGACGTCGCGCTTGTACAGGGCATGCGCCCGCAGCGCCGCATTCAGGTGATGCATCAGGCGGATGTTGGTGGCGTCGTAAAGGCTCTCGCCCTCGCGCAGGAGGCCGGTCTCCGCCATGAGGTCCTCGACCTTCTGATGGCCGTCCTCGGTGAGCGTCGCCTGCTTGGTCTTTTCGTCGACCGCGTAATCGCCCGGGGCATTTTCCTCTTTCTGCCGGGTGAGCCGCGGGATCAACGTGTTGACCTTGATGTAGAGCTCGGTGCTCTCCTCCGCCGGTCCCGAGATGATGAGCGGGGTGCGCGCCTCGTCGATCAGGATGGAGTCGACCTCGTCGACGATGGCGAAGGAGAGCTTGCGCTGGACGCGGTCCTCCAGCCGAAAGGCCAGATTGTCGCGCAGGTAATCGAACCCGAATTCGTTGTTGGTCCCGTAGGTGATGTCGCGGCTGTAGGCGGCGCGCTTCTCGTCCTGGGACTGGGCGTTCTTGATCACGCCGACTTCCATGCCGAGGAAGCGGAACACGGGCGCCATCCAGTCCGAGTCGCGCTGCGCGAGGTACTCGTTCACGGTGACCACGTGAACGCCCTCGCCCGTCAGGGCGTTGAGGTACGCCGGGAGCGTCGCCATCAGCGTCTTGCCCTCGCCGGTGCGCATCTCCGCGATCTTGCCCATGTGCAGCGCCAAACCGCCGATCAGCTGCACGTCGAAATGCCGCAGGCCGAGCTTGCGCCGGGAAGCCTCTCTCACCAGCGCGAACGCCTCGGGTACGAGCGAATCGAGCGAGGCACCCCCGGCAAAGCGGGCCTTGAGCTCGCGGGTCTTCTCCGGGAACTCCTCGTCCTTGAGCGCCTGCATCTCAGGCTCGAGGGCGTTGGTGTCGCCTACCCTGCGGCTCAGGTCTTTGACGAGGCGCTGATTACGGCTGCCGAATATTTGCGTCAGAAGCTTCCACACGCGGGAACGGTCCTCGAAAAACTGGGTATTGTACGGATAGACAGGAGGCCCGGTAAAACGTTTCGCACCACCGCCCCCACGCCCCCACCTCCACAGCCGACCTTCCGGTTTGCGAAAGGGTCAGCCAGCAAGCAGCCGGCCGCGTTACCGATTTACTCGCCCAAGGGCGGTTGATTGTTCACGAGCGACGGAGTGTAAGGGTGCCGGAAGGGGAGGCCTTTTCCGGAGCGTGGAAAACATGGATGTTTTCCCCGCAGCCTCCAGGGACGGATTCACGGCGATCCGGAAAAGGCCTCCCCTTCCGGCGCCCGTGCAGGACCCCCGTCTTCGTGAGTTCAGCGCTCCTCGCCGATAAACCGCAACGGATCCACCTGGCTCCCATTCTTAAGCACTTCAAAGTGCAAATGCGGCCCCGTCGAATGCCCCGTCGACCCCATCAAAGCCACTTCCTGCCCCTTGCTCACCATATCGCCCTGCTTCACCAGGAGCTTCTCGTTATGACAGTAGCGGGTCGCGAGGCCATTGCCGTGGTTGATCTCCACCATCTGTCCGAAACCCGCCCGCTCGCCGGCGAAGGTGACGAGTCCCGCCGCCACCGAGGAGACTTTGGAGCCGGCCGGACCCGCAAAATCCAAGCCCTTGTGCACCGCCAGATAACCGGTGAAGGGGTCGGTGCGGCGGCCAAAATACGACGAGATGAAGCCGTCCTGCACCGGGCGGCCTTCCGGGTAAACCTGTTTGTTCAATTCACGCGTCAGGATCAAGTTCTCGAGTACGCCGAACTGCTGTTCCCGGCTCAACAGCTGGGTTTGCAAATCATCGACCATGGCGGTGAGGTCGGGAATCTGGGCCGGTTGGCCATCGGCCGTCTCGCCGCCTCCCAGGGCCGGCGGATTGCCGAAGTCGAACTCCCCATCGTCCAGCTTCGCCATCCGGGTGAGGCGTCTGCCGAGCGCATCCAGGCGAATCACATTGGCATTCATCTGTCCTACACGCATCGCCAACGCGTTGACTTTTTCCTGAAGTACGCGCCGAACGTCGTCGATCTGGGCTTTTTCTCGCACCAGCTCCGCCGACCAGCTACCGAGCTGATCGATGGCGTTGCCGTTGCGGTTGCGTGACCCCAACCCCATGCCGATGGAAAATGCGCCGCCCACGATCGCGAGCACCAAGGCGGCGGCCGCGCCGACCACCAGGGGATGCCGCAAGTCCAATTGCTTGACGCGACCGGTCCTGCGGCCGACGAATATCACATTCATGGGGATAGAGGTTCCGGGGCCGTCATCGTGCGGACTCAGGGCTGGTGACCAAACGGGCGTAGACTATGCAAAATAAAGCTCAGTAAAACAAGGAAATTAAGCACGCTTTTGGTGCTGATTCTCCAAGTGAAAAAGCGTGCTGCAGTGCGAAAATCAAGAAATATCAAGGAATTATTCGAAGGAGGTAGTGAGCGCCTCACGAGCCTCAGAGACCAGGTGCATGAGCGCTCCCGGGTTTTGGACCAAGTGATCGCGGCCCTCCCGGAAGAGCTCGCCGCGACCGTGGCAACCGCCGGCATCGATCAAGGAGAACTCACCGTCGGCGCCGTGAGCGCCGCCTGGGCGACCCGCCTGCGCTACATGACGGACAGATTACGTGAGCGTGTCGGCCCAGCATTGGGCGTGGAGATCTCGAGCATTCGCATCAGGGTCACTACAAGCCGCCGATAGCGGCGGAGGGCTTGGGTCGGGGCTGGCCGGACCCGCCCGGGCTGCCTTCAGGCTCGCGCTGCGGCAGCGGCGACGTAGGAGATCGGCGCTTCGGCCAGACTCTCGAACGTCACTTCTTCCCACGCAGTCTTGGTCGAGATCAGGGCGCGCAGCAGCTTGTTGTTGAGCGCATGTCCCGACTTGTAACCTGAAAACTCGCCGATCAGGCTGTGTCCGAGCAAGTACAGATCGCCGATGGCATCGAGGATCTTGTGCTTGACGAATTCATCCTCGTAGCGCAGCCCGTCCTCGTTCAGCACGCGATAGTCATCGAGCACGATGGCGTTGTCCATGTTGCCTCCGAGCGCCAGATTTCGCGCGCGCAGGCTCTCCAGGTCGCGCATGAAGCCGAAGGTGCGTGCCCGGCTCACCTCGCGAAGGAACGACGTCGTGGAGAAATCCATCGACGCCACCTGGGAATGCTTCTTGAACGTCGGATGATCGAATTCGATCTCGAAGTTCACCTTGAAGCCGTCGTAGGGGTCGAAACGCGCCCATTTGTCGCCGTCGTCGACCTGCAGCCTCTCGAGAATACGGATGAACCGCTTTGGGGCCCGCTGCTCCTCGATCCCCGCCGATTGCAGCAGAAACACGAAGGGCCCGGCGCTTCCGTCCATGATCGGTACTTCGCCGGCACTCACTTCCACCAGCGCATTGTCGATGCCTAGTCCCGCGAGAGCGGACAGCAGATGCTCGACGGTGGAGATCTTCACGTCCCCGCTTTGCAGCGTCGTACCCATCATGGTGTCGCCCACGTTCTGGGCGTGCGCCTTGATGTCCGGGGATTGGCCGAGATCGGTGCGCCGGAACACAATGCCCGTATCCGGCAGTGCGGGACGCAGGGTCATCAGTATCTTCTTGCCGGTATGCAGCCCCACCCCGGTGGCGCGGATGGAATTCTTCAAGGTGCGTTGATTCAACATCGAGTGGGACCGGGCTTTATTTCAAGCCTTAAGTTAACTCTCACAAAGGTATCACAGGCGCCATATCGGCTAAAGGTCGAGCCGCATGGCCACCTACCCCCTTGCAGAGTCTGCAGCACGGCGCCCTTCCGGACTCGGGGAACTTCCACAAGGCTTCTGTCAAGAAACCTCAAGGTCAGCTCCCCTCGTTTAGACCATGGGGCGCCATTGCCGTTCATCGACCGATCAATCCGGGCTAGTCGGCCTGCCGCCGCAAGAAAGCCGGGATATCCAGAAGATCTTCCGATTCGCTTTCCGCCCTGAGTCCGTCGCCCACCGCACGCTGCCGCTGCACGGTCGGCTTGTCCAGCATGGCGTAGTCGGTCGGAGCCATCGGTGACTTGTGTCGCACGACTCGCATGGTGGGCTGAGGAGCCGCCGCCTGCATTGCAGACTGCATGGGCTGCGGAGCCACCCGCGCCACGGGTTTTCCGAGCCCCGTCGCCACTACCGTCACGCGGATCTGGTTGGCCATGTCGGGGTCGATGACCGTGCCCACCACGACCGTCGCATCGTCCGAGGCGAACTGCTTGATGACGTTGCCTACCTCCTGGAACTCGCCGATGGACAGATCCATGCCCGCGGTGACGTTCACCAGGATGCCCTGAGCGCCGGCAAGATTGATGTCCTCGAGCAGCGGGCTGGAAATCGCCGCCTCCGCCGCCTCGCGCGCACGATCGTCGCCTGCCGCGGCTCCCGAGCCCATCATGGCCATGCCGGTCTCCGACATGACGGTGCGGACGTCGGCAAAATCCACGTTGATCAAGCCGGGCCTGGTGATGAGCTCGGCGATGCCCTGGACCGCACCCTGCAGCACCGTATTGGCCGCCTTGAACGCATCGAGCAGCGTCGTCGTGCTGCCGAGCACCGACAGCAGCTTCTGGTTGGGAATGGTGATCAGCGAATCGACGTACTTGGAGAGCTCGAGCATGCCCTGGTCGGCGACGCGCCCCCGCTTGTTGCCCTCCATCTCGAACGGGCGCGTGACCACGGCAACGGTCAGAATGCCGAGTTCCTTCGCCACCTGCGCGACCACCGGAGCCGCGCCCGTGCCCGTGCCGCCGCCCATCCCCGCGGTGATGAACAGCATGTCGCATCCTTCGATCAGCTCGATGATGCGATCGCGATCCTCCATCGCGGCCTGACGGCCGACTTCGGGATCCGCCCCGGCTCCCAGGCCCTTGGTGATGTTGCAGCCGATCTGCAGCGCCGTACGCACTTTGGAGTGCTTGAGCGCCTGCGCATCGGTATTGATGCAGATGAAATCCACGCCTTCGAGGCCCGCCTGGACCATGTGCGACACCGCGTTGCCGCCGCCGCCGCCCACGCCCAACACCTTGATGATGGCGCTCTGACTGAAAGAGTCCATTAGTTCAAACATTCAAGTTCTCCTGTCGTTGAGATCAAAAATTCCCCTGGAACCAAGCTTTCATTCGTTCGAAAATCGACTTCATGCCCCCCGTGAGGAGCGGCGCTTCCCGCGCGCTGCGCACTTCCAAATTGCTTTTCGCGTACAACAAAAGTCCCACGCCGGTGGCGTGAATCGGATTGCTCACCACGGCCGTAAGTCCCGACACGTACTGCGGTATGCCGAGCCGCACCGGCATGTGAAACACCTCCTCGGCGAGCTCGACCGCGCCCTCCATCTTGGAGCTGCCGCCGGTGAGCACGATGCCGGTCGCCACCGCCTCCTCGAGGCCCGCGCGGCGCAGCTCGTCGCGCACCAGCGCGAACAGCTCCTCGTAGCGCGGCTCCACGATCTCCGCGAGCGTCTGCCGCGCGAGACGCCGCGGCGGCCGGTCGCCCACGCTCGGCACCTCGATGGTCTCGTCGGGGTTCGCGAGCTGCGAGAGAGCGCACGCGTACTTGATCTTGATGTCCTCGGCGTATTGCGTCGGCGTGCGCATGGATACCGCGATGTCGTTGGTGACTTGATCGCCTGCGATCGGAATCACCGCGGTGTGCCGGATGGCGCCGCCGCCGAATACCGCGATATCCGTGGTGCCGCCGCCGATGTCGACCACGCAGACGCCGAGATCCTTCTCGTCCTCGGTGAGCACCGCGTAGCTCGAGGCGAGCTGTTCGAGCACGATGTCGTCCACCGCGAGGCCGCAGCGCTGCACGCATTTGACGATGTTCTGAGCCGCGCTGTCCGCGCCGGTCACGATGTGCACCTTGGCCTCGAGGCGCACGCCGGACATGCCGATCGGATCGCGGATGCCCTCTTGCGCGTCGATGATGTATTCCTGCGGCAGCACGTGCAGGATCTTCTGATCGGCGGGAATGGCCACGGCCTTGGCCGCGTCGATCACCCGCTCGACATCGCCCTGCAGCACCTCCTTGTCCTTGATCGCGACGATGCCGTGCGAATTGAGGCTGCGCACGTG
>JGI12635J15846_10003354_pt1 | contig 13930 bp, 12 predicted proteins | sample BlaSpr_A8_OM2_M2_FD_15846 | JGI IMG/M metagenome (IMG submission 15846) | reverse complement strand
TGGAACATGCACTGTGTTCAAGGTCGGAATGCGGAAGCCTTCGGGAACGTGCATGCGCAATCCCATGGCTTCTATGCCCTTGACGAAAGACTGATGGCAACGTCGGTGCCGCTCCCATCGGTTCTCAATTCCCTCTTGCGCGATAACCAGTAGCGCCTCGCGCAATGCGTAAAACATGGAAATCGGCGCGGTGTGGTGGTAGCGATGCGAGACCGTCGAATAATCGTGAATCAGCTTGAGGTCGAGGTACCAACTGCGCGGCGGGGTGGTGCGGCTGTTCAGGAATTCCATGGCCCTTCGCGACATAGCCATCGGAGATAAGCCGGGCGGGCAGCTCAATCCTTTTTGGGTGCAGCTATAAGCGACGTCGATGCCCGTGCCGTCAAAGTCTATTTGCAGGCCGCCGAGCGAGGTCACGCAGTCTGCAATCACGAGCGAGCCGCTATCGTGAGCGGCGGCGCAAATCGCCTTGCCTGATTGCAACGCTCCGGTCGATGTTTCGGCGTGAACATAGGCCACAACTTCGGGCTTTTCGCGACGAACAAATTCCGTCGCCTCGTCGTCGGTGAAGGTTGCTCCCCAGGGTTTCTCAAACCGCACGACATTCGCGCCTTGTCGCTTTGCCATCTCCGTGAGGCGATCGGAGAAATATCCATTGGCAAAAATCGCCAGCTTGGTTTCGGGCGCTACGAAGTTTGCTATCGAAGCTTCCATGCCCGCGCTGCCGGTGCCGGAAATCACCAGCGTGGCGCCGCTGCTGGTGCCATAAGCCATTTTTACCAACTGCTGAACGTCTCCCATCACCTGGATGAAATATGGATCGAGGTGTCCAACGATCGGCTTTGCCAGCGCCTCATAGACGCGCGGATGAACCATACTCGGTCCGGGTCCGAACAAATATCGGCGAGGCGGTTGCAAAGGAGGTAGCGAGTTAATTGTGGCAGCCTGCTGTTCAACGACGCTCATAGCCCTCATTTCTCAGCGAAAATAGTCAAATATTAGTGTGGAAGAAGCAATCTTCAGAATCCCATCCGAACGGTAAGGTTCGACATGCGACGCAGTATGATAGTGGGCACTGATCAGGGATTCTTCGTCAAGCTGATTCTATTGATCTATTCGATCAGAGTTTTTTATCAGCACATTTATGCCAGCGCTTTACCGCTTTAAATCGGCGAGTGGTGCCCCTCCGCGATCATCGCCTCGGCGATGCGCCGCGCTTCCGGAAGTGTCTCAGCCGCCTTGGCGTCAATCTCCGCCGGCAAATCGCGTTGAATTTTCGCCAGCTCCTCGTCAAAAATGCGGGTCACTAATTCAGTGCTGTGCTCAACCGGTTTGCCGTCGTCGCCGGGAACTCTGACCTTGTGTCTTACTCGTTGCGCGATCATCAACCGGTAAATGCGATCGGTCGCCAGATCCTCCATGTAGCCATCAAGCAAGCTGGCGCCCTTCCCGTTCAGCACTCCGTTTCGATAACGAATGACAGTGCGCACGGCAGCTCGCGTTCCTGCAAGGGTCGTTTTGCCAACGCCTTTTGGAACCGGGCGCAAGTCGGGGTGCGGATTCGCGTGCTCAGGCCGTTTTGCAATCTGATTGGGGCACGGAAACTGTGCTACTGCGATCTGGTTCTGGTCAGGATGGCCAGTCCAGGCGCCATCCATCAGGCATTTGGCTTCATTCTTCTTGTCTTCCTCAAGTACCTTTAGCGCGCGTTCGTTCAACTCCGCGTCAGAGCGGCTGGGATAAAGCGCCGTCATTCCGCCAATCGCGTGGGCGCCATGCTTGTGGCAGATCTCCGGCATCAACATGCGGAAATTCTGAAAGAATGCCACATCGTGCGGGATCGTATTCCGGTCCGGCAAAATCCAGTTGGGATCCTCGGACATGAAATCGATCAGCGAGGCCATGTAATCCCAGCGCCCCAGGTTTAAACCCAGGCAGTGCTCACGGAGATTGAAGAGAAATTCTTCCATCTGATAAGCCAGCGGGTGCGCCTCTACCAGAGCCATGCATTTTATGTAGTCGGGTGGAAGTTTCTTCTGTTTGGCGAAAGCCTGGAAAAGGTCGCGCCACCAGAATGCCTCTTCCGCAGATTCGCTTTTAGGGATATAGACACAGAAATTGTGCGGCAGCGATGCGGGATCGATCTGATACCAGATCAGCGCCAGATCGAACAGCGAAGCCGACGTGATCTCGTTCTTGATCACTCCACCCTGGCTGACGTGCAATCCACGCGGCCGTACCCAGGTCACGGTCTTCGAGCGCTGAACGCTGACCCTTTTACCCCGCTTCTTGTCGTTATAGCTGAGTTCGTATTTGTAAGCAGCGAGCGTATTCTCAATCGCCTGCATGATGTGNTGCCAGATGTTTGCCGTGGAATCTTCAATATCTATCATCACGGCCGGCGATCCGGAGTTCAGGAGTTTGACCGTCAACTCACCATCGTCGCCGGGTCCAGTCATCTGGTTTCGTTGATCCGCGCACCACTCGGGAATCTCGATCCGCCAGTCGGACGTGGTGGCCTCTGACGGTGGCAAGTAGTTCGGCGGCTCTCCGCGATGCGATCGCTGCAATACCTCAGCGCGTCTTGCTATCAGCTTCTCTTGCCAGGGCGTGAATTGTTTGTGAAGTGGAAGGAGGTAATCAAAGAATCCATTGGGAAGATCTTTTTGCGGATTCAATTCCGGCGGCGCGTAATTCATTTGCTGCGACCCGGTGTGTTCCTTACGCGAAGCCATAGGATGAGATCCTTACTGCGTGCTTGACAGCAAAGTTGGCCAATAAAATTCTGAAATCCAGACAGTGGTGCAACTTTATCTAAGTAAAACCAGACCGACGCGGGTCTGTCGTCGCCCCAAGTTTACAGCCAGGCCGCGGTCGGAACCTAACTTGCCAACATCGCCGTGCAGGGTTCAGTGGCTTGCGACGAATCTCTATTCTAAGATTCCCCTCAGCAAACCGACATCATTGCAAGACATGAATCACGGAGTCAATTGCTTATGGCGGTTGGCGATTAAAAAAAATTCATGTGTGATCGCGACCACAACGATGCTGTTTTCTTCGTCAAAAACGAATCGTACCGCCAAAGGATTAAACGCAAACTGACTATGTCTATTGTTGCTCCAATTCTTATCCGCTCCAAAATCCTTATTGCCTCTCGTGCCCAGCGAATCAGAAATAAAACTTTACTTGACTCTTTGCAGAAATCTGTGGTAAACAGGCGCGCCAGCGGATTGGTCCGCTTTTCATACAAGTTATCGATTTTTCGAATAGGCGGTGTAGTGATTTGCGGCCTCGAAGCAGTCTGCGTGTGAGGCTCAGCACTTGCACGCTCGCTCTGCGCCCAGGCCGATCGGTCGACAAATCATGGTCGGAGAGGAAAACATGCGCTCGCTAACAACGCTTTTCGTGCTCCTGGTTGTTTTCATGGCACCGGGTTCGTTCGCCCACGCTCAAGCCACAGAACCCGCGAGCAAAACCGCCGCAGCGACCTCCGGCAGCGCCAGCAAGGAAGAGGTCAACCAGTTGCGCAGCGAGGTCGAGGCGCAACGCAAAACCATCGACGAATTAAAGGCGATGGTCCAGCAATTGGTTGATGGCAAGACCACTGCCGCGGCAGGAACATCGGCCAGCGTGAAACCCGCGGCAACCGACTCAACCGGCGCCATCCCCGTCGCCGTCGCCACTCCTCAACCGGTCAGCAGCGGGAGCACAGACAGCGTCCATCTGATGAACACAGTTCTGGTCCAGCCTGAACCGGCGATCGAAAGCGGAGGCATCAACCAAGCAGAGCCAGCAGCAGTGCCCAAGAAAGACGCTCCCCTCACGGCAGGATGGAACGGAGAGCATTTCTTCATTAGAAGCCCGGACGGACAGTTCAGCATCAGTCCCTACGGTTACGTGGACACCGACTACCGCGCTTACAAGGGTGATGGCGCGCCGGCTGACACGTTCCTGGTTCGCCGCGCTCGCTTCGGGTTTCAGGGCAACTACGGATCGCATTTCGACTTCGCTTTGTTGACCGACGCGAACTCGACTACGGGCGCAATCGTTCGTGACGTTTATCTCAACGTCAGAATCATTCCCGAGTTTCAAGTCCAGGCAGGACAATTCAAAGTACCATTCGCCCAGGAAACCGGTATTGGTGCAACTAACCTCGACTTTGTTGAGCGCGGCTTGCAGGCGATGCTCTACCCGTGTGCGGTGACTGCATACCGTTGCCCTGGCATGACGATTCACGGGGACATTGACGGCGGCGTCTTACAGTATTGGGCGGGAGCTTTCAACGGCAGGGGCGGCGTTACCGCAAACGTTGTCAATGAGCCCGAGTTTGTCGGAAGACTCCGCTTGTATCCTTGGCGAAAGACGAAAAACGAATGGCTCAGGCAGTTTGCGGTTGGTGGATCGATCAGCCACGCCCGTTCCAGAGGACTGTCTGGTGACGTGAGCTTCAACGGTCAAATCCCTGATGCCACTTATTCGTTTTTCCCTCAGTTACCAATCAACGGCCCTATCGAACTGTACGAGGGCGAATTCACCTACATCAAGTCCGCGTTCGCGCTGCGCGGCGAATACGTGCAGGGACAGTATCAACGTGACAGCGTGGGCTCTTTGCAATCCGGTGGCTTAGGCTTCCTGACTCTACCTGGAATCGGAGCCAAGGCGTGGGATATTGGGACAACCTACCTGCTGACCGGCGAGAAAAAACCCGAGAACGGCACGCCTCGTGTCAAGCATCCGTTATTCGGGCCCGATACTCCCGGTGGTACGGGACGCGGTTGGGGAGCTTGGGAAGCAACGGTTCGGTACACCGGCATTCAGGCGAATGCACCCGCCTCGAACTTCTTGAGCTATTACACTCCGGGCTTTGTCCCGCAGTACAACTTTCACACCGACCAGGTCACGTTCGGAATCAACTGGTACCTGAATTATTGGGTGAAGTACCAGTTCAACGTCAACATCGATCAATTGCACCAGCCCAGCATCACAGGGCAAGTGCCGCAGAACTTCTTCGCCTTGACGCAGGAGTTGCAGTTCCGCTTCTGAAGATCCCGTTCGCGACCGGATCGCGAATGGGCAGCAAGGATTTTGAGTAATACGCCAGGGCTGCTTGCAGCCTGATTTGAAGGGAAAATTGCAGGAGGAGATTCGATGAGACCGAGAATTCTACTGACTATTCTTCTCACCGCGTTGATGGTACTGGCGAGCAGCTGCGGCAGTACGCCGAATTGTCCCACTTGCGGCACGACACTCAACGGCAGCTATGCCGTGATTAACGTCATTGCCGTCCCGGAGCACAACAATACCGGTGAGCCCGGTGGTCCATTCAATTCCTTCGACATCAGCTGGGTGGATCCGGTTAACCATTTGGACTATGTCTCGGACCGTATCGGCATCGCCGTGCAGGTTATCAATACGACTAACGACCTCGCGGTGAATTCCATCGCCGGCATGAACGGCATCTCTGGGGCTGGGAACAACGCAAGCCCGTGTGTCGCCCCACCTCTTGCTGCTGCTGGCACTGGCCTAGTTAGCCCTCCCATCGTCTCCGTGCTGGGTAACTGGACGAGGTTTGGTTGCCGAACCGGAAATTTCCATATTCCAGGCTTCGGCGCCAATGGTAAGTTCGGCGGATTTACGGGGGCGCAGTGCTGCGCGGCCCGAGCTAACGGCGTAAATCCCTTGTCTGGCCCGGACGGCGTAGTTGTAACTCCAGACGGCAAAACCCTTTTCGTCGGCAACGGAAGCAGTTCCATCGTCGTCTTCGACTTGACGACGCAGGTCCTTTCAACCACCCCGCCAACACCGCCCAACGTACTTGCCGTGATTCCGACGGGGTTGTCTCCCGATTATGATGGGCAGATTGGCAACAGCGGGCCTTATCCCGGGGCGGCTGCGGGCACCACCGGCAACACTACAGGCATCGCCGGCTGCGTGCAGTCGGCCAACGGACGGGCCTTTTCTGATCCGAGCTGCGGCGATCTCCGCGGAGATGAAATCTCTTACGATTCCAAGGATCAGATTCTGGCCGTCATCGATGGCGATCCCGGGTTGCCCTTCATCACTTTCATCGACGTCTCTGGGATCATTGCCCGCACTTCAAATTGCCAGCCAGTTCTCCCCGGCACTCCGTACGGTCCTCCTTTGGGCGTTCCTCTTGGGCCAATTAATGCTCCTTCGTGCATCCTCGGACAGATTTACTACGACGGGGCCCCACAAAACAACACTAACGTAGCGGTTGATGACGTGGGTCTGAATGCGGCCAACGGCTTCGTTTGCCCCGATCCATCCAATCCCCAAGTGAACTCCGGCGTTTCCGGAGCGCCCCCATATATCGCTGGCACCAAATCCATCCCGTGCCATCACGGCCCCATCATCGACAATCTTACGGGCATTTATGATCCGACTTGCAACCCGACACTAGCAAACGCGCTTTGCATCGGCGCAATTGCTCCGGCTGGATTGGGCGCCCACGCATGGAACCCCAACACTGGCCATTTCCTGCTAACGAACTCGAACTCCACGGGCGTCCTCGCAGTCGGCAGCGTGGATGAGATCGATCCCAGACCCGGCAATCCGAACGGGCCGGTTGTCATCAACAGCTTCCCACTGATGAACTGTATGCCGACCAGTATCGCTCAGGGTCCAGGAGACAATTTCCTGGTGGGTTGCGCAGATCACGACGGCGAAGCCTTCCCGGCCAATGAATATGTCATCAACGGAACCACAGGCGCGATCATCGCAGAAATCAATAACGTCGGGGGCGTGGACGAAGTCTGGTACAACCCAGGTGACAATCGATACTACCTTGCGGCACGCGATATGCTTCCCGGCCCGGTGCTGGGCGTTATAGATGCCGGAACCAACCTTTGGCTGGCCAACCTTCCAGTCAATACTAATGCACACAGCGTTGCAGTCGATCCCAGCAACAACCATGCTTTTATGCCTCAGCAGGCCGGGGCCATCTGCGGATCACAAGCTGGGGCCGGCTGCATTGACGTCATCGCGCAACAGTGAGTGAAAAACGGATTTGCGCCGGTGATATAGTTTGTTCGGGGCGCGAGAGGTTGGTTCTCTCGNAGGAAATGGTGGAGTGATTTATGAAAACTGGTTTTGGAAGGCTACAGCGGGTTTATGCAGCTGTACTCTCGCTTTTGCTTTTGTCCGCGCTGTCGGCTCGCGCCAGTGAAAACCCGGGGGAAAAACCCACTGACGTTCCTGCGACGGTGATCGCCCATCTGCCTTTGCCGCTGCCGACGGGAAACCAGATGTTGCTGCAAAAGGAGAACTCGAAACAGTATCTGTATGTCCAACAGGCGGCCAAGCAAGGTTTCATGATCGTAGACGTGTCTAAGCCGGAGAAGCCCACCCTTTTGAAACGGACGGCAGAATCAAATCAGGCAACTCAAGGAAACCTGCAGATCGTTAGCCCGGATGTTGCCATCGCGGTGGCTCCGGAAAAAACCTCGGCAACTGTGACCAGCAGCAACCACGCTACTGAAACCGTTCGTATGCTAGACATGAGTGATCCGCGCAACCCAAAGACGCTGGAGACATTCAACAATGTCACCAGCCTGTTGCCTGATAGTCACCGCGGCTTGATCTTCCTTACCAACAACGAAGGCCTCTGGGTTCTGCGTTATGTGCGCCCTGCTCTTTTAGAGCCGGCCAAGCAAAAGAAGCCCTGTGGCTCTGAAGCCGAAATTCAGGCCATGCCGCCCGACTGCGACTGACCGTCGATTACTGGGCGGAGACCTGGTGCGCCGGACATTCCTTATCGATGGTCTTGATCGAGCTGATGGTTAACGTCACCGGAGATGCAGCCCTGCCAGAGTCGGAGCTCGTGCCCAGCGAAGGTGATTGCGTTCCGTTCACTTCTACTCGTTGCCCCAGATACCGGCTTAGTTTTATTTTGTTGGTTGCGTGAAGTTCATAAGTTATTCCGGGATCCTGTTTGATCAAAACGAAATCGCCGCTGGATCTGCTGATGCAACCCTGTATCGTTACCTGGCCTTTGGGAGTTTTTGAACTGTTCTGACTCATGCCGCTGGAGTTGCTGTCTTGCGCCACCAGAAAGCTGCCTGTAAACAGCAGCAGAAAGAACCATATCTTTTTCATCGAGACTTCTCCTTTCACGAATGGGATGGTAACGCTGTTGCACCGGTTGCATTAAATTCTACGGCGAGGCTCCAAGGGCTATTTGACGTGAGTTTCCTGATAGTGCAACTCCTTCCATTGCCCGTCGCGTTTCACCCACAATTCCGTGACGTAGAATCTGGAAAAATGCACCACCGATCTGGGTGGGAACTGCAGCGTAACTTCGTAAATAACGAAGCCAGCCTCCGGACAAAGGGGAATGACTTTCAAACCCCACAGAGTATAGTTGAAGACATTCCCACTTACCAATTCTGCGAGGGCCTGAATCTTGGTACGCTCACCCTGGGTATCGACTTCAACGCCCTGATAGTCGTCGGCCAATAATTCGCCGTACGTTTTCTTGTCTTTGTTCTTTATCGCTTCCCACTCAGCCTTGATCTTGGCTTCGAACATTTCCTTGAGGCTTGAATCGACGGGGACGCGGCTGGACTCCCGGCTTTGGGCGGAGTTAGATGGCGCTGCGGGCTGTTGGGGCAAAGCCGCAGTCGTCAGTCCTATAGCGCAAGCGAAGACTAAGAAATCTCGCACGGTTCCTCCAAAGCGAACCGCCGGAAATCTTATCAGATTTCGCGCCATCTTTCGGATGGGAGAGCGCTATTGCAATTCTTTGATTTTTTTTCTCACGGCAGCGAGCAACTCGGAGGGCAGTTCGGCATAACCTTCCTGGGCGGCGAACTGCTGGCCATCCGAGTAGATCCAATCCAACAGATCGCCTAACGCAGCCGCGCGAGCGAAATCGGTGGATTTAGTCCGCAAGTAAATCCATGTGAAACTGGTAATGGGGAAAGAATCAGCGCCACCGGCATTGGTCAGCGACGCGGAAAAGCTATTCCACCGCGGCTCTTCCACTGCCCGGCATGACGCAGCAATGCTCTCAGAGGAAGCTTTAACAAACTTACCGGCAGGATTCAGTACCGCCGCTTGCGAAAGATTGCCCTTCACCGCGTATTGGTATTCGACGTAGCCGATAGACCCGGCGCTGCCTTTCACTTTGTCTGCCATATCCGAACTGCGTTCCGCCGGCACGCCGACCGGCCACTTAGGGGACGGACTGGTTCCCACCTCAGCGCGAAACTTGGAACTGACCCTGGAAAGAAAGTCCGTGAATACGAAATTGGATCCCTTCCCCGCCGGACGGTTAACCACTTGGATCCGAAGATTGGGCAGAGTGAGATCGGGGTTGAGCTTGGCAATCTGCTCTGCATCCCAGTTCTTAATATCTCCCAGGAAAATCTCAGCCAGCACCTCCCCCGAAAGCCGGAGTTCCGCGTGGACATCGGGAAGGTTGTAGATCGGAACGATCCCGATGAGCACGGTCGGCAACTCGATCAAACCCTCCTCCTTCCGCTCCTTATCCGTAAGTTGGGCTTCGCCGGCGCCAAAATCGCCAACTCCACGCGAGATTTGCTTGATTCCTTCGCTCGTGCCCACGGGAAGGTATCGCATCTGCACGTGGGCGTTGTGCTTGCTGTATTCCTGTGTCCACCGGGTATAGAGAGGTGCCGGGACACTCGATCCTGATCCCACCAGTACGACCGCGTTTTGGGCAACCGCGGGAGCGCTGTGCATTCCAATAGCCAGCAAGAACAACAGGCAGATTGGCGAGAAACAGAATTGGGCAAACGTTCTTTGCGAAATGTTTGACAGTGAAAATCGTGCCGATATCTTCATTATGGCGCACCTTCTGACGAGCTGCGGCATGTCGCACTTATTAGCCGTCTTCCAAGGTACTGCACTGAAACGACGAAGATAAAGTTACTATCGTTTTGAAAGTGGCCCGATTGTGGCCTAACTTTGAAATGTTGTCAGATTAGGAGTCGCCAGCGGGCTCGGCTCGTTCGCTGGAGCACGTTGAATTCTTGCGCAAGAAACCTGCAGGCACTCGCCCGGCATTAACTTTCAACCGCCGCGAAGGCTTGCATGTTCAGAAGTAATGAGTGCTAAGATGCAGAGCGTCTGGACCGAGTCTACGGCGAATTGCGCGGGTTGCCCGATCCGCGCTACGAAGGACGAATTAATCTATGCCGCTCATTGACGCCGAAAACCTGGCACGGGAATTGCTTTCCGCACAACAGACGGACCAGATGGTCCCCGTTCTTCCCTCTGCACGCCCTGGTTTCGATCTCGACGCCGCTTATGCGGTGGAAGCCGCACTCCGGCGCGCTCGCGAAGCTGCGGGACATAGAACTGTTGGCCGCAAGGTTGGTTATGCCAACAAGGCCATGTGGCGTGTGCTCAAGCTGGAAACCCTGGTTTGGGCCCACATGTACGACAATACCGTGCACTATAGCGACAACAACTCAACCGCGCTGACGCTCCCGCACCGCCGTTCGCTAAAGATCGAGCCCGAGATTGTTTTCGGTCTGAAACACCCGATCACTGCGGAAGGCCTTGGTCCTGCCGACGCGCTCGCAGCGACGGAATGGCTGGCAATGGGATTCGAAATCATCGATTGTCCTTTTCCAGAATGGAAGTTCCAGCCCAGTGACTTCGTTGCATCTTTCGGACTGCACGCTGCGCTTGTGATTGGAGAGCGGTTATCCGTGCGGCCTGATTCTATCGCCACGCTAGTGGACGAACTCGCTCGACTTAAAGTGCGTGTGTCGAAGAATGGGGAGTTTGTCGAAGAAGGATCCGGCAAGAATAGTTTGAAGAACCCAGCTTTGTGCCTGGCGGAACTCGGCGCAGCCATCGTCCGACGTTTCCCAGACGAACCGTTGCATGCCGGAGAAATCGTGAGCTCAGGGACACTCACCGCCGGCCATTTGATTGATCGAGGCGATCATTGGACAGCCGAGGTCGAAGGCCTGCCTCTGCCCTCGCTGACATTGCGGCTAACGTGATCGCTGTCGCGCTGCCTATGTCGGCAATTCGGCATGCGCCACAAGAGGAACTCTTCCGTTGCCACGGCGAAGCAAGAAAACGCTGCCGCATACTCCTGCTCCCACCGACGCGGCTAGCGTGCCGATCTTCGACATGTTGAGCAGTGCTCCTTCACCAAACGCCAAAGTCGCGATGAACAGCGACATGGTAAAGCCGATTCCACAAACCCAACTGGCTCCAAAGATCTTTCCCCAGGACATTTCCTGGGGCGGGGTGGCGAGACGAGTGCTCACCGACAATCGGGCAAAAAGCCAGATTCCGATTGGCTTTCCGACGAACAAACCAAGCGCTACGCCCAGGCTCACCGGATGTCGCGCCGCAGCCGAGACGTTACCCAGAATCCGCACTCCGGCGTTGGCAAACGCAAATACTGGCATAATGAGAAAGCTTACCCAGGGCTGAAGAGCATGCTCAATGCGGTGCAGGGGCGATTCCACCAGTTCGCACTCGGTCTCCAGCGTGTGAATGGCCGCGTGCGCTTCATGTGAATTCGCAGGCGCTGCTTCAAACCTGTCCAGCAGGCTGCGACATCGCTTTAAGAAGTGATCGCGATCGCGGTAGGTCCGGGCGGGAATGGTAAACGCGAGCAGAACACCAGCCACAGTGGCGTGAACGCCAGACTGCAGCACGGCGGACCAGGCGAAAATACCAATCACAGCGTATACGGCCGGCTTGCGAATTCCCAGCAGATTGGCCACGAATGAGAGAGCCACCAAAGCAAGGGCTATCGCGAGGCTGTACAGTTGAATGTGCGCGGTGTAGAAAATCGCGATAACCAGTACCGCAATAATGTCGTCCACGATAGCGAGCGCGGTAACGAAGATCTTGAGCGACACCGGCACACGACTTCCAAGTAATGCGAGAACGCCCAGGGCAAACGCAATGTCGGTCGCCATGGGAATGCCCCACCCTTTTTCACCCTCGCTGCCATGAGCGACGACGGTGTAAATGAGCGCTGGAACAATCGTCCCACCCAGTGCTGCGATGAACGGAAAGGCTGCCTGCCGGAGTGAAGATAACTCTCCGATCAGAAGTTCACGCTTGATTTCCAGACCCACCAGAAAAAAAAAGACGGACATGAGACCGTCATTGATCCACTCGTGGCGGCTTTCGGACAGAAAAAACCGGCCAAAGCCGATCGATTCCTGCGCGTGCCAGATCGCCTGGTAACTCTGCTCCCAACGCGAGTTGGCCCAGACTAGGGCCGCGATCGTACTGGCCAGCAGCAGAATGCCGCCGGCCGCCTCCATCTTCGCAAACCGCACGAACGGACTGGTGAGCGCATCAATAGGTTGGGTTGCGATTCGCGCGGAGGCAGTATCTCGTGGCATCGTTCGCGTCATACACTACCACTTTTGGATGGGTAACTGTAACTTTGCCAGTGTGCAATTCTTGGCTCAGTGCCCAACGTTATATTCAACTCTTGCGCACGATTTCACTTAGGGTGCGTAGCGAAAGCTGAGGATGAGAAACACGGAGGCGACATTGTGACCGTCAATCGTGAACGCATTCTTCACGTGGCGTCTCACAGAGAAAACACGGCCATGGTTACGGCCATCTTGTGATTACCGTTGGGAGCCAGATCGACGGCATCTTCGAGAATATTGCAGGCTTCGACGCAAACCATCTGCTGCCAGGTATCTTCTTCCAAATCTGACAATGCCCGCGCACCCTCTGCCCAAGGATTCCAAATCACGGTTGTCCGTGAATTCTGCTTGGCAATCTTAATCCGCCGATTGAGCGCAGGATCGAAAAGTTGAAGCGAGCCTTCGGTATTTACGTAAGCGTTGTCTGTCGGGGAACTTATCATGACATCGCCTTGCTGATTTTTCCGCTTGTTCGAGTCTGTGTTGTCGAGGTAGGTGACGCCATCCAGTCCGCGAATGGAGACTCTTCTGACATCCCCCACTCGATAATAAGTGTGCAGCGCCTCTTCAAAGCGAAACGACGAAGCACCGGTGTTGCTTACTGTGAATTCCAGTTTCAGCTCCTTGCCAAAAGTTGCACGCTCGAGCAGGCGGAAATCACCGGGCCACAGCGTTCGTGTCCCAGAATCGCTCTCGGTAGTCATGCTGACGGTGACGCCGCCGGCATCGTGCTCGATGGATTCGAGCGCCCATACTTTTGTGCGAACCAAACCATGCGCGGGCGCGTGGGGATCGTCCGCTTTGGCTCGAAACCAGGGAAAGCAAACGGGTATGCCACCGCGTATCGCCTTCCCTTCTTCCCAACGAGCGCAGCGGCTCAAGAAAATTACCTCTTCGGCGTCAGCCGGCTGCCATGAAGTTACTTGCGCGCCGTGCAGGTGTATTTCTCCGCTCGACTCTGGCGCGGTAACCCGGATCTTGGGCAGTCCGCCTTCGTCTGCCAAAATCTGCACGCGTCCGGGGATCCCAAAGCGGCGATTGAGTTCTTCGGCGGTGAAAGTGGTGTACGTCATAAGTCAGAAATGTATGCGGCGACTAGTTTCGCGGCGTATTGACTCTTAGCGGGGTGTGTTCGCGTAGAGCACAACCACCGAGCGAGATCCGGCCAGATAATTGCAGCCGGAGACCGGCTGCGCGGATTGCCATGCAACGATGTCCTGCGGCGAATCAAGAGATGTATCGATCCATCGTCGCCACTGACACTCGTTGACTGGAGGCAATTCAAAACCTAGCGGCTCCCAGTAAGCGTTCGCGATCAGATGAAAAAGCAGATTCTCTTTGGGCAGTTCCGCGCTGAAGGCAAAGCTATGAGAGTCGTCGCCCCAATCCGGCTGGTTCAGCTTCACCCCGTGCCAGGCTTTCGTGGCTGACTGCAGCACCTGGTGCAGAGTTTTGCTTTGAAGCTCAGCTTCCAAGTCTCGCAACAACCGCCGTTCGATCAGCAGGCTCAGGAAGCGGTGCACGTC
>JGI12635J15846_10003352_pt1 | contig 13937 bp, 4 predicted proteins | sample BlaSpr_A8_OM2_M2_FD_15846 | JGI IMG/M metagenome (IMG submission 15846) | reverse complement strand
GTGAATTTAGCGGCGATATGGGTCGAGGTATAGATGTAGAACTTGGCGATCGAGGAGGACTGGTCTCCCAGCGTAACTTCTTTGCGATCGCACAGATGTCGACTCGCTCCAGCGAACGGCGCGACTTGGTTGGACTGGGGAAATAGGCTGATGTAGTCCGGCACGATTCGCAGTTCGCCGATGCAAGGCCAAGTGGGTTCTGGCACAAATCCGGGGACGATCCCATTATTCGGAGTAGCTCCGAAACTTTGGGTCGAATTCTGAGCGTTGTTAGCGTTGTACGCGCTGCCGACCTGAGCCTGGTCGGGCATGATGAAAATATTACCGAGGGCGCCGAATTCCTGAGTTGCGGGCGCTATATACGCGTCGCCGATCAGAATGTTCTTGTCCTCTTCTTTCACCAGTTCAAAGCCAGCGGGTGGGACGACTTCGACTACGTAGGTGCCAGTTGGCAACATCGGGGTACCGTCGGTCGGATTGGTCGAGCAAACTGTTGCAGCGCAGTTTGTACCAGTAATCTTCCCAGTATTGGGATCGATGGCGGTGATGCTCGGGAATTTGTACATGCCGTCGTAAGGCGCGGGCTGCAACTGGTTCCAGTTGTGCATGCCGTCATAGCATTTGAACTGCGAGTTGTAAGGCAATGGGGTCGTAGCGCCGTTGCCGTGCAGCACGTTGTTATACAGATCAAGATAGAACGGCTGGTTATATAGCGAGAAATAGAAGAGATCGCTGGTGGACTGGCCCGGACAGTTCATGTTCGGTTTGCCGTCGGACCGGAATCCTTGCGCCCAATCGTCAAAACTACTGGTCTGGGTCGTGTCCACCAAAGTAAGCGTCGTGGTAACACCGTCAGCAGCAGTCCCCTCCCTGTAGAGGTTAATGGTGACATGGGGTACAAGGGGCTCCCATTGCGTCTGAACCAGCATTTGCGGGTCATCAAAGGGACGAGTCGAGGCATAGATGACATGGCCCTTGATACCGCCATTTTCGCCAGGGGTGTACGGGGTCTTGCCGAATTCGATAAAGTTGTTCTGACCTGAGAAGCCTTGCCAGCCTTCTACTCCAACCCAAGGAGGATCAATACGGCCGGTGGAAAGGTAGTTGGTGCCACTGGTAGGCGGGGCGGTGGTGCCAGGCGCCGCAATTGAGTAGCCGACGCAGTCCGCTTTGTCGCAATATACTGCGCCCGGGACGCGCAGCTCAAGGGGCACCGATATCTGCTCGACAGTGTTTGCTAGGTATTTGCCAATTGTCGAATTTCCACACGGTGGATAGCCAGTGCCATTCTGTCCGCATGCCGCTGTGCCATCGGCGGGTCCGCCGGCGTCATAGACTACGTGGGTTCCAGTGTTCTTGTAGCGAGTCGTGTCCGTTTCAACCACGTACCAGTTGAATAATGGGAAGGTTTCGTTGAAATTGGCGACACCGTTGAAATCTGTGGCCAAATTGTTGGCCAAGCTTCCATCACGGTACCGGACAGCGGTATTAATCAAAGGAATTCCGGCTTCGCTCGTCTGCGAGACTCCATCTTTATTGTCGTCGATGAAAGTCCGGGTATAGACATTCGCCTGCCACTGCTGCACCGCAACTTCTCCTAGGTTGGTGGTGGTGCCTTGGCCCAGTCCAATCGGCGTAGAAAGGCCGTCCACAATCTGATCATTCCACTGATCGAAGGTGGTAAGTCTCCAATTGCCCGGGGGAAGACCCGAGATACTAAAGTTTCCTTTGGCATCGCACTTGGCGAAGGCGAAATCTTCACCATCCGGATCCCCTATGCTCACGAAGCACTGAGTGAAATAGTAGGAATCGCGCGAACCGCTGGCGTAAAGCCTCTCATCGGGCGTGCGGCTAACGCGCGAGGTCGTAACCATGCCCGTGACAGTACTGTTGCAGGTGGCCGGGAGCGTGAGACCGGCGCAGACACCCGCCAGGCGGCTATTGATGATTTTAGGGTTGGCGAAGCCAATCGAAACATGGAAACCCGCCGGCCCGAACTCCTGGAAATAGCTCGGCTCGCCGATCCGAATGAAGGAATCGTGGGCTTTCTGGCCGTCCAGCGTGTTGGTTTGCAGCCATTCTTCTCCGGCCGCAATTCGGTCGGCTCCTGGTATTGCTTGTACGCTGAACCTTCCCGGCATGAGGTTAGCTATTAGAGCCTGCCCAGCCAACGGCGAAACAGTTAGGCCGTCCGACTCATACTTCGGGCAGGTAACAATCATGCCCGTGATACCGCCTCCTAATTTCGTAACCGGGCAAGCGTTCTGTCCTGTGGCTGGATCGATCTGCCCATCCAGGCTGTTGGTCAGCGGCTGGTTGAACATGTCATAGGTCATCTGTCCGGTTACGTCACCGGAGCCGCCCATATCGTCCCAGAGGACGATGTTGAATCCTCCTAGCCCTGGCTCGTTCGGAGCCAATGTATCGACTCCGCCACCGGCATCCTGCTCACCATTCAATGGGAAGTCGTCCTCGAACACGTTCACTGAGAGTTTCCCAGGCGGGTAGGGATCTTGCTGCACCGCTACCGTCACCGACCCCTGCCCAGCGGCAATCGGAGCGCCGCCCATACCGTGGCCGCAATTGGGCGGCACGTTGACGCCGGTGTATGCAGCACAGGCCTGCGTAGCTCCGTTAATGAATGGATTGGCGGCATCGCCCGGGAGAACCGAAATGTAATAGCGTTTGGTCGGATCAAGAACCACCTGGCTAGGAAAGACAGGAGTGCTTCCATTGCCAGTGGTATCGGGCCGACAGGCTCCATTGCCTAAATCGCACACCGTCGGCGCGTGGCTTCCAGTCGAGGGATCCACTACCGTCTGGCCCGATTCGCAAGAGAGCGGTCCTGTGCAGCCTTGCGCCACATAGGTCATATTACTAGTGTGAAAATTCACGCCCAGGACGGGAGTGATCGGGCCGCTCGGTCCGGGGTTCGCCGTCTTGGTGGGGTCGATGTAGAAAGACCTGTCTTCTTCGATAACCCAGCGATAGTCTTGCCCAGCGAGAGCGGCTTTCGATGTGCCGTCTATAACCGAGACTTGAAGATTGCTCGGCTGCGGGAAAATTAGCGTTACAGTAGCCGGGGCCGCCGAGGGGCTTAGCGTCCCCTGAGAATTCTTCGCTTGGTAAGTAAAGGAATAGGTGCCTTGTCCTGTGACGGAGGCGGTGAATCCGCCGTTCGCGTCCACGGTGACGCATGGTGGCCCCTGGGTTGGCGAACACGACGGCATGCCCGAAATAGTTGATAAAGCAACAGTAAGGGGATAGCCCATTCCGTCGCTGTCAACCGACAAGATGCCGGGGGGTGCGATCTTCAGATAGGTCGCCAACTTTGACGTATACGTAATGTTGTTAACCGTAATACCGGTCGCCCCCTCAATCGCAGCCGCACCCAATGTGACAGTTGCGAAAATCGCTGGGTTCCCGTTCGCCTCGTAAACGAAGGAGTCCGGCGTAGCGCTCGTGCCCGCGGTGCTGGGAACATAACTAAAGGTGCCATTCGTGTTCAGAGTCACCGTGCCGTTGGTCGGCTGTGTTAGAACCTTTACGCCATACACGTTGATATCGTTCGCGATCACACCCTTGGATGGGTCCGAAATGACAAATGCAGGGCATGGGGTTGCAGCACACGGAAGCAATGAGTTGTAGACATCAGGATTTGCTACCGCAGCGCCGAGTTCACCGGCGGCGGGTAGTCCCGCGCCATTGACGCTGATATAAGCGAGCATGCCGGCGTCGCGGTTGATAGCGTTGCCCGACAAGCTTAACTCGCGATCATACGCGGCAAAGGCTGGCGCCGTGGAGCCGGCGGCGGGCGCATTGATCATCACGTCGTAAGTTTTGCCCGGGGCCATGAACACTTCATTCTGTACGCGGCCAACTCCCGGGAGAGGATTCCCGTCCTCGGCGATCAGGGTAAATCCCGAAACCGTTTTGAGGGTGCCGTTAGGTCCGATCGGAGTGGTAAGGCTGCCTACGATCGAAGGCACGTGCATGTGCAATCCGGCATTGACGAAGCGCACCAGCACCGATCCTGTCGATGTCCCGGTGGGAACTACCGTCGTCGGAAAAGTTGGAAACAACGAGGTTGAGGCGCTGGTCTTGTTGAACGCAACTCCGTTAACGAGGTAATACAGCGGCGAGTAATTCACGGCGGGGGGATAGCAGCTTTGGTAGTTCGGGTTTGGCGTGCCTGGGTAGCCAGGGAAGCCGCAGCCTCCCGGCTGGCCCGACCACACCGCGGTTTCGCTGAAACCCACACTGTTGACCGCGACATTGACGGCGTTGTTTTGCACCGGGTCGATTTCACTGAGCAGCAGCGCGATCTCCGCGTCATAAGGCACGCCAGGATACGCAGTACCAGCCGCGGTCTCGGTACCCGCTGTCGCCGTCGGCGCACTGGTGACTACCAGAATTCCATACAGGCCCATGGGACCTTGAATGGATGGGTGGGTGCCAGACTCGATAAGGTATGTGCCCGGCCGAGGATTTGTCCAAGTCAAGGCCGTGGCCGTCGTCGCTCCAGCTGCAACTTCGGTAGAGAATGACTGCACGCGTGGTCCCTGAGGTGGGGGTGTAAATGTCGCGGTGCCACCGGCGACCGGCCAAGTCGGGGAAAGCGGAGGATGTGTTGGGCTTGGAACTATCTTCGCTGTCGATCCTAGGCCACCACCCAACTGACCTACAATCGTCATCGACGTTGGCACGGTATTCGGAGTCGTGCTACCCGTTGGCGTAAACGAAAGATTATTCGTCAGATTGATCGTCAGGCTTTGTCCCGTTGGGACCGTGATCACAACCGGGGACCAGCCAGGCGCCAGCGTATTCAAGGGGCCACATGTCGCGGTCGAGCCGGTCACAACCGCGCCGCAGCTATAGCCCCACATCGGCACCGTTGCGCCATCGGGCGTGGTTAGAGTCGCCGGTCCAGCGGTCAGATTGACTTGCTGCTGGGCGACTGACATTCCCACTCCGAGGAGGAGAATCGATAGCGCCATCAAGGCTGTTTTTGCAGTCGGTTTAAGGTTATTGAATCGCATGGCTCTAGTCTCCTCAAGATCCTCAGACGTTAGTTCGACTCGTCGATAACAAATTCCCGGGAATCAACCAGCATCATCATCAGCATTCCGCCAGGAAAAACGTTGTTGGTAGTGATCTCGCGCTCATTGTGCGAGTGCCACATAAACGCCCAACCTCGCTCGTTTGCCGGGTTGGCCTGGACGTTGGAGGGGAGGAAATTACTATTGGGGCCAGTAGCACGCGTGGTCGCGTCCGGACCGAGGTAAGGACTGCCGCTGTACCATGCGCCGTTGGTGAAGATATCCGGATCGGGCAGAGTTGCAGGACCGCCGCTTTCAACGTCGCCGAAAGGAGCAACCTGCAGTGGCTTGTTATGGTCCTGGCACCACTCGTAATAATTGATCGCCCCGAGTGGCGCTGTTGTGTAGTAGCCATTGCTATCCGCGACACAGGAGAGCGTGGCATTCGAGTCGGTTGAACTAGGATTGTGTCCGTACATATCCCAGTTCAGCCCGCGTCCCGTGAAATAGAAAATTCCATCCATGGCTACGCCGGGGGTTGTCGTAGTGGTGAACATCAGTGGTCCGGCCAAGCTTTCCGCGTCGGTCTGGCTGAGAATCAAGTTCCCGTCGCGCGCCAGAATGCGCACGTGATTGCCGTGCTCGTGGAACGGATGTTGCCAGCGACCCTGGCCGATGATGCGCAGCAGGACTTGTTCGCCCGGATGCATATGAGGATTACCGTTATAGGGCTGGTGCGGGTATTCGACCCCGTAGTTGGCATCCATATCGTCCGGCATGGAACGCCCATTGATCAGGAAATACGACGGATGGTAAGGCTCGGTCGGGACCTCAAGACTGCATCCCATGGTTCCTGGCGTACAGCCAGTCCTGGCCGTCACTTGCGCCAGTGCCTGGCGGTGAATGTTGCCATCCATCTCGGCGAACTGGAACAGGTATTCCCGGTCGTAGCAGGTCTTGTCGTGATCGTAGGCGGCCGCCGATAGGCGGAAATCGTGTTCTCCCCAAGCTCCTTGTTGAGCCTTATTCGAGGCTGCGAGACCGCTCGTACACGCGCTTGGGACGGTGGCGGGGAGCACGATGATCGCTCCATACAGGCCCATCTCGATCTGCAAGTCCCCCTGTGTTCCGCTGTAATAGGCGTGGGTTCCGGGCGTAGATGCCGTGAAGGAGTACGTCACAGAACCAGAGGGCGCGGCTTCCTGTGTCATGAGTCCGGGTACACCGCCGGTCGTGGTCACGTTAAAGCCCGGAAACAGAATCGATGTGTTGCCTGCGGCGCTGGGAAGGCCATTGCTAAGCGTTACCGTCACCGTCTGGCCTTCATTGACGATCAGCGTGGGGCCGGGAACTTGCATCGATGGACACGTCGCACCGCTGATCGTTGAGGGCGCAAAGGCGCTCGGAGCGGCGTTGCACCCGTAGCCCCAGGCATAAACCTGCGCGCCATCGGGCTGGTTAAGGTAAGCCGGCTGGGCCGTCAAGTTGAAGCTCAGGCCGGTGATTCCAGGAGCGGCAGCGTAGGCCGCAGTGGACATGAGCAGGAACGCCGCCACTATCGGCACCAGAAGCAGTCGTGTGTTCGAAATTGTTTTCATTTTCGTCGCCCTCATTGCCGCACTCCTAATTGATACGGACTTCAGTCATCAGCCCACCGAAATTTTCGGCGTCGTTCGACAGGTGATCGAGGTTGGGGGTGTAGAGATAGAACACACTGCCCGACGGATACATCGATGTATTGCTGGCATCCAGAATCACATCCAGCGACTCCCCGCCGGCTAGCGTGATGGAGTTGGTGTTGTAGGCCAGGTTGTTGCCTGCTTGATCTCGCAGCAGCTTGGCGTTAAGGCCGATGACCTTCATCGGAATGCCCAATGAAGCCAGCGTCTGATATTCGGTAACATCCAGATCGGAAATACGCAGCAGTGCCTTTCCGCCGGCCGGAATGTTGATGATCGACGGCAAGGGTTGCGAGAAATGACTTCTGCCGTCGGAGGTCTGCGTCGCCAATGGGCCGGCGGTAACAGTGTCCGGGTAGCTCCGTCCATTCAGCAGAAAGTATTTGTCCTTCATGTCGACAAAGGCTTCCGGGTTGAACGTCATGCCGACGAAGTGGAAGTTGGGATCGAAGCCGTGGATCTGGAGGGGATACTCGACGTCGTATGCCGTCGAACCGTCGCCATCGTTGTAGGCATACTTGTACGGCTGGCCCGTCAGCGGATCGGTGCTTTGACTTGCCGTTTTAACTGTAGGCAATGGGTTGCTGCACAGGATATCGGAAGCTGAGTTACAAGCTGTGCGCAAATCGGTTTGCTGGGCTTGAAGTGCGGTGTACAGGCTGTTACTAACCGGAACTCGATTTTGTCGCGGGCGGACATAAAGCTGCCCGACCATGCCCATCTGCAAATGCTCCGGGGGAGTAATGTGGCAATGCCAGAAGTAAGTGCCAGCATCCGGCGCGAGATAGTAGTAAGTGAAGCTGCCGCCGATGTTGATCGCGATTGAGGCATCGGGAACGCCGTCGTAAAACGATGAAGCGTTCGGATACCCGTGGAAGTGGACGGTGTGCTGCTCGAACAGATCGGGGCGCATGATCATGCCCACGTTGGTAAGGGTGAGGAAGAATTCGTCATCCTCATCGATTGCCATCAACGGTGCCGGGATGTTGCCATTCATTACTCCGACGTCCATGATCTGGCGTGGATCCACGTGCCCATCGAGACACGGAGCGGCGCATGTACCATTTGCGATGGCATCGGAATCGGGCGCCAGTCCGACGGCGCCGTTAAAAGTAAAGGCTCCGAGAGTGCCCGGTACGTACCCGCTGCCGTCGCTTGCACCGTCGGTTGTGGCTGGATCGCCAGGCACAAGAGTGCCCGTATACACGGTATTAAAAACATTTGGGAACTGCGTTCCAGGCTGGCCATTCACCATGTCCGCAAGTCCCGAGAGCGGCCCGAAGGAGAACATGAAGGTCTGCGTGCCGTCAGCCATGGTTGAGAAACCGTCGCCGCCCGAGATCTGCTGACACTTGATTGCGCCGTTCACGTTCGCACTCGGCACCAGATATCCGTTGGCGCCTAGGGTAAGGGCCGTGGGTCCGGTGTAGGCAGGTTCGGAACTATTGTTGTTGAGACTAGCCGGGTGAGTAATGGTGCTGGTCGGACATTGGACCCGGAACGATTGACCGCTCGCGGTTCCAACGGCGAGGCTAAAAATTACTAACAACCAAATTTGCAACGGTTTGATCATGACCGTGTGCCTCCTTCTCCACTTTTGGGGGAACCTGGGATCTACTGAGTTAGTCATACCTTTAATCCTTCACTAAGCCTGGCGCGGTACTACGCAGGTTCTTCACCTGATCGCAAGTACTCTGGCCGCCAGAGTTGCGGTCCTTATTAAGCTGTGCTGTTCGTTGTCCCGAGACCATGTTGCAAGTTAGTACAGCCAATCCTCCTCGCACGGAGGAATTGGAATCCGCCACTAACGACTGCACGTTCACCAAAGAAAATGCAGTTCTACTTTTCGGGGGAGAATTACGACTGTAGTGCTCGCACATTAGCACCGTTAAAAATGCTGTCGTTGCTCTACAGCAAATACCCGAGGAAGAAATTTCGAAGATGCAGACGAATCAAAAGGGAAACTCGGCTAAAAGCCGTGCAGCTACTGGGGTTCTTTGATTTTTCGTGAGGCGCGAGGTTAGAAAAGTGAAAAAAAGATCATCTTTGCTCTAGAGCAAGTACGAATGACGCCACTTGACCGATGATGGCGCATCCCCCACCGGAATTCTGGGGTCGGTTCCCGGTGAGACACCTCCCTCGGGCACCCGGCCTTACAACCGCATCACGTTGAGATCTGGTCGAGGCATCATGACAAATCTGCGCATCCTGTTGGTTTTAGCGTTAGTCTTTATTTTTTGTTTGCCCGGATATGCCGATCAGGCTAGCTCAGCCTACAAGCGCGGAGTTAGGGCCGAGATGCAAAACGATTATGATCGGGCCTTCGAAGGCTTCAAGAAAGCGCACCAGTCCAGACCCAAAGACACGAAATATTTAGAGGCATACCTGCGCTTGCGTTTCTATGCTTCCAACGAGCACGTCCGCAAGGGACAGTTGCTGCGCGATGCGGGAAAATTAGCCGAGGCGCTGGCTGAGTTCCAGCGCGCCGCGGAAATAGATGGTGCAAGTTTCGCTGCGCAACAAGAAATTCGCCGTACAACCGACGCCATGCGAAAGCAGGCGATGCGCGAAGACGCCAGAGTCGCACTTCCCTCTCCTCTGGCCAAGAGCGCTGAGGACGCTGAGGGCCCAATCGAGTTACACGCTTTTCCCACAGCTTTGACAAACTTGCGCATGACAGAAACCGCAGACAAAATTTATAGGGTTCTGGGCAAACTCGCCGGTGTCAACGTGCTGTTCGACGCGGATTTCAAACCGCAGAAAATTAGCGTGGAATTGAATGATGTGACGCCGCGCGACGCTCTGAACATGCTGGCTCTACAGACCAAGACCTTCTGGCAACCGGCCTTGCCGAATACCATATTTGTAGCTTCCGATACTTCCGGTAAACGTAAAGAACTTCAAAACAACGTCATGAAGACCTTTTACTTGAAGAACGTTTCCAGTCCCACCGAATTGCAGGAAGCTGCAAATACTGTTAAGGGAATGCTTGATGTGAGTCGTGTCCAGCTCGTGCCGGCGCAGAGTGCGATTATCCTGCGCGGCACCCAGGCGCAGATGATTCTCGCCGAGAAGTTATTTTCCGACATCGACAAGCCGAAATCCGAAGTGGTGATCGACATCGCGGTTATGGAAATCAGCCGCGATCGGTTGCGCACCCTGGGAACCAATGTGCCGACCTCTGCGAGTATCACACTCGTACCCGGGACCGGCGGCTCGGGGTCAAGCTCGGGCTCGGGCAGCGGATCATCCAGTGGCAGCGGCGGCGGTTTTACGCTGAATTCAATTCGTAATTTGGTTGCGAGCAATTTTCAAGTCAGCATACCGGGAGCGTCGCTATCGTTCCTAATGAGTGACAGCAACTCCAAACTCATTCAGAATCCTGAAATCCGGGTATTGGACAACGAGAAGGCAACTTTGAAAATCGGCGATCGTGTGCCTATCTCAACCGGTACTTTCCAATCTGGACTCAGTGGCGGAGTTAACACCCAATTTCAATATCTGGATGTTGGCGTGAATATTGACATCACTCCCCACATTCATTCTGGTGGCGACGTGACGCTCAAGATGGTGCTGGAGATTTCCTCGGTTACCGGTACTCAGAATATCGGTGGCATCAGCGAGCCGATCATCGGGCAGCGCAGAATTGAGCACGAGGCGCGGCTGAAAGATGGCGAGGTGAATCTGATCGGCGGAATTCTGGAGGACTCGGAAACAGGATCCTTGAGCGGCTATCCTTGGCTGACCAAGATCCCGATCCTCAAGTACCTATTCGGACAAGATACGAAAGACCGTACTGAAAATGAGATTGTGTTTTCGATCACACCACACATCATCCGTTCTCAGGAGCTTAACGACCAGAATTTGAAACTGGTAGACGTGGGCGCCGGGAACAGCGTTGAAGTCCGCTTCAAAACGCCGACCGCCAGCGAGGCTAGCGGCGCGCCTCCGGCTGCCGTCCGTCCTGCGTCCGTTCCGCCAGTCGCTACTCCTTCCCCACAAACCGCGCCCGTAGAGAGTAAGGATCCGAAGACTACAAAAGGGAGCACTCTACCGTCATCCGCGATGTCTCCGGTTCCTCAGAACGGAAAATTGAGCCCTGCTTCACCACCTGCCAATGCGCGGCCTATTCAGACTTCTTCCACGCCACCTGCTCAAGCGGCCTCTGACCCTTGTCCTTACGGGCAACACTTGGTAGAGCAGCAAGGCAGAGTTGCTGTTTGTGCTTTTGAATGACCTACCCTGCGATTAATACCGCTATCAGTTATTGATCGTGCTCGAGAAAGTCTCCAAGCACTGTATGCGAGCATTATTCGAAGCTCATATCGATTATTTTATTGGCAATCGGCGAAGAGGAACTGTTTAGCTGCGCGGAGCGCCAACCACTCTATTTGCAAGTTGCATTCAGGAGCGAAAGAGTTCCGCAAATCGTTAACTGTGTTAGGCAGGGATTATTCTGCGACGGAACTTGAACATCATATCCGCAAAGGCAAAAGTGGATTAATTGGCGGGAGGCTTCCGAGCTTCTTCGGTCATTTGTTTCCGCTGTTGAAATAAGTTCTGCATGTCCTGAATCCTTTGCTCAGATTCGCTCAAAGGGGCTGGAGCGGCCGGGTCGGAAATTGCGGCCGAAGCGGTTAGGTCCCCATGAGCCGTCTGAGTATCGGTCGATACCGCAGGCGGGACGGTCGATGCGGCGGGCTGGTCTGGCCCTGGAGAAACCACTGCAGCGGTGGCGGTCGGTGGTTCGACAGTGCCAGCTGCGGCCGCCGACGCCAGTTGTGAATCCGCGGATGCCGGTTGACTACTGGGTTGAGGCGGCTCCGCCGCCGCTTCCGATTGGGTTGCGCCAGCGTTCTCCTCCGCGGAAGTTTCTTCGGATTTATGGGGATGCGGCTGAGCATAGCTGCGATACATAGCCCGCGCTGGAGTGTCCGCTGGTGTCCCCGCGTTTGCCACCGTGACTTCGCTCTTGCCGCGCGGCGTCAATAACACGCTACGAATTCCTGCGGCATCGCTATCTGAAGCCTGAATGACGTAATCAAAATCCGTCCAGCTCAATAGCGTGGAAATAATTTCGCGAGCGGGTCCCGGCCCCAGCCGCGCTGCAATGCGCTCGCTTGAACCCTTCGCCGGTATCTCGAGGTCGGCGCCGGTTAGTCTTCTTATTGCGGCCAGGATGTCCCCAAGAGTGGAATTATCTGAATTGATCGTGAGTTGCTTCCCGTCCCATAGCACCTGCGGCACTTTGGGCGGCATTTGTCCCGGTGTAAGGGGAGGAGACGGAGGTGGGGGTGTAGCCTCCTGCACTATGACCGGAGACTCATGTCCCAGGCTTGTAGTCTTGGACTTCGCTGCGACGTGTCTCTTTTTTGCGACCTGCGAAGAAGTGGGGTTGTTCTTGTGGACGGCTTGCGCCGCAACATGGTTCAGGGAAAGAACCGATACAACGGCGAGCACTGGGATAGGAACCAAAAAATGCGACAGCCTTCTGAAGAACACCGTCAGGTCAGCGCATTTCCTTTTCATCGATCCGGCCTCGCCACTCTAGCCAACGACAGAACTTCCCGGTCCCACCAGCATGAACGGTCATTGAGAATGGAATTTGTGATGTAGCTCCGGCAATGCCTACCAAGCCGATTGTTGGTAAGTCTAGCGATCAAACAGAAATCCGTCTTTGCGCTAGAGCAAAGTCTTTGTTTTGACTGGAAAGCTCCGAGCAGATGCTAATAGGAACCCAGTATCCGTCGCTGCGGAGCCAGCGCAACCCGGAAAAGGGGTCCTCTAATTGGCCTTTGGAGCCTCACTCAGATGCCGGGTGTGCCATGGAGTTCCGGTCTGATCTGCTAAAACTAGACTTGCTTCAAAAGCCTTGCGGGACGAGGCTTTTACAGGTCTTACGGATAGAGCATACGTTGGCGATTATGTTTACTGCGGCATCTGTCCCTGCTTTAATCGACAAACAATGTCTGCACTCTTGTGAGAATTATCGCAACACAACGAAATCGTGGAGAGGGGGGCGGCTCGCGAGATTGCCGCGCCCGTTGAATTCCCCATTGCCACATTATTAGGGGTTACGCCGCGCGGAGATTTAGGAAATTCGTATCTATGAAATTTGGTGGGAATTCCGCCGCTCTAGACTGCAAATACCGGTATGGAAATTTTGGTGCGAAAGGGGGGACTCGAACCCCCACGGTTTTACCCGCCAGATCCTAAGTCTGGTGCGTCTGCCAATTCCGCCACTCTCGCAATTTTTCTGGAAAACATTTTTGTCGCGGCTCAAGGAAAACCGCCGTTGCATACAGTTTAGATGGGGAGTTTAACGGGCGCAATATCTTGCGGGGTCTTGCATCTTTATGAGAATGGCGCTCGCGGTTATTTTTTCGCGGGTTATTTTTTTCTTGCGATTAGTTCGGAGGTAGATTTTTTGGCGGCAACTTCGCGGTGATGCAATATATCGAGTCCGGATGCCAGACGCGGGAGTTCTCCAGGATGCAAGAGGTAGGAGGAATTTATTTTGTCGGCGGGGGCGTTCGGGCGTGAGTCGGGCTGAGTATTTTGGGTATGAGTTTTATAAATCAGGCAGCCGCCGGGACGAAGGCTCTTTATTATTTCGGGAAAAATATTCCGGTCGAGGAAAAAAAAGACGATCGCCAGGTCGAACTGAGTTTGCGAAGCCTTGTAGCGAGTGAGATCATCTACTACAAAGTGGATGTGGGGTGAGACGGGTGCGGCCTTCTGCCGAGCTTGTTCGACCGCGATTTCGGAAACATCAATGAGCGTGACTTCCCAATCTTGTCTTGCCAGCCAGATGGAGTGTCGCCCGGCGCCTCCGGCTAGGTCGAGGGCGTGGCCTGCCTGCGGAAAAATGGGCAAAATGTATTGCGAAAAAGCCCACAGCAAAAAAGGGTCTGGGGTCGCCCAGGTTTCAGGCGAGGCTTCGCGATACTTTTTATTCCAGCGGTCGCGGTCGTTGTTTGTTGGAGCGTTGTCGGTCGCGCCGGAAGAAGATGCGGGCATACCCTTCAATTTTAATAGATTGTCTAATGGCTTTGACGATTCTGGTTGCAACTGGCGACACGAATGGTGTTTATGCCGCGGCTGACGAATTTTTCGACGCGTCCTTCGGGACATAATGGGGCCTGGCTTCCTCCCCGTAGCGGAGGGGGCGACGGCGGGCGTGGGGGCGATGGATATATTCCGGATTCCATGCCGAACT
>JGI12635J15846_10003350_pt1 | contig 13937 bp, 15 predicted proteins | sample BlaSpr_A8_OM2_M2_FD_15846 | JGI IMG/M metagenome (IMG submission 15846) | reverse complement strand
ACGATTTCCCGATTTTTTACTCCAATGCGCAGATGGTGCGGGAAGGGCAGGCGGCGCACCTGTACGATTTCGATGCGGAGAACCGTTTTGTGCATCGCGTCAGTGACGTGGCGCGCGCTCCCAATAACCATTTGCCGTACGAGCTTCTGATTTTCCTCCCGCTCACGTATTTGCATTTCGGCGCGGCGCACCTGCTGTGGACGCTCGTCAGTCTGGCAATGGCGGCTGGCGTGGCGCTGTTGATGTGGAACGCTCTCTCCGCCAGCCTGAGCCTGGGCCCCACTTTACTGACGATGCTGGCGTTTTTCCCCGTGTGGTATTGCTTGCTGCAGGGGCAAGATTCGATCCTGCTGGTGCTTTTGTTTGCGATTTCGTTCTGGTTGTGGAAACGCGGGCGAGAGGATGCGGCAGGTCTTGTGCTGGCGATGGGTCTGTTCCGGCTGCAACTGGTGCTGCCTTTCGCGCTGGTGGCATTGCTGGCGGGCAAGTGGAAATTTGTTCGCGGGTTTGTTCCTGGCGCTGTNTTCGTTTTGCTCCTGTCTGTGTGGGTGGTCGGAATTCACGGGATGGCTGATTACGCGCGCATCCTGCTCTCACAGGGAACACTCGGCTCCGCGAGCGCGCTCAGCCAACAATGGCAGGTTCGTCTCGGCCTGATGCCGACCCTGCGGGGCCTGTTGTCGATCATCGTGCCTGCCTCGGTGCCAGCCAAGATCCGCAATTTTCTCCTGCTCTGCGGAACGTCGGTTGGCCTACTGTGGGCAATAAAGGCGCTGCGCGGAGTCAAAGAGGGAGCGGAGTTCGACATGGCTTTTGCCACGGCAGTGGGGTCGGTTGCGCTGGTGAGCTTCCACTCTTTTCCCCACGACTTTAGCCTGATGATCCTTCCCCTGCTGGTTGCCGGGGGCGCGCTGGCATCGGCAGGCCGGTTTGCGGACTGTGGCAGCCCATACACATGCGTGACCGTCGGGTTCTTGCTATTTTTCACCGGTCTTTACTTTGAGCTGATTTTTGAGGAAAAGGTCGGTCTGTTGGTTCTGCCTACGGTTGTGCTTCTTTGGTTGATCAGCAGTTGGGAGAAGGGGGGCTTGCCGGCTCGTGAATGCGAGCAAGGGCGGGTCGCTCCCATCTCGATTCCGACATCGTAAGAAATCGGCCCCTTCGGCCTCATGTTGCGGCCAGCTCTGGCTGCCATGTTTGCCCTCCGTGTTTTCCCCGCTGAAATGGAGGGTAGAAGAACGTCATCAAACCGCGCTTGGCTAAGGCAGAAGGTGTTCACAAGCGGTGACGCTTTTCAGGGCGATGACGCAACTGGCAGGGAAGTTCCCGACTCACCGGCCGGAAGTATTGCTTTTTGCTGTAGTTAGATGTCGTCGGTACGGCTTGCGGATTGGTGCCGTAGATGCATTAACGGAGGGAGCAGCAAACTGGCTCCCGTGTCGTTTACCTTACATCAGGAGAGGCAAAGAAAAATGAAGACTGTGCTAGTACGGCTTTGGAAGGAAGAAGAAGGGCAGGATCTGACAGAGTACGCCCTGCTGTTGGTTCTGATTGCGTTAGGGTCAATGGCCGCGCTTTCACCGCTTGCCGGCGCGATCAACAACGTTTTTAGTAAGGCTGCGACGAACCTGAACAGCTCCACCTAATCGTCGCCGCTGGTTCGGTCTGGAGCTGGACACGGCGGGCTAAGGGCCGTCGGGAAGACCTCGAATTTCCGGCGGCTGTTTTCTGTCTGGATTATTCGCGGACATTCTCTAAAAGGGACGAACATGAGAACTATCCTGGCAAGACTGTGGAACGAAGAAGCTGGGCAGGACCTGACGGAATACGCGCTGCTGATAGTTCTGATTGCGTTGGGGTCAATGGCGGCTCTTTCGCCGCTTGCGACCGCGATCAACAGCGTGTTTTCAAATGCCGCTGTGAATTTGAACTCCGGAACCTAATTAGCGCGAGCTGCTGCGTGCGCACACAGCCAAATCGTGCGCTCGGCCTCTCGAGGATCGTGGAACCCGCGGTGGCTTCTCACGCCACTGAACTAGGTTGGCCTCGATCCGAGCATGTTTAGGCCGACAGCGGCGGACTCTGCGTAGACGCGGCATAAGCCATAGCGCACCGGACCTTGAATCAATGTTGAGCACAACACAGATCATTTGGGCATTGGCTCTCACGCTGGCGCTTTCCGCAGCGTGGACGGATTGGCGCACGCGCAAGATTCCCAATTGGCTCACCGTTCCGGCGCTTCTGCTAGGTCTTACCGTGCATACCGCGATCGCAGGTTGGCCCGGCGCCAAGACCGCGCTCGAGGGCGCGGGCGTGGCTCTGGCTCTGCTGCTTCCTCTCGTGCTGCTGCGCGGATTAGGAGCAGGGGATTGGAAATTGATGGGCGCGCTGGGAGCCTTCCTGGGGCCGGTTTTGCTTTTGTATGTGCTGCTGGGAAGCGTGCTGGTGTCGGGACTGATGGCNGTTGTGGAAATGATGAGGACGCGTCGAGTGCGAGAGACGATGCGGAATTTGTCCGTGCTGGTTCGAGGATTTTTATCGTTCGGACTGCGCAAGAATCCTGAGATTTCGCTCGATAACCCGGGACTGCTGAAACTGCCGTTTGGAGTGGCAGTCGCGGCGGCCACGGTGATTTGTTACTGCGCGGCCCGTTGGGCGATTTGAAGTTGGGCCAAGGGAGAATTTTTTATGAATCGTAACCGGATGCTCATTGGACTGGGGATTGCGATCGTGGTCGCTTTGTTCCTGAGCACGTTTGTGTACCGCGCTTTCCAGAGCGCCAGCGCCATCAAGCCCATCACCACCGAGCATATCGTTGTGGCAGCGCAGCCGTTGCAAGTCGGCACGCGAGTGGACGCCAACAATCTGCGGCTGATTCCGTGGCCTTCAGGCGAGCCTGTGGCGGGAATGTTTACGCGGATTGCAGATTGCGCGAACCGCGCAGTGATTACGCCGCTGGCGGAAAATGAGCCGATTCTGGAAAGCAAACTGGCGGCTACGCAATCGGGCGCGGGTTTGCCTGCGACGATCCCCGAAGGAATGCGCGCGCTTTCGGTGGCGGTGAACGACGTCGTGGGCGTCGCCGGGTTCGTGATTCCCGGAACGATGGTGGATGTGCTGGTGACCGGGAAAGTCGCCGACACGGGCCACGGCGGCGAACAAAACATCACGCGAACGATTCTGGAAAACGTGAAGGTGCTTGCTGCCGGACAGAAGATCGAGCAGGACCGCGAAGGAAAACCACAGAACGTGCCGGTGGTTACGCTGCTGGTTACTCCGGATGACGCGGCAAGGCTGACGATGGCCAGCACCGAAGGGAAAATCCAGTTGTCGCTGCGCAATACGGTTGATACACGGCTGCTGATGCCAGCGTCGGTGCTGCAGGATTCATTGTTTTCCGGAGGAGCTGCGCCGGCGCCGAAGCGCACGACGGTGGCAAAGTATGTTCCGCCTCCGCCGTCACCTTACGTGGTTGAGGTGATTACCGGGAACAAACGCGAGAACAAGAGCTTTCCGAACCCGTAAGAAGCGATTTCCGCAGCAACGTGGCTGAAGGTTTACAGGGGAAAAAATTGTCTCAGTTCGAGCGCAGGATAGAATGTAACCGCGGCTTCCGAAGCCTACTGCCTGCTGTCCCGATCCATGCGCTGCTGATCGCAGTGCTGCTGGCTGGACTGCAGTGCGCGATGGCACAGCAGGTTCCGCAAAACGCGCCGGCCATGACGGCTATGACGCAGCCCGTTCCGACTGCCACGCTGCCGGCCGCTGCTACTGTTCCCCAGGCAACACAACCAGCTGCGGTCGAGACCGAGGGGCCGCAAACACTGCACCTGCTGGTGGGGCGCTCACTGGTGATTTCATCACCCTCGAAAATCAAGAGAGTCTCACTGGCGGATCCGACGATTGCGGAAGCCATCGTGGTCAGCCCATTTCAAGTGTTACTCAACGGGAAAGCACCGGGCGGAGTTTCGCTGCTGCTGTGGGATGAAGCGGATCAGAGCCAGGCGTTTGAAGTTTCGGTGGACATTGACATTCTGGGCTTGAGCCAGAAGATCCACGAAGTGTTTCCTTCGGAGCCGGTACAGGTGGAGACTTCGCGCGACATCGTGATTCTTTCGGGGCGCGTATCTTCCGCTGCGGTGGCCGACAAAATTCTGGAAGTGGTGAAGGCGGCTGCGCCGAAAGTGACCAGTTTGATGGAGGTTCCGGCGACCCCGACGGGTGAAATTCTGCTCGAAGTTAAGTTCGCGGACGTGAACCGGACGCTGGAAACGCAGCTGGGCATCAATATTTTGAGCCTGCCGGGAGCTAAGAATATCGGCACGATCTCGACGCAGCAATTTTCGCCGCCGCAATTGGTCAGCCCTTCGACGGGCGGCACGAGCGGAACCGGTTCCGATATTGGTTTGAGCAATCTGCTCAATCTCTTCATCTTCCGGCCGGACATTGATTTTGCAGCCACCATCCAGGCGTTGGAACAGAACAACGTGCTGCAAATTCTCGCGGAACCGAATTTGATGACGGAGTCGGGGAAAGAGGCGAGTTTCCTGGCGGGCGGCGAATTTCCCTTTCCAATTTTGCAGGGAACCACAGGCGGAGGCTTCGCGGGAATCACCATCCAGTTCAAGGAATTCGGAGTGCGATTGAACTTTACGCCGACCTTGACGGCCGACGGGCTGATTCATCTGAAGGTGAAGCCGGAGGTGAGTTCGCTGGATTTCACGAACGCGCTGACGATCCAGGGCTTCCTGATTCCTGCACTGACCACCACGCGGGTGGAGTCCGACATGCAATTGCGGGATGGGCAGAGCTTTGCCATCGCAGGCCTGCTCGATAACCGTGTGACGGATCAATTCGACAAAATTCCCTGGATCGGCGACGTGCCGATTCTGGGGAAGCTTTTTCAAAGCCGGTCGCTGACGAAGAGCAAGAACGAACTGCTGATTGTGGTGACGCCGCGCATTGTGCATCCATCGGATGTGGCACCGCCAACGCCTAACATGCCGAAGCCGTTTCTGGGCGCGACGAAGCAGGCGCCGGGCTCGTCGAAGTCGCCGAAGTGAGCGAGAGCCAGGCAGTGCGAGCGACGAGGCAGAAAAAGACTCAGGGGACCAGGGAAATCGTTTCATGCTAAGTGTTGCGATCGCCAGCGGAGAGACGACCAGTTCAGCGCAGCTGGTGGCTGCTCTGCAACAGACGGGCATTGTGAAGTCAATCAAGCAGTGGACGATTCCTTCGGACCGTTTTCCGGACTCGGCCGATGCATTGCCGGACGTTGTTTTTCTGGACCTGTCGCGCGATCCGGAAGCGTACTTCACGTTCGGAGCGCAATTGCGACGCATTCGCCCCTCAATAAAGCTGGTGGCTGTATCCGCCATCGTGCCGCCGGGGCACCAGCTGATGCTGGAAGCGATGCGCAGCGGAGTGCAGGATTTTCTGCCGAAGCCGGCGAGCCCCGAAGCGCTAAACGAAATGCTGGCGCGGTTCGCGCAGGATTCCGCGGAATCGAAGGAGCGCCCGTCGCTGGACAAATTGATCGTGGTAATGGGATCAAAAGGCGGGGTGGGTGCGACGACGGTGGGCGTCAACCTCGGCGTGCAGCTCGCGACATTTGCGCGAAAGCACGTGGCCTTGCTGGACTTTGCACGGCCACTGGGGAACGTGCACTTGCTGCTGGATCTTCATCCGCGATTCACGGTGCGCGATGCCGTGGATAATTTGGATCGTCTTGACAGCCACTTTTTTGCAGGGCTGATGACGCAACACAAGACAAAGCTGGAGATTTTGGGGGGCGCGCTGCAGCCTGAGGAATGGCAGACGATTCCGGTGCCGCCGCTGGAGCGCGTGGTGAACGTGGCGCAGAACCTATTCGACATGGTGCTGCTGGATATGGGTTCGCAATTTTCTTCTGAGTGGAGCCCGATTCTGCGCATGGCGCGCATGATCCTGATCGTAGCGGAGGCGAATGTGCCGGCGTTGTGGACTTTGGAGCGCCGTCTGGTGGCGTTGAAGGGCTTCGGAATCGAGCCTGATCGCGCGCGCATTATCATCAACCGCTGGCATAAGGGCGATGACGAGGTTTTGCGAAGTATTCAGAAAGATATAAATCGCCCTGTTTTTGCATGTCTGCCGAACGATTTTCGCAAGGCTTCGGAGTCCGTCAATCTGGGAACTCCGTTGATGGAAAACCATAATAATGTGCTGAGCGGCCGCTACCGGCAGATTGCTTCGCAATTGGCCGGAACGGAATGGCCGCCGGCTTTGAAAAAGAGCGCGCTCGGCGGTTTCTTTTCATTTCCGACGAAAAGGTAGAAAACGATGTCACCAGTTGCTCCGCCAATCACACGAACGGATTTCGGCGCAGTTAAGATCGCGATTCATCGAAAGCTGATTCAAAAATTGAATCTTGATCGGCTGACGGAGATTAATCGCGAAGAAGTGCGGCGCGAAGTCGGCCACATCCTGGAGGCGCTGGTCGTCGGTGAATCCACGCCGATGAATCTGCAGGAACGGGAACGGCTGGCGCAGGAAGTTCTGGATGAGGTTTTCGGACTCGGGCCGCTGGAACCGTTGCTGGCCGATCCTACGGTTTCCGACATCCTGGTGAATACCTACAAGCGTGTGTACGTGGAAAGAAAAGGAATGCTGGAGCAGACTTCGGTGCAGTTTCGCGACGATGCGCATTTGATGAGCATCATTGACCGCATCGTTTCCTCGATCGGGCGGCGGATTGATGAGTCTTCGCCGATGGTGGACGCGCGGCTGGCGGATGGATCGCGCGTGAACGCGATCATCCCACCGCTGGCGGTGGATGGCCCGTGCCTTTCGATCCGGCGATTTGGCCACCAACGAGTGAACGCGAACGACATGGTCAACAATCACACATTGACGCCGAGCATGCTGGATTTGCTGCGTGGCTGCGTGAAGGCGCGGCTGAATATCCTGGTATCCGGCGGTACGGGCGCCGGCAAGACGACGTTGCTGAACGTGCTGTCCTCGAATATTTCCAGCCGCGAAAGAATTGTGACGATCGAAGATGCCGCTGAATTGCAACTCAATCAAGAGCATATTGTGCGGCTGGAAACGCGTCCGGCCAATATCGAAGGGAAGGGAGCCGTACATCAGCGGCAGCTGCTGATCAATTCTCTGCGCATGCGCCCCGATCGAATCATCGTAGGTGAGGTCCGGGGCGAGGAAGCGCTGGATATGTTGCAGGCGATGAATACCGGCCACGACGGGTCACTCACTACCATTCACGCAAATTCGCCGCGTGATGCGCTGAGCCGGCTGGAAACCATGGTGGCGATGGCGAATTTGAGCATTCCTGACTCCGCGATTCGGCGGCAGATTTCCTCCGCGGTGGACCTGGTGGTACAGGTGAGTCGCCTGAGCGATGGAACGCGAAAAGTTATCTGCATCTCTGAAATCACGGGAATGGAAGGGGACGTCGTCACCATGCAGGACATATTTGTATTTCGGAAACGCGGCATTCGCGAGAACGGCGAGGTGATCGGCGAATTCCTGCCCACGGGGATTCGTCCGCGTTTCGCGGAACGCCTGGTGGTAACCGGGATCCAGTTGCCGATGGGGATGTTCGAAATGCCACGGGTTCATTAGGGAGCCGAAGATGGCGCTGCTACTTGCCGTTTTGACGTTCTTGACCGCCGTCGCGATCATCGCGCTGGTGTGGATGTTCATGGGCACGGACGCCAGCCAGGAAGTTGTGAAGCGCCGTATGGAGTCTGTGCGCAAGGCGGAGCGGCGCGGCGACGTCTCCATCAATCTGAAGCTGGTGCGGGATGAAATGTTGAGCAGTGTGCCGGCGCTGCATCGGTTGCTTTCGCCGTGGGGCTGGTCATTGCGCCTGCGAGATTTCGTGGCGCAGGCCGGGATGAAGACGAAGCCGGCGAAAATTCTGCTGGTGAGCGGAGTAATCGCGCTGGCATCGTATCTGATCGCGGGGCTGTACTACCCGCGATTTCCGATCCCCTGGCTGGTGGGGATACTAGCGGGAATTGTGCCGTTTTCGATGGTGGCGCTGAAGAGGCGGCGGCGCATGCGCGCTTTCGAAGAGCATTTTCCCGAGGCTTTGGATTTGCTGGGTCGCGCGGTCCGCGCCGGACATGCCTTCACTACCGGGCTGGAAATGATCGCCACGGAAGCGGCCGAACCTGTGGCCGGGGAATTCCGCACCGCGTTCGAGGAGCAGAATTTCGGGCTTCCGCTGCGCGACGCGCTGTTGAACATGACGGAGCGGATGCCGCTGGTGGACGTGCGTTTCTTTGTAACGGCGCTGTTGATCCAGAAAGAGACGGGCGGAAATCTGGCGGAAATTCTGGATGGGCTCTCGCGGGTAATCCGCGACCGCTTCCGAATTTATCGCGAGGTGAAAACGCGAACGGCGCAGGGGCGATTGACGGCGGCGATTCTGATCTCGCTGCCGCTGGCAGTGATGTTGGCGCTGGAGCTGATCAACCCGACGTATCTACGCGTGCTGTTCGAGGACCCGGCCGGCCCGACGGTTCTGGCGATTGCAGGGACCATGCAGGTGATCGGGTCGCTGCTGCTGTGGAAAATTATTCACTTTGAGGTCTAATCAGCCGTAAGGAGAGAAGTCCATGCTGTGGATGGTTACGACGATTACTTTCTTAGCGACAGTTGCCGTGCTGACGGCGCTGTTCTACGCGCTGGTTCCCGGTGAAATCGGGATCGCGGAGCGGCTTTCGCGCTTGATTACGCCGCCGCGGCAGCAGCAGGTGCGTGATACGAGCTTTTCCGACAAACAGAAGGAGCGAATGCGCGACACGCTAGCCGCGGTCGGGGGATTGGTGACGTCCGGCGCGGTGACGATGAGCTCGAAGGATCAGCTCCCGATGGTACGAGCGGGCTACCGAACTGCGAGCGCGGTATCTGCGATGCGGGGCTTGAAAATTCTGATGCCCATCCTTTTTGTGGCGCTAGCGTTTGCTACCGGGATTTACCGCCTGCAGGTGATCTTCGTTCCGTTGTTGTGCGCGATGGCTGGTTACCTTCTTCCGGATCTTTGGCTGATGTGGAGGGTGCAAGCGCGTCAGCATCGTCTACAGCTGGCATTACCGGACGCATTGGACATGCTGGTGATTTGCGTCGAGGCCGGCCTGGGACTGGACCAGGCTCTGCTCCGGGTAGCGCAGGAACTGCGCATCACTCATCCGGAGCTGAGCGAGGAATTGCAGCTGGTGAATATGGAGATGCGCGTCGGCAAGACCCGGCTGGATGCGATGCGGGAACTTGGGCGGCGCACGGGCGTGGAAGACATCAAGGCGCTGGTGGCAATGTTGATCCAGACCGAAAGGTTTGGAACGAGCATTGCTCAATCGCTACGAGTTCATTCGGACGACTTGCGCATCAAGCGGCGCCAACGCGCCGAAGAGATGAGCGCTAAGACGACAGTGAAGATGGTGCCGGCGCTGGTGCTATTTATATTTCCAGCTTTGATGGTAGTGATTTTGGGGCCCGCCGTGATCACTTTGATGAGGCAGTTCTTGCCCTCGCTCACAAGGTGATAGCGGTCGAAAGATCTTACGAAGTCCGTGGGATCGAACAACTCAAATAAAAGGAGCAAGAAGATGGACAACGTAACACTGATTCGCTTGGTGGCAGGAGCTTTGGCAGTGGTAGTGCTGTTCGTGATTATTTGGCGGCGTAAACGGAAGATCGTGGAATAGGTGGCAGCACAACGAACGGACCCCGGAGATTCATCAATGAACAACGCGCGTTTGGGCGGCAACGGTACAGCTACGACCGGCAACGGCCAAAATGGCCAGGTGTACATTTACAACAAGACCAGAGAGACGTTTGTGGCCACAGAGGCTACTGTCGCCGACAGTTATCTTCGCCGCCTCGTCGGGCTGTTAGGTAAGACGAAGCGATGGGCGCAGCTCGGTCGTGGGCTCTGGATCGTTCCCTCGCGCGGGGTTCACACCATCGGGATGATGTTCCCGATCGACTTGATTTTCCTGAGTAAGGAAAAGGAAGTCGTTCATGTGGAAGAACACTTGCGGCCCTTTCGAATCTCGGCTGTATCGCTGAAGGCGACAAGCGTACTGGAGCTCCCGGCGCATACGGTGTACCGGACGGGGACGCAAGTAGGCGATCGGATGGAGATCGCGCGACTGAACAAGCAGTGAGGCAGGGAAAAATGATGAAACTCTCTGGTTTGATGGGAACGGCGTTCTTGTTTCTGGCACTGTGCCAACCGGCAGTGGGCCAGCCCTCTGCAGCAAACAGCCCGTACAAATCGCGTCATAGCCGGCACCCGGAGAAATCGAACCCTCACTACAAGGACGCGTCGCACGGGCATGGGCACAGCAATCACCGCGCACGCCGGCGCAGCAAACCTTAGATGGGGGCGCGATGAATTTCCGGGATCGCTTTTGCGCCGGCGCCGTTTCCAGGAAACGCGATTTTCGGGAGCTGATATTCCCGGCGAGAGGCTGGCTCGGGAGATAGCGATAACTGGGCGAGCTCTGGGCCACTTCTGGCGGCGTCCGGTTGCGCTTTGGGCGAAAAAGCAGTATAAACCTAGCAAGGTCTTTGCCGTATGAAAGACGTAGCCTCAGTTCGCAATTGAAGGTCCTGCCATGATGACGATACTAAAGGGTCTTTGGTGCAAGCAATCCGGGGACGACGTTGCGGAGTATGCGCTCCTGGTCGCCATGATCGCCTTGGTAGTGCTCGTGGCTCTGTTCTCCTTCGGAACATCCAACGGAAAACTGATCAGTGACGCCGCGAGTAGCATTTCGTCCAGCGGCTCGGGGGCGGGCGGGGGCTCGAGCGGTGGCGGCAGTCAACCAGGTGGTTCGGGCCAAGGCGGCAGCGGCCAGGCTGGGGGTGGCGGCGGTCAAGGCGGAGGAAGCGGCGGCGGAAGTGGTGGAAGTGGCGGTGGGAGTGGCGGCTCGGGGGGAGGTTTCCCGACCAACCCTACGCCTATCAAGTAAGACCGGCAGTCTGCGTGGCACGAAGCAGCGCGCGTAGCGTGCTCCTGCTCCCCATCTCGCATCAAGATCACCCCCAAACCGCCAGGCCAGGTGCAGGTTTGGCGACTTCGTCCCGACTCTTGAGGCCCCAGAGCTTGTGGCCTGTCATGCCTGCTTTCTCTGAAATTTTCGGCGTGGACACATCCATATACTACCAGGGTGTGCCGCCGTCCTCATTTGTGAACTGTTTTACGGCATTCACCGTCCGCTCTCGCCCTAAGGTCCGGCAAGTCAGTAATTTACGTTCGCTGTAAGGAAGGAGATCCAGATGCAATGCAATCTGCGACGGTGCGGAAGGAGTGCGTGCGTACGTCCGTCGTTGCGGTATCCCAATTCAACCTGATCACGTTGTCGTGATGGGGCGGAGGTAGCCTACAGCCAATGCCGTCCAAGATCGTTGTGCCGTGGAAAATCATCGATCGGTTGTTGTTGCCCAGCATTTTCTTTTTAACCTCGCTCGTCGCGGTTCTCACGTTTTGGCAGCTCTTGCTCGGCCACCGGCGCGCGGAGATCCACGCTGTTACAAACGAGCAGGCATCGTTTGTGAAATCCAAAGTCGAATCAGAACTGCGCGAGCGAATCATGCCGCTACAGGGGCTGGCAGCGCAGTGGAGCACGCTCGGCAGCGACCGCGAGAAGAAATCCGCGGCTGAACTGATGATGAGTGGCTACCCCGACTATCAAGCAGTCGAGTGGGTGGACCCTACGTTCCATGTACGTTGGGAGGCCCACAGTGCTGGCAACGGAGTCGAACAAGGCGTGAATCTGCGTGCCGACGCCGTGCAGCAGGCCGCGTTTCGGGCGGGGGGCCGGTACGGGGACGTGATGATCACGCGCCCGGTGAATCTAGAGCAAGGCGGCCGGGGCTTGCTGGCGTGCGTGCCGGTGTACACCTCGGGAAAACTCAGCGGCTTCATGGTGGGAGTATTCCGCTATCGAGAGCTGATTTCCTCGATGTTGCGGGATGTGGCGCAGGGTTACTGGGTGGCTTTGTACGACGGCAGCGAGCAAATCTATGGGGAAGGGGCCAAGCTGGCGCCGCGAGACGCGATGTGGGCCAGCACCGTCGACGTACAATTTCGCGATCTTTCGTGGCGGGCGCAAGTTTGGCCGAAACCCGGAACGATCACGTATGCGCTGTCAACGCTTCCCAAGGTAGCCCTTGTGGGCGGGATATTGTTGTCCGCGCTGCTGGGATTCACGGTGTATGCCGGCGAAACGGCGACGCTGCGCGCCCGGGAAGCACTCGCCGCAAATAAGGAACTCAAATCAGAAATTGCGGGACGCGAACATGCGGAGGCGGCGTTACTCCAGGCGCAAAAGATGGAGGCGGTGGGCCGCTTGGCTGGCGGCATATCGCACGACTTCAATAATCTGTTGACGGTGATCCGTGGCCATGCGGCACTTTCGCTCACGAGAGTCGGCTCTGACGGCGCATTGCGGCGCGAACTGAACGGTATTCTGAAGTCCGCGGACAAAGCAGCCGCGCTGACCCGACGGCTGCTAGCTTTCAGTCGTAAGCAGGTGCTGCAACTGCGCGTACTGGATCTCAACGCGCTGGTGGCCCAGGTGAACGAGTTGTTACCGCCCGTGATGGGTGATGACATCGAATTGATCTTGGATCTGGCGCCCGATTTGGGGCACGTCAAAGCCGATGCGGCGCAGATGGAGCAAGCCATCATGAATCTCGCATTTAATGCGCGAGACGCCATGCCCCGCGGCGGTGTGCTGAAGATTCAAACCATGAACACGGATCTGGACGAAGAATTGATACTCCGCCACGAAGGTGCGCAAGCGGGTCCGCACGTGATGTTGGTTGTGTCTGACACAGGGCACGGCATGACCCACGAGACGCTCTCCCATGTCTTCGAACCTTTTTTTACTACAAAGGAAACCGACAAAGGAACCGGCCTGGGCCTCGCCACTGTTTATGGAACGTTGCGGCAGAGCGGAGGATTCGTCCGCGTTTCCAGCACGGTCGGTGAGGGTACGACGTTCCGGATTTATCTGCCGCGCGTGGAAGAAGCGATTGAGGCCGTCGAGACGCCCCCCATCGTGCCGCATCAATTGCACGGCGCTGAAACAATTCTCGTGGTTGAAGACAACGATGCGGTGCGCCGCATCGCTCGCGAGTTCTTGAAAGTGAAGGGCTATACGATCATCGAGGCGCGCGAAGCGACCGAAGCCATTCAGATCATGGAGAATCGTGAAGAGCGAGTCGATTTAGTGATTACGGACGTGCTGATGCCCGGCATGAAAGGGCGCGAACTTGTCGAGCGGCTGGCCGAGATGCGCTCCGATTTTAAGGTTCTGTACATGTCGGCATACACCGAGGACGCTGCGATCAATATCGGCGTGCTGAGTCCGGGAACGGAGTTCATCGAGAAACCATTCAGCCCGGAGGACCTGACTGCCAAAGTGCATCAAGTGCTGGGGCGCGCGCCGCTCAGCCGACATGCCAGCGCAGCACAGCTGTAGAGCAGAGCCTGGGCACAGATCAGCTATTCGTTTCGCGTTGTCGCGTGGCACCTGACAAGTACGCGTGGCAAGCAGAGGTGGTCCATGAATAAACGCACCCTGGGGCTGAGCATTGGCTTCGTGCTGCTCTCGTCTTGGGCAATCGTGCACCTTCACGATGGATACCAATTGGTGCTATTTTGCTGCGCGATGGGACTGCTGGTGTACCTGCTGGAAAAGTTTGTCAAGGCGTGACGTCTTGTTGGCCCAACTGACCTTGCTACACAGGCTGCTACCGACACTGCGCGCGCACCCTACCTCCGAAGTTGTGTCTGTCGATTAAGCCGAGTATTCTTTGGCTCTTGCCGACGACGGAGGCGCCAGGGGCCCGGTGGTCCTCGTGGCCTTCAAAGCCATTGATTCTGTCCTTCGCGGCCAGAATGGTGGGTTCGACTCCCACAC
>JGI12635J15846_10003346_pt1 | contig 13947 bp, 15 predicted proteins | sample BlaSpr_A8_OM2_M2_FD_15846 | JGI IMG/M metagenome (IMG submission 15846) | reverse complement strand
TTGGTCGAACACGGCGATCGTGTTCTCGCCCGCACCCGACGGGCCTATGCCGGAGGCCAGATAGAGTTCACCGCCGGGCCCGAAGCCAAATCCCCGCGGGAACGGGACGATCCCGCCGGGAAGGACGGGCTCACCTTCGCTATCCAGGCGAGCAGGCAGGGCGAGGATCGTCCGGTGCCGCCGTAGCCCGACGTAGTACCGATCGCCGGGCCCGAACGTCCCCCCGCCTGGGTCGAGCCCGTCGATCCGTCCCGAGTCGAGCGCGACCTTTCCGTGCCCGTCGAGCGCCAGTACCCGATCGTCACCGCTGTTGACGTACACCAGCTCACCCGACGGGCCGAGGCTCAGGCCGCGTGGATCGCTAATCCGCCGATCACGACTGAACGGCCCGGTCATCACGCCGTCAGCGGTGAAACTGAGGATCGCGCCGTAGCCGTCGCCGTTTGCTCCGCTGGCACTGGTGACCAGGATCCGGGTCATGACCGGGCCTCGCAGGCGGTCCCAGGTGCGCCGAAGGCGACATGGCCGCGGGCTGATCCCGCTGCGGCTGAACATTCGCCGGCTGCGGCGGCAATCCGTTTCGCCGGCCCGCAGCAGGCGATCAGCTCATCGTCGTGCATCGGCCTGAAGACCCGGCGACGACCGCGGATGCCGCCGGTTCGAGCACGCCCGTCCATAAAGAGATCATCGCCGATATCGCGCCGGTGAACCGCCGTTTGATGCCGCCATTGGTCTGCAACTGCCGGGGTCTCCATCTAGGCGGCCGCGGGCGCACCATGACCGATGAGGTACCGGGATCTCCTGCTATCGCGGCGTGTACTGGATCTGGCGGCGAGATGCCGGTCCGGTCCAGAACCGGCTCGGTTTCGGTCCCGGACAGCGACCGGCGCTCGTGGCCGGCGCTGGGCTTTGGCCGGCGCGGTTTGCGGCCGTCTGCCCGCTCAGCGAGGGCGGTCCGGGGGGTGGGCCGTTGCAGGTGACATCCGGCGCTGGCGTGTGGTGGTGGCGGGATCGGGTTCAGCGTGGTTGTCTCGTGAGGACGACAGGAGCGCGATGAGCCGCGATGAGGTGGGCGGGGTCGTATTTCCGGCGTCGGCGGACGGACGCCGGAGCACGTCAGCTGTGGGCAGGGCGGTGGTGGCCGACGCGCTGCGGCAGGTCGACCCGGCCGGGGCGCTGGCTGCGGAGCACGACGCCAACTGGCGCGCGGGCTATCTGGTGCACTTTCGCCGGCTCGTGGAGGCAGGGCTGGCATCGAAGGACGCGGCCGTATCTGTTGCCCGTAGCGGGCTGGAATCGGTGCACCGGCAAATGCGCGTCGTGCACGAGGGCGGCGAAGAGACCGGACTCGACAGCTTGCTGTCGGCACCTGCACAGCGGCGGGTTGCGACGGTCACGATACCGGGCACCGGGGAGGCCGAAAGCGAGCTGTCACTGCCCTACCACGGCGAGCGGCTGCGCGGCAGTGCTCTGCTGCGCAGGCTGGATATGTGGGCGGAGGGCGGCGTGATCGAGCCGTCATGCGCTGACGCGGTCCGCAGCGTCGCGGCGCATCCACAGTGGCTGCGCCTTGCAGGCCGCACGGTGGTTGCGCTGGGGGCGGGCGCCGAAGTGGGCCCTGTTCCGGTGCTGCTGAGCTGGGGCGCCCAGGTGATCGCCATTGACCTGCCCGGTCCCCCGATCTGGGAGCGCCTGCTGGACACCGCGCGCCGCAGCGGCGGGAGCCTTGTGGTTCCCGTCGCTGACCTCGAGCCGGGCCACGGCCAGCCCGGGGGCAACGACCAGGCCGTCACGCAGCACGCCGGCCTTGACCTGCTCAGCGACGTCCCCGCCATCGCCGGCTGGCTCGCCGCTGTTGACGGCCCGCTGGTGCTGGGGAACTACGTCTACGCTGACGGCGCGGCCAACGTACGCCTCGCCGCCGCCGCCGACGCGCTCACCGTGCGCCTGCAGGCCAGCCGCGGCGATGTAGCACTCGCGTTCCTCGCGACGCCGACTGACGTGTTCGCCGTCCCAGCCGAGGCGGTCACGCAGGCCGCCCGCGCCTACGCGACCCGGTCGCCAGCATCCAAACTCGGCGCCGGGACACTGCGGACGCTGTCGGGCGGGCGCCTGCTGCACCGCGCCTACACTCCCGGTGCCAGCCCCGGCATCAACGACAGCCTGGTGCGCCAGCAGGGCCCCAACTATGCGCTCGCCAAACGCCTGCACCGCTGGCGTGCCACACTCGCCCGTGACAGCGGCGCGAGCGTGTCGATGAACCTCGCCCCGCCATCGCGCACCCGGTCGGTGGTCAAGAACCGGGCGCTGGCAGCTGCGTACGCTGGCGCGTACCGCTTTGGCGTCGAGGTCTTCGAACCCGCCACCTGCAAGGTCCTCATGGCAGCGCTGCTCGTCCATGACCTGCACACCGGCGGCGGCCCGGCACACGCCCATCCCTGGCAAGATGAGGCCCACCAGGCCGCGCACGGCGGGCTGTGGCGCATCGCATACGCCCCCCGCAGCGCCCTCGCACTCGCCGCAGCCCTCGGCTACGCCACAGCCAGGAAATGACGCCTTGCGCCGCTTCGGGGCCAGCAGCGCGAGGCCGCCGGTCAGGACCGCACCGGCCGCTCTCGTCGCGGTCAGGTAGGCGTGTTTAACTATGGCGAAGAAATAAAGGCCCCAATAAAAGCCATAAGGCCGGGGACGCTGGATCAGCGTCCCCGGCCTTGGGTAGGGGTGGCAGGGCCACCTCAAGTATCAGCCGCCGGTGCAGCTGGCGACGCCGGTGGCGGGCCAGGCGGCGAAGTCGGCAGCACCTTGGGTGGCGCCGTACTTGGACTCGAGGCTTTGTTCGATCTGGGACGAGGTGGGGCGGGGCCGACCCAGGCCACCGAGATGTACTGAAGGGCCTCGCTGGCAGGCATCTGCTCGGGGATCACAGCCTGGAGGCAGGCCAGCGAGGTGCTCGCCAGGGCGGGGTCAGCGTCGTAGGCCGCGGCGAGCTGATTGCGCTGAGCCGCGGTCCAGGGAGTCAGCGGGCTGGCCGTGGCGGACGGAGTGGCAGACGGTACGGTCGCGGTGGCCGAAGGCGTCTGGGTTGGGGCCGGCGCCGTAGTCGACGGAGCCGCGGTTGGCGCCGATGATGGGCTCTGCTTGTCGCAGCGGGTGGCTATCGTGATGAACGACTTGGCGACGGCCGTGCCATTCGAGCCGCCGACAGCATTGGCGATGCCCGTGACGCTGTTCAACACTTCCCGGTACTGGCCGTAAGCGAGCGGCACGTTGTTATCGCCGTCGTCTGCGTGCCCGACGGGAGGCGTCGACCATCGACGCGAACTGCGGCGGCTCGATGATCGGACGGCCTCGCCAGGGCGACATGCTCGTGAGGTCCGCGTCGGCGGAGACGATCAGGAACGCGCCCACCGCTGCCGCCAGGTCAAGGATCCGGTTGTCCTCCCAGTCCGGACAGTCCCCGACGGTCTGCGGCGGGTCGGTAATGCCGCCGCCGGACGCGTCGGCCATCTCGGTCAGCGCCCGCAGGTAGTCATCGACCTCGTCATCGGGGGTCTTCAGCACCGTTGCGAGCACCCGGCCGGTGTTGGCCAGGATGTGCGGTGAGAGCCACAACGCGAACTCCGCAGCGTCGTTGACCACGCCCAGGCAGTCCGCACTCGGGTTCCCCGAAGTTGGCGGAGGTGACGGCCAGCTCCGGAACGGGGACTCCCCAACAGCCACCGCCAGAACGAGCACGTTCACGTCGAACACGACCGGCACTGCCGCCGGCCCGGGCACGCTCACTGTCCCGGCGTGCCGCTCTTATAGGCCCGGCGGATATCCGCCAGCAGCGACTCATAATCCTGACCCGACGCTGCAGCCCGCTCGGCGTTACGGCCCTGGAGCTCCCGCAGCCGCTCCGCCCGGGCCAGCGACTCCATCACCGGCAGCGTCGCCCGCAGGTACGCTGACCGGTTCCCGTGCCCGAAATGCTCCACCAGGCGAGCCAGCCGCTCCTGGTCCTCATCCGCTACCGCGAACCCAACCGTCGAACTAGACATGAACTCACTGTACACAGATTGCATCTTGGAATGCAATCTGCTGCACTCAGCTATCACGATCCGCGATTCGGTATCCAGCCGATCTGAACCGCTGCCGATGGCGGCTGGCGGCGGTAGGGCCGTCCACACGCCTACAGGGGCGGACGGGCCGACCCAGAAACCGGCAGCAGGAGCTGGAGCGGATCACGGACCAACTGGCCCGGTCGGCGAATTTCGTGCGCTGGGCGGTCACCCGCCGCCACGCGTCCCGCTTCACCACTCCGGCGTCAACCGCGTCGGCCGACCGCGGTCGCCCCGCCGAACGCAATCGTCAGCTCGAACCCTGCCCGCACAAGGCGATGATGTGCGTGCCGGAGTCAGCCGCATTCGTTCGGAAGTAATAGAAGAAGTATTAGAACAGGGAGCCGGCGAGGACGTGAGCCTGCCCACACGGTGCCATGCGGATCTCTTGCGTGGCCAGCACCACGACGCGACCGTGCGGGCCGCCGGGGTAGGGACGGCCCGCACAGTCAGGCCAGGCTAAGTCCCGGGTCCCGAGTTATGGTCAGAACTTGCCGGCCTCGATGTCGGCCAGCGTCACCCGGGAGACCTGGTAGTAATCCGCGCCCTGCGACGGCCCGGGATTCGATACCGAGCTGACCGGCAGCCCGGTCGTGGCGCTGATTATGAGCACCTCATCTCCCATGCCGCCGAACGCCCCCGGTCCCGCCGTGATGGTCAGTGTGGGCTGCCCGTGGGTCGTCGAATTCACGACCTTGACCGCGGAGATGGTCGACAGCAGGCGCAGAACGCCGGCCCGGACCTTCAAGTCGCCTCCCGCCCAGTTCAGCGCATAAGTGGCATTCGTCCAGAGAACGTTGTTGAACTGTTCCTGCGAAACGGGCTGCGTGGCATCGATCATCTGCATCCGGGCGGTGGCCAGGTCGCCGGTCACCGCGTCGCGCGCCGCCGCCGCCACCTGGGAATCATAGGTAGTGGCCAGGTTGGCGTGCTGGGCGATCGCCGCCATGAGGGTTTGCTTGCTGTCTCCTGAGTACAGCTTGCCGCTGTCGGTGTACAGGCCGTAGTAGACCTGCATCAGTCTGCCGCCGCGGATGTTCTTGACGATCTCCAGCGACGCGTTACCCGGCTGCGAGCTGTCGCTCGCCGAGATGCGGGCGGCCAGGGTCATCAGCGGGGAAGTCGCCGCGGGCGCCCGGGGGGCCGACCTGGCCGGCGCCGCGGGCTGCGGCACCGACGTGATGGCAAGCACCGCGGCCACAGCCCCTACGGCGGCGGTCCCGGTCACGGCCGCGAGGCGACGGCGGCGCCGCTGCCGCAGGGCGCGGTGCCCGCGCGCGACATCGGCCGCCGCGGGGTCCGGGCCGGCCGGTCCCGGCGTGATCGCATGGGGCAGTGCTTGCAGCATGTCTACTAGGTCTGGCATATGAATACTCCTTGGAAAAGTTAAGTCGGGTATCAGATGACGCTGCGCCCGTCCAGGGACCGCGCGTACTGAGGCATCGCCTCACGCAGTCGTTCAAGCCCGCGCGCGCTCTGGCTCTTGACGTTTCCCGCGCTGCACCCCATGGCGTCCGCGGTCTCCGCGATGCTCAGCCCTTCGACGTACCGCAGCACGACCGCCGCGCGCATGCCGGCCGGCAGGGTGGCGAGCAGTGCCACCACCGCCGTGGCGTCGCCGTGCTCCGGATTGGCAGCGGCGGCGTCGGGCAACTGGGCCGAGACCCGCTCGCGCCTGGTGAATAGGCTCCGGCGATCGTCCATCGCCGCGTTCACTACACAGCGCCGTGCGTAGGCCCTCACCGTGTTCGACCGGACCCGCGGCCAGGCCAGGTACAGCTTCGTCAGCGCCGTCTGCACCACGTCCTCGGCCTTGGCCATGTCACCGGAGACCAGCAGCGCCGCCACACGCACGAGCGCGGCACGCTGCGCCGTCACGAATTCGGTGAACTCGTGATCTCGATCCGCAGGCCACCTCACAGGCACGCACCTTTCGTCGTTGGCACCTTCACTGAACACCCACGTGGACACCCCTCATACGGGGATCAATAGCGTCCGCGTTGCATGCCGGACTAGTAAAACGACGGCCGGAGGACACTCACCTCATCCTGTAGGGACTTCGGTGGCCCAGGGGTGTGTGGCACTGTCCAGCAGTGATGCGCACGAGTGCAAGCAGCGCGTTGCTACCTGGACGGATTCGAAGAGGCGTGGTCGTTTGTGCTGGCGAGCTCGGCACGGACCCGGTCGGCGTCGGGGTGGCGCAGGTCCTCGAGGATCGCGAGCGCCTGCTGCCAGGCCTCCCGGGCCTGCGCCGGCTCGCCAGCGGTGCGGCGGGTGTCGCCGAGACTGGTGAGGGTGTCCCGCCTCATGGAAATGGTCGCCGGCTTCGCTGGCACAACGTGCCAAGATCCGGGGTCCGGTCCGGCCAACGAACCGCCAACAGATGACCAAAAGGCCTGACCGCCGTTTCCAGCGATCAGGCCCTGCCCTGCACTTACTTGGTAGCGGGGGCAGGATTTGAACCTGCGACCTCCGGGTTATGAGCCCCGAATGACATCGTTCAACCTGGTCCGCCACCCAATGACCCGTCTTTGCATGAGTGACTTGAACCACCTACGATGTAGTCATGAGCAAGCGCGCAGCGACACCCGTACGGTTCGACCCCGCCGTGGCCGAACGACTGGCCTCGTTTGTGGCAGCCAACCCCGGCATGTCCCTGTCGTCCGCAGCGAACCGCCTCGTGGATGAGGCCCTGCGCATGAGCGAGCACCCGGGGATCGTCTTCCGGCCCGGCCCCACCGGACGCCGCGCCGCCCTAGCCGCCGGACCCGACGTGTGGGAAATCGTCCGAGCGGTGAAGTCCGCCCGGACGGCCGAGCCCGAGCTGGCCGACGACGGATTGCTCGGCCTTATCGCCGACAACACCGGCACCCCGCTGCGACTCATCCGGGCCGCGGTCCGGTACTGGGCGTCCTACCCCGACGAGATCGACGCAGAGATCGCCGCCGCTGATGCGGCCGAAGACGCAGCCGAGCAAGCATGGCGCCGAGAACACCAACTACTCGCCAGGTGAGCCGGTGAGTTTCCCGCTCCTGCTCGATGAGATGTTCTCCGAGGCCATCGCCCAACGGCTGCGCGCCAAGGGTCACGACGTGCAGGCAGTCGTGGCAGATCCTTCGCTCGCGTCACTGCCTGACGACCAGATCCTCGCCCGTGCCGCAGCCACCGGACGCGCGCTGGTCACCGCCAACATCAAGGACTTCATGCCACTCGACGCCCAGTACCGGGCCGCCGGGCAAGCACACGCCGGTCTAATTCTCGTCTCGGCCAAAACCTTCCCCCAGAACCGCAGCTACACCCCCGCGGTCGCCAGTGCCCTCGCCGCCCTCCTCGACGAGCGTGAGCAGATCGAGGCCAGCCAGGTCACCTTCCTCCCACGGCACTGACCCAAGCCCGGCCACCCAGCGCTCCGCTGCACTGTCACCTCGCTGCAGCCTGCCAGCCAGTGAAGGGCATCGGTGCGCGCTGTTGTCGATGCCGTAGGGCCCCCCACAGCCAATCGCTACACCCCATGCTGCGCGCAACTTTGGTGAACGTGAACCAGGACGTGCAGCCGAGTTCGAGTTCGAAGTACCTAGTGTCGCGTCAGCGATGTTCTTTGACCGTCTGCATCACGAAGCCTAGAAGGTCGCCCCGCCGGGAAGCGAATAGGCGTATTTCGTGGCCTCGAGTTCCGATCGGGCCAGCGAGATCCTCAACGTCAGCGCGAAGGAGACCAGCTGATGCCTGACATAGCGCGTAGTCCGGGAAGAAAGCTCACGCTCACGGCTCGGCCGTGTAACTGACCACGAACGGGTGGTCAGTCAAACGGCTCGTCGTCGCAATAATCTCGCCATTCACGTCCGTCTGATTCAGCAGATCTCCCTGACCGCTGTTAAGCCACTTGCGATTGCGAGTGTAAGCAAGGCACTGGTCGAAGTAAACGTCGCCGAACTGAGCCAGCACCTGAGGTCTGCCGTTCTCTTGATTCGTCTCCAGAATCCATTCTGCCGTATTACCAATAACAACTCCGTCGCCTGGAGCCAACGTGCCGAACGCGGTCGCGATCCGTGTAGTGATGTTATGCATGTATATTTCCGCCGTGTTGGGGGAATGGACCGAGATGGAGCAGAACACGACGTCGCCCGGACCTACGTGGAAATTATGAATCGTCTTGGCATATTCCCCTGGCCACCACTCCCACCACGGGGACGTATAGGTGCCGCACCCGTCGCCATATTGAAATGTCCCCGCCTGCAAAAGTTGGCCCCGCAGGTTATCGCGTTTCCCGTAGCCGTCGATCCCGACCCAAGTCATGCAGGTATAAAAGCCGGAGTAGTTCTTGGGAGAGACAACGGCCGGAACGGTCCACTGCCCTCTCACGTTCGTAACATGGTCGTCTGGGTCGTCTGGGGAGGGCCTCGCGACTATACCCGACCAGCTCTCTTTAGTCAGGGCCACAAGGTCTTGCTGCCGTCTGGAGACCCAGTCGGGCGCGATCGCGAACTGCGGCTCAATGAACAACATCCGCCGCGACATCATCCGGTTCCATCGTTCGTGGAGCTCAGGATGGAGGTCGATGTCCGGCCGAACCGGGTAGCCGTATTCCAGCAGCTCACGATCACTTGCCTGGACCGGGTCGAAGTCCTCAGGAGGACGAGGCAATAGCCGTACCCCGAGCGCCTCATTGATCTTCTGAACGACATCCGATGACCCGGACCCAGAAACAGACATCACACACCACCTTGCCGCAGTGGCCAAGAAAATGACGGACCGCCGAATCTCGTAGCCACGCTCCAGCGAACTGCTGGTACCCACAAAGTTAACAGCGACTCCACAGGCGTCAAGTGGGTTGCGGAAGCCGGCGCAGCACCTGCGGCAGGCCGATGGCTCATGGCGCAGCACGTGATCAGGATGACCGGTCAGCTCCATGGTCGCGCCGGGCTGGCCCTTCGGCCGGCCTCTGGCAGACACACCGTGCCTGCCTGAAAGCAGGTAACAGAATACCTTGTGCGGGATCTGTTGAGGAATGAGCGAGTGCCTATCCTAAGAGGCCACACCGACTATGTGCGGGTGTGGCGTTTAGCCCAGACGGCACCCTGCTCGCCTCCAGCAGCTACGATGGGGCCTTGCGGGTGTGGGGGAAAAACGCCCGAGCATCATCTGCGAACGGCAGGGTCTGCGATTGCAAAAGCATTCCTGCAGTTTCAAGGTGCTTGGTTGGCGGCGGTGGCCGCCGATCCAACGATAGCGCCAATAATGCCTCCCAGAATTGCTCCAACTGCTGCCGTGGCGATCGCGGCTTCCCCGCCAACTGCCGCTCCTATAGTTGCGCCTATACCGGCGCCGCCCCAAAGACCCTCGAGATCATTATCGAGAACACTTGGATCAGTGCTCCCGTACACTGTCGTCCCTCCCTCCTCTCCACCATCGCCCGGTTTCGGTTTCATTGCCCAATCCGTGAGAGTTTCCATCGCAATGGAACTAGACAAGATTGCGAGCGGGCTAGCCTGAGTGTCAACCAAGCGGTGATGTACGGCGCGCACAGCGCTTGCGGCCTCGCCCAAGTGCTCGTCGGTTACTGAGCCGGAGGCCAGCTTTTTCACCCTAGCCATTATTTCGCTCAAATCCCGTGCTTCGCCTGGCGTGATTAGGCCCTTGTCTTGGAGCCGGGCGAGGCTCTGATAGTGCATTCGCGTAAAATCCTGCCCCGCTTGATTCCACTGTCTGAGATACTCCCGAACGAATTGGCCGTGCATCACACCACCAGCAATTGCGAGGTATCGTGTTCCGTCAGCACCTTGTATTCCGGCACTAGATGAACTAGCTGCATTTGTGTTGTCACGTGAAGGCTCCGTCACGATTTAACTCCACCTCAAAATAGCAGTCCCGATCGCCCGAATGATGTGATAGGGCCACCATAACTGCCCAATTTTAGGAAAAAGTCACTAGAATCATGTGGAGACGCGATGGAGACGCGATGGAGACGACACGCTGAGCCCATCAATGTGGCTGGCTTCCAGCAACTTTCCACGCGGACGAGCTGCGGTGTCAGCCATGCTCACCGCGATGCGCAATTGACATCAACGGCTGGCCCGCACGCGGTGGCCTGGCTCCGAGACGAAGAAGCTATAAAGGCGACCCAACACCTGACCACACGTCCGAGCGCATGCCTGAGCGAAGCTCCGACCATGACTTGTTAAGGCCGCGCAGAGCGCGCCGGGCCGCCGGAATCGAGTAGGTGTTACTGGGCCAGGCGCACCGTCACCCCGGCCCGCACGCTCCCGCCAGCGGGTGGGGCCACGACTACGATCCAGTTGCCGGGCGCGGGCACCTGCAGGATGGCGGGCGACTGAGTGTAGTGGCCACCGTAGTAAGTGAATGACGAGCCTCGCTCGAAGTTGGACAGGTTCAAGCTGTCCACCAGGAACACGTCAGAAGCAGAGCCGACCATGCTGACCTGTACTACTGTCCCGCCCATTTGATAGTTAAGACCGAATTTGCAGTAACTCATTGTTTTCCTATCCAATCATTGAGATCCGCTTGGGTAGACCTCGCCGCTGACTACCGTCTCAGGAAACGAAACGCTGACCTAGCTTCGCCCATTCATGGTGCGCCCGTGCCCTATCAACGCATCCGGACCGAAACGGATCCCGGCGGGCCGGTCGTCCGGATGCTGCACATCGACTATGACGCCGAGGACTGGACGCTGCAGGTCGCAGATGATCTATATGCCGCTGACCGGCATGAGTTCGCATTCGAATGGACCGAGCTATCATCGGCGAATGCGTCATGTCAGGTTTGCTGGCTCATAGGGCATAATGAGCCCATAATGGCAATACTTTGCACGTCGTTTCGTAAAGTGCCCATACCGAGCGGTATTGGTGTTTCCCCTCGTAGCGAGGAGGCCAGGGTCCCGGCATAGTGGCGTGATACCCGGTTGATGTCCTGGTGCACGTTCTAGCGTTTGAAAGCGGAACAGGCACGGTTTCCAAGATCATGTGGGTGTCGAATCCCATGATCACCGCGGAAGACCGTGCCTGCCGTGTCATTGTGCCTGATCAATCCTGGCCTGGAGCAACTTCAGGACCTGCCGGCCGGCGACGGCGCGCTGCTGGCTGATGAATGCCCGAGCCTGCGGGAATGCCTGCGCCGCGTGCCCGATCCGCGAGACCCGCGCGGGGTGCGGCACACGCTGACGTCGTTGTTACTGACAGCGGTGGCGGCCGTGCTCGCCGGGGCACGCTCGTTCACGGCGGTCGGTGAGTGGGTCTGCGACGCGCCGCCGCAGGTCCTGGCCACGCTCGGGATCCGCCGTGATCCGCTGGCCGGCCGGTTCGAGCCGCCGGATGAGGCCACCATCCGCCGGGTCCTGGAATCCGTCGACGCCAGCGCGCTCGACGCCGCGATAGGTTCCTGGCTCGCCAGGCGGCTGCAGGCCGCTGGCCAACGACCCGGGCGGGCCCGGCGAGCGCTGGCCGTGGACGGCAAGGCGGTGCGGGGCACCCGCCACGCCGCTAGCGACGGGCAGGCCGTGCACCTGCTGGCGGTCATCGATCAGCAGGCCAGCGCTGTCCTCGGGCAGGCCGTCGTGGACGGCAAAACCAATGAGATCACCCGGTTCACCCCGCTGCTCGAAGACCTCGACCTGGCCGGGTGCGTGATCACCGCCGACGCATTGCATACCCAGCGCGAGCACGCCGAGTTCCTCCTCACCAGCAAGCACGCCCATTACATCCTGGTCGTGAAGAAGAACCAGCCCAGCCTGTACGCCCAGGTCAAGAACCTGCCCTGGCGGGACATCCCGGCCGGTGACCGGCAGCACGGCCGCGGGCACGGCCGCGACGAGCACCGCACGCTCAAAGCCGTCACGGTCGCCGCTGGGCTCGCCTTCCCGCACGCGGCCCAGGCCATCCGCGTCACCCGCCGGATCCGGCCCGTTTCCGGCCAGAAGAAATGGCGCACCTTCATCATCTACGCCATCACCAGCCTGACCGCTGCCCAGGCCAGCCCCGCCCAGCTCGCCGGATGGATCCGCGGCCACTGGCAGATCGAAGCCCTGCACCACATCCGTGACGTCACCTACGGCGAAGACGCCTCCCAGACCCGCACCGGCAACGGACCCCAGGTCATGGCCACCCTGCGCAACCTCGCCATCGGCATCTTCAAGCTAGCCGGGCACCCGAACATCGCCGCCGCCTGCCGCCACCACGCCCGCGACGCCACCCGGACCCTGGCCACCCTCGGACTGCGCCCGCCATGATCAAAACGGACATCACCACACCGCTATGCCGAGGCCCTGCCTGCCGTGCTCCTCTGGGGCTTCGCCGTCTTCGGCTTTTGCGCCGGCGCTGTGCCCAGCACGGCGAATCAGCCCGTCGCTATTCTCGGGCCGGGCCGGTTAGTTCCGCGCGCCCGGCCAGTCTCACCTGGCAGATACCCCCTGACGCCGAGTCATTGCGCCTTGTGTTGATAGAGGCCCTTTCAACATTTCGCCAACAGCTTGGACGCCTGACACAGGCAATTGGCTTTATCGTTACTGCCGATTCAGTACTGCTAGCATATGGCTTTTCCCAAAAAGAGTCCGGCATACTGCTAATCGGGAGCCTGATGCCGATACTAGCGCTCCTCATCTATATTCAGTTTCTCTATTCTTCTACTCCAGTGGTTTATGTAGCAATCGCCATAGAGCAAAAGCTGCGACTGGACGACGTACCCCTAATGGGAACTTATGCCAGAAAAGGCTTTAAGCCGATATTCTCTATTGTCGCTAGGAGCGACAATGCGTCAGATGGAACTGTTCGGGACTCTGTTCTAGCACTATCTTACCATAATTGGATAGTGAGGCCGATATCTTTGGTGCTATCTTGCATCTTTCTAGCACAGCTCGGGCTATTCCTTATTGGTATGATTAGTTATCGCTATCGCTTTATGTAGACGCGGGTAACGGACACCATTGAAAGGCGTCAGAGTCTGACTCGCTCACCCCATCACGGCAGCGCGTTGGCTAAGCGGGACCGCAGTCCCGACCACAACAATCCGCGTAACTGGATAGGTCGTCGTCCTGTAGCGTTCTTTCCTGGCCGGGGCGTACTTGCCGGCGGTCGCGCGCCAGTGGTTTCATCGGTCAGGGATGGTATATGTCCGCCTGGTGCGTAGGGCCTGATGCCTGCTCATGCATGGCGGCAGGCCGGGTCGGCGGGTTAATCGTAGTGATCGGCGAGGCCCTGGCGGAGCAGGGCGAAGGCCTGGCCTGCCGCCTCGACGGCACCGGGATAGCGCTCGCGGGCTGTAGCGCCGGCGACGAGGCAGCGGCGGTTGTCCTCGGCCAGGGTTCGGCAGACCGCGAAGATCTGGCATGCGGCCAGGCGGGCGGTGCTGTCAGCGGGTGAGGGCCGGGACTTCTCCAGCGCTTCGGCCAGGGTCTGCTCGGCGGTGGCCTGGTAGAGCAGCAGCCGGGCCTGCAGGGACGGGACTGACAGCACCATGGCGACGAACGCGAGCGTCTGCGGGCGGTCATCGAGGCCGGTGACGGGGTCGCGGCGGGCCAGGCCGTCGAGGAAGTGCTCGTGCAGCGCGGCCAGCGGGCTGGTGCCGGGCGGGCGGGAGGCCACGGTGCGGGCGGCTTCGTCGGCGTGGTCGGCGAAGCCGCCGATGACCAGGTCTTCCTTGCTCGGGAAGTACTTGAAGAGGGTGCGCTTGGACACCTCGGCCGCGGCGGCGATCTCATCGACGCTGACGGCGTGGAAGCCGGAGGCGAGGAACAGGCGCGTGGCCGCGTCCTGGATTGCCTCGCGGGTGCGCTGGGCCTGGCGCTGCCGCAGGCCGGGATGATCTGCCACGCGAGCCAGGGTACACCGAGTTGAAA
>JGI12635J15846_10003344_pt1 | contig 13953 bp, 10 predicted proteins | sample BlaSpr_A8_OM2_M2_FD_15846 | JGI IMG/M metagenome (IMG submission 15846) | reverse complement strand
GGAGTGGTCTGAGCCGCTGCCAGACCGGTGGCCAGCATAAGAATACAAATCGAGTTCAAAATACTACGCATAGCTTCCTTTCGAGTGCAGGATCTTGGATCTGGGGGAACGCGATCTAATCAGGATACCAAAGTGGGTGCTTTAGGCTTCCGGCTTGGCGGCGATCGGAAGACGGCGGCCGTAACCGAAAGCCTTGGGCGAGATCTTGAGACCAGGTGCCGCCTGTTGACGCTTGTATTCGGCGCGATCGACCATGCGCATTACGCGCTTCACCAGTTCAATGTCGAGTCCGCGATCTCTCGCGATGCGCTCGGCCGGATGGGAATCCTCCACATAGTCTTCCAACACCGCATCCAGAACTTCGTAAGGCGGCAGCGAATCGCTGTCTTTCTGGTTGGGTCGCAACTCCGCCGACGGCGGCTTTTCCAGCGTTGCCTGCGGAATCACGGCACGCCGCGAATTCACATATTCGCTCAGACGATAGACCAGGGTTTTAGGGACGTCGGAAATAACCGCCAGACCTCCAACCATGTCGCCGTAAAGGGTACAGTAGCCCACACCGAGTTCGCTCTTGTTCCCTGTGGAGAGCACGATCGCTCCGAATTTATTGGAAAGCGCCATCAGCATGGCGCCCCGGGCCCGCGACTGGAGGTTTTCTTCGGTCACATCTTCTTTTTGTCCCGCAAACACATCCCGCAAAGTCTGGCGATAGGCTTCGTAGGCAGGATTGATGGAAAGCAACTCGAAACGAATTCCGAGATTCTTCGCCAGGGAGCGCGCGTCGTCAATGGATCCCTGTGACGAATAGGGACCGGGCATCCCGACGCCGATCACATTTTCCGCGCCGACGGCATCGGTGGCGATGACCGCGGTGAGGGCAGAGTCAATGCCGCCACTTAAGCCGATGATCGCCTTTTGAAATCCGCATTTGTGCATGTAGTCGCGCGTGCCGAGCACCAGCGCGGAATATACGCTCGCTTCGTCCCCCGCAATCTGCTCGTGCATTTCGCCGGACAAATTCTGCGAATCGAAATAGATGAGGTCTTCTTCGAAAGACTTACCCTGCGCAGTGACCTGTCCCTCCCGATTGAGCACCAGGCTGGAGCCGTCGAATACGAGACTGTCGTTGCCGCCGACCTGGTTGACCAGCACGACTGGAACCTTATGCTGGCGGGCAATGCTGGCGAGCATGTCGCGGCGAAGTTCTCGCTTCCCAATCCAAAATGGCGAGGCGGAAATGTTGAGCACAAAATTCCCGCCCGCCTGGATCAGGGATTCGACGGGATCAACGCTGTACAGGGGTTTCGGCCAGAACTGTTTGTCGTTCCACGCGTCTTCGCAGATGGTGAGTGCCATGCGATTGCCGCAGAACGAAAACAATTCCTGACTCTTGGCGGGCGCGAAATTACGCATTTCGTCGAAGACGTCGTAAGTCGGCAGCAACATCTTCGACTGAATGAAGGCAACCTTACCCTCCATCAGCAAGGCTGCGGAATTCATCGCTGACCTGCCGGCGTCCGCTGGGGCGGGGGTGACCAACCCACAGATGACGGCGATTCCCTGAGTTTGAGCGGCAATTTGTTCTACGGTCTCGCGATTGCGCGCGACGAAGGAAGTTCTCTCGACCAAATCGCGCGGCGGGTAGCCACACACCGACAACTCCGGAAATAAGATCAGACCCGCTCCGACCGCTTGGGCTCGCCGGGAAAAATCGACGATTTTCGCGGCGTTGCCGGAGAAATCCCCGACCGTGGGATTGATTTGGCCGAGCGCGATCTTCACTTCTCTAGTGTAAATGTAGCGCCGGCAACTTGCCGGCTGTCGCGAGGGCATCTTGCCTTCGCAGGTGCGGTCGAGGACGCCCCCACGACAGCCGCCGAGACGGCGGCCCTACATTGTTTTGCCTTGGCCTCTGGCAGTTAGAGACTCCAAAATTAACCACTTGAGCTTTGCAAAAAGGCGTAACATTAACGATTTGGCAGCGACCACTTCATTCAAGGAAAGACAATGCCTCTAGACGGCCCCTCCCTACTAAATCGATTTTGTATCGTCTCGATGTTTCTCACTTTAGTTCTATCTCTGGCATGGGCGCAGTCTGACGCCCACAATCACCCGTGGTCGAATGCCAGCCTCTCTCCTGACGAGCGTGCCTCGATGGTGGTTCAGCAGATGACGCTCGACGAAAAGATCTCGTTGCTGCATGGGACGGGCATGGAGGGACTCAGTCCGATGAGCCCGCTGGCCATCCACTCCAATGGCGGCGCGGGATATGTGGTTGGCATTCCACGCCTGGGCATTCCCGCGATCCAGATGTCAGATGCCGCGTATGGCGTGCGAAACAGCGGCGAGAATGGGCGCTACTCGACCGCGCTACCAGCCGACGTAGCCGCGGCCGCGAGTTGGGATCTCGATGCCGCTCACGAATATGGGGCTTTGATTGGACGAGAACTGCGCGCTCAAGGCTACAACATGTCGCTGGGAGGAGGTATCAATCTCACACGCGAACCGCGCGACGGGCGCACCTTCGAATATTTGGGCGAGGATCCCATTCTGGCGGGAAAGCTAGTTGGGTCGGTCATGAAGGGAGAGCAGGAGCAGCATGTAATCGGCGACATCAAGCATTACGCGCTGAACGATCAGGAAAGCGGTCGAAATGCTGTCAATGTAAACATCGACAAGCGGGCGGCACGCGAGAGCGATCTGCTCGCATTTGAGATCGGTTTACAGGAATCGGACGCGGCTGCCGTGATGTGCTCCTACAACCGCGTGAATGGCGACTACGCCTGCGAGAATAAATATCTGCTTACCGATGTTTTGAAAAAAGACTGGAACTTCAAGGGGTTTGTGCTCACCGATTGGCAGGGAGCGCACAGCATGGCAAAGGCTTCCGCGGCTGGCATGGACCACGAGGAGCCGGGATGGATCTTCTACGGGGACGATTTGAAGAAGGCGGTCCAATCCGGCAAAGTGCCGGCGGCGGAAGTCGACGATCATGTGCATCGGATTCTGCGTTCGATGTTCGCCACCGGCTTGATCGATAATCCACCGCAGAAGGGCGTGGTCGACGTTGAAGGCGGCTTGGAAGTGGCGCAGAAAATCGCCGGGCAAAGCACCGTGCTTCTGAAGAATGATCACGCGCAGCTTCCGCTCGACGCTTCCAAAATTCACAGCATTGCCGTGATCGGTCCGCACGCGGATGTGGGAATGATTTCCGGCGGAGGTTCGGCGCAGGTCGATCCTCCAGGTGGAAACGCCATCATGCCTCCGGGAAAAGGCCAGACCCACTGGCAGGATGAGATCTGGTTCCCGACGTCTCCGCTAAGGGCGATTCGGGCCAAAGCTCCGAATGCGAATGTTCAGTTCGACTCAGGGGCGGATCCCGCGGCAGCTGCGGCTCTCGCCAAGACTGCGGACGTGGCCATCATATTTGCCTACCAGTGGGAGAGCGAGGGAATGGACCTCGATAGCCTTTCTCTTCCACACCATCAGGATGACCTGATCGCGAAGGTTGCGGCGGCCAATCCGCGTACGGTCATCGTCATTGAGAGCGGCGGACCCGTCACGATGCCATGGGTTGATCAGGTGAGCGCGATCCTGGAAGCATGGTTTGCAGGAAGCCGCGGAGCGGAAGCAGTTGCGAATGTCATATTTGGAGAGGTGAACCCCAGTGCGAAGCTGCCCATCACTTTTCCTAAGAGCGAAGCGGACTTGCCGCATCCGACGATCGTGAAACCTCCGAAGGCCACCACGGATGCGGACAAGCAAGGCTGGAAACGGATAGCTGCCGGTTTGCCGGCATTCCAGGTCACCTACAACGAAGGAGTCAAGGTTGGGTACAAATGGTACGACGCTGAAAACAAGCCGGTGCTCTTCCCCTTCGGATATGGCCTCTCCTACACTACTTACTCGTATTCGAATCTCGCGGTGGCGCCGGGAAAGCGTCCGCGGGTGACTTTCACCGTCACCAACACCGGAAACCGCGCTGGAGCCGAAGTTGCGGAAGTCTACGCTTCCCTACCGGCCTCCGCTGCAGAACCGCCGAAGCGACTGGTGGGTTGGAGCAAGATCAAACTCAACGCTGGAGAGAGCAAAGAAGTTGCTGTCGAGATCGACCCCAAGTATCTTTCCATCTTTAACGTCGAGCAAAATGGCTGGCAGTTGATTCCTGGGGAATATGGCTTCATGGTCGGCGGGTCGTCGCAGGATTTGACTCTGAAAGAATCGGTTAGCCTCAAGTAGAGAGCCGTCAGTAGTTCCAGAATAGGATGCTCACGGCGCTAATCGTCGCCCGCGGGGAACACCGTGTGCTTTGCCGCGGGCATGGGCGTCGAGCCTTTCTGATCCCGCCACAACACTTTATTTAGTTGCGCTGCCCCGGCCGCATCGGGACGCGAGAAATCCATCCGAGACGAGATATTCGCCCCGGGTGCTTCACGCTTGTTGGTTTCGTAGATGAGCCCATTCTTCAGGTTGCGATAGTCAGCCTTGTAGATCGGTTGATCGCCGGCTCCCGAAAACAACTGCCCCATCAACGGCGCGTAGGCGTCGTTCTGATTCATCGGCGGGAGGCCGAGAAGCGTTTCCATGGTGTGAATCACGTTCACCGTGGTGTAGAAGCGATGCTCCAGGTTCGGCTGGGCTGCCGATCCCGGAGAATACTTGCTGATGACAAACGCGATCGAACGGTGCGCGTCGACGTGGTCGGCACCGTTCTGGGCATCGTCTTCCAGAACAAAGATCGCCGTGTCATCCCAATAGGCACTGTTTGAAACGGCTTCGACCGCGCGGCCGAGGGCCAAATCGTTGTCGGCAACCGATGCTGCCGGGCGCGGCAAATTGGGACGCGTCCCTCCCGTGTGATCGTCGGGCAGGTAGAGCAGTACGAATGCCGGCAACTCGAACTCGAGGCTCTCGTGCGCCTCGCGGGCGCGAACGTAGGCGCTAAATTCATTTAGAAATTCGTCGGCGCGGAGCTGATCCGGATAGTCGGTGTTGAAATCCGGATAAAGTGGATCAAAGTGATCGCGTAAGACCGCCTTGGTCGGCTTCACCCCGCTGAAAAGCGGAACCGCCCACGGGAACGGACTGGGACCGGCGTGGGGATCGCCCACATTGGGCGCGAGCATCTCGCCCTGATGAACCTCGGTGCGCGGACAGCGCGCTTGCTGTCCCGACGGCGTTCCCTGCTTCGGACTCGCCGCCTTGCGCTTCTCGTTGCACCACTCCGCATTCACAAATTCGCCATAATCGCGAAAGCTGACATGGTTGCGCGCGAGATTGTCCCATAGAAATCCGGTGGAAGGATCGTCGATGTCTGGCTGATTGTGTTCCAGCGGATATTCATCCGCCACTTGACCCTGGAAGTCGTAAGTGCGCTCTTTGCCGCGATAAGCGATTTGCCAAGTCTTTTCGTTGTAGTCGGAGGTGATCGCTGCCGTGGACCAGAGATGACCGTCACCCGAAACTTCTCCGCTATCGTAAAAATTGTCGAGCACGCCGAACTGCAGCGCGAGCTTGTGCTCGTTGGGTGTGATGTCCTCGCCGTACATGGTGAGCGAGGGATCCCCGTCACCGATTTTCAAATCCCCGAGGATCTGGTCGAATGTGCGGTTCTCTTTGATGACGTAGATCACGTGCTTGAACGGATTCTTTCCGCCAGCGAACGAGATCGTTCCGGGATCAGCGTGCAGCAGGTTGTCTCTTTCCACCACTTGCGTCAACTGGGGCAGCTTTTCGAGAGTCGGTGCAATGGGCACACGGGCGATCGATCCGCGAAGGAGCGTTGCGATGTAGGGATGACCGTGGCGCTTGGCCTCATGCGCCGTCTTCCCCATATCTTTGTTAGGGCCCGTGCCTTCGCCCTTGGCGGTAGCGATCAGCAAATCATCACCGTGCACCGTAAGTGCGCTGGGATACCAGCCGGAGGGGATGAAACCGGTTGCTGCTTGTGGACTCTGCGAGTCCGAGGCTGATCCAGATTGCGAGACGTCGAAAACAGCAACCGCATCCATCGAGGAATCCGCGGCAAAGAGGTGCTTCCCATTCGACGACTGCGCCAAGGCGGTGGGATAGCTGCCGGCGTATTTCTGTGCGTGCGGGGTTGTTGTGAAAAATTGAAAGGGATCGCCACTGGAAGTAGACACTGCGGCAATCTGGTCAAGGTTTGACAGAGCGACGTATAAGGTTTTCTCATCCGGACTGAGCAGCATCGCCGTAGGGTGCGTCCCCGGCGCAAGCGGATCTTCCGGCTGCTTCAGTTTGATCCAGCGGGTAACTTTAGCGCTGGTCAGATCAAGCTCTGCGACTTGCGAGGCGTTCCACAAACTACACCAGGCACGCTGGCCATCGTGCGTCGCTACGACAGTGTAAGGAAATGAAGAGGGCACGAGATCGCTCGTGCTCAGGTCGAAGGTCTGCAGGATCTTTCCACTCGCTGGATCGAGCAGGATCACGTTATCGGAGAGGTTATTCGCGATCAGGAGTTTGTCCCGGCCTCCGTCAGCAATCACGGTGAGTCCGGCGGGATATGGAATCGCCATGTGAGGAGGAGCTTTGAGACCAACCGCCAGTTTCTTCCCCGTCGAGAGCGGCTGGAGTGCAATGGGAATGATCCTCTCAGGCGCAACCTTACCTTCAGAAACGCGATAGACCGCGATGCCGTTACCTGTATTGCCCGGTGTCGCGCCAGTCGGATCGGTGAGCGAACCCACCGAGGCATATAGGTGCTTGCCGTCCGAACTGAACGCCAGTCCGAGGAAGTAGCTCTGCTGCGCTTCCTCGCCGAACCGCGCGTCGGGATAGTCGGCGATCTGATTCGTCCTCAGATCGAGGATCGAAATCGATTGGTGCCCGAGGGTCTCCTGCGTTCCATAGCCACCATTGAGCAGCGCGGCATAACGGCCGTCGGGACTCAGCGCTATGGTGGCGGGAAAGCTGTTGGTGCTACCGATGTGCCCGGGCGTTGGCAAAGTGAGCGTCTTGCTGGTGGGGAGCATCACGGGGGGCTTGTTGGCGGACGGCGATTGCGCGTAAACCGCCGCGGTGCAACCGCACACAAAAATCCCAAAGAAAGGCAAAAAAGAGCGAGTCACGGCGCCTCCGCGAAAGCATTCATTCAGAAATTAAAGAGGTGATGAGCGTAATGCAACCCGGCGTGTACGGTCAAAGCAGCCACCCGGGAAAGAGGGTGCTTTTTGCGGTAGTCACCGACAAGACCGTCGAGCTTCGCTCGACCGGACAGCCGAGGGCGGCTGTCCCCACATCGGCTGCAGGCTGCTACAGACCGGAAAGTCTCGACCTAGGATGCTCCGGTTCCGGGTTTTCAGAGTCTTCGGGATGCACGTTGTGGCGGACATCGGCGCCCTGCACCCAGAAAATAACGTCTTCCGCAATGTTAGTGGCGTGATCGGCAACGCGCTCCAGGTTGCGGGCCACAAGCAGGGCGTCCAGAGCCTGGCGCACGACCTCCGGCCGCTCGTTCATGGCCTTGACCAGTTGGATGAAAGCATCGTCGCGCATGCGATCAATCACGTTGTCCATTTCGAGTACAGCCTGCGCTAATTCCACTTTGCCCTCGATGAACGACTCCAGCGCGCGGCGCACCATGGCGCTGACTGCCGAACCCATGCGCGCAATGTCGACCGGCAACTCCGCAGCGGGAAGTTCCACCATATCCATGACGCGTTCGGCAATGTTCACGGCTTGATCACCCACGCGTTCGAGATCCGAATTAATCTTGGTTACTGCCAGGATGAAGCGCAGGTCTACCGCCATGGGTTGCTGCATCGCCAGCAGGTCGAAGGCTGCCTCGTCGATTTCGCGCTCCGCGGTGTTGATCATGCTCTCGCCTTCGAGCACCATCTGGCACCGGGTGAGGTCGCGCTCTACATAGGCCTGGCGGGCGCGATCCACCGCCTGCTCCGCCAGTCCGCCCATGCGAAGCAACCGTTGCCGCAGATCATCGAGCCCTTGCTGAAAACGCGTGCGCATCTTTCGAACCTTCCTTATCCGAATCTGCCGGTAATGTAGTCTTCCGTCTTTTTATCGGACGGCTTGGTGAAAATCTTTTCCGTCCTGTCGAACTCGATCATCTTGCCGAGCAGAAAGAAGCCCGTGAATTCGGCTACACGCGCCGCCTGCTGCATGTTGTGAGTCACGATTACGATGGTATATCGCTCTTTCAGCTGGAAGATCAACTCTTCAATCTTACCCGTCGAAATAGGGTCCAGCGCCGAACAGGGCTCATCCATCAGCAGAACTTCGGGTTCGACGGCGAGGGCGCGCGCGATGCACAGACGCTGCTGCTGGCCTCCAGAAAGGCTGGCCCCGGACTTCTTGTGTACGTGATCTTTTACTTCGTCCCACAGAGCTGCGGAATCGAGCGAACGCTGTACGATTTCATCGAGCTTGCGCCGGTCGCGAAAACCGTTCAGCTTCAGGCCGGATGCGACGTTGTCATAAATCGACATGGTGGGGAACGGATTTGCTTTTTGGAACACCATCCCGACGCGGCGTCGGAGCTGGGTCGCCGAGGTTCCGTTGTAGGCGTCGATTTCGCCGATGCGGACTCGGCCCTCGACGCGCGCTTCCGGAATCGTCTCGTGCATGCGGTTGATGCAGCGGATAAACGTCGACTTGCCGCATCCCGAGGGACCAATCAGCGCGGTAGCGCGATTCGCTGCCACCTTCAGATTGATGTCGAACAGTGCCTGTCCTTTGCCGTACCAGGCATTCAAGTTCTCGACTTGGATTCCAACGCCCATAAATTATGCGGCTCCGAACGTGCCACGCCGCACCGCATAGCGTACTGCCGCGACTGAGCTCACGATAAGGAGGATCAGCACGAACGAACCCGCCCAAGCCTGGCGGTGCCAGTCATCGTATGGCGAATTGGCGTACACGTAAATCTGCAGCGGCAGCGCGGCCGTGGGCTGGTTGTAGCGGATATTCCAAAATGTGTTGCCCAGCGCGGTGAAAAGTAATGGTGCCGTTTCGCCCGCCACTCGAGCGAAAGCCAGCATGACCCCGGTGATCACCCCGGACGTCGCCGTGCGCAGCGTGATCGAAAGAGTCGTCCGCCAGCGTGGGACACCGAGTCCATAGGCTGCTTCGCGAAGCGCTTGCGGCACCAGCAATAGCATCTCTTCGGTCGTCCGAGTGATGGTCGGGACCATCATGATCGCCAGCGCTACTCCACCGGCCAGCGCCGAGAATCCGCGACCGCGAACCAGGATGGCCCAAGCGACAATACCAATGACGATCGAGGGCACGCCATTCAACACATCCGCAGTGAAGCGTATCGCGCTGCCGAAGCGATTGCGTCCAAACTCGGCCAGGTAGATGCCGGCACCGATTCCGAACGGCACGCCGATCGCGCTGGCGATTCCAAGGATAAGCACCGAACCCACAATCGCGTTGGCCATACCCCCACCGGTTTCGCCCACGGGCTTGGGAGTTTGGGTCAGGAACGCCCAATTGATGGAGCCTATTCCGCGGTACACGAGGTAGCCGAAAATCGCAACGAGCGGAGCCAACACTAGCACGACGGTCAGGACGGCTACGCCGGTCATGAAGTGATCGGTAATGCGGCGGCGCCAACTGACAGGCGGCACGCCCTGTCTCCCAGAAGCGCTGCNGGCCGGTTCAGACATGTCCCCTCGCAGGCTGGCCGCGGGTTACCGACCACACCAATAACTGTGCTAGCGCGTTGACGATGATCGTGACCAGAAACAGAGCCAGGCCAATCTCAACCAAAGCTGAAAGGTAAACATCGCCGGTAGCTTCGGTAAACTCATTCGCGAGCACGCTGGCCATCGTGTATCCGGGCGCAAACAAAGACTTCGCGATCTCCGGCCGGTTGCCGATCACCATGGTGACCGCCATGGTTTCCCCGAGGGCCCGACCTAATCCAAGGATGATTCCGCCGACGATTCCGGCGCGCGCGTTGCGCAGCACACCAACCCGGATCATCTCCCAGCGCGTCGCTCCCAAGGCAAGTACCCCCTCGCGCTGATGCTGGGGCACCACCATGAGCACTTCGCGCGTAATCGACGAGATGATGGGGATAATCATGATCGCCAGGATGATTCCCGCCGCCAGCATGCCGATCCCGTACGGTGGGCCTTCAAACAGACCGGTCCATCCGAGAGTCTTCCCCAAAAAAGGCTGGACATATCCGCTCAAGAGCGGCACCAGGACAAACATTGCCCACAATCCGTAAATCACGCTCGGAATCGCGGCCAGCAGCTCCACGAAGAACGAGAGAGGGCCCCGCAGCGCCGTGGGACACATCTCCGTCGTAAACACGGCAACACCTACCGCCAGCGGAACGGCAATGATCAGCGCTAACAGAGAGGAAACCAGCGTCCCGTAGATGAATGGCAGGGCGCCGAACTGTTCGCTCACTGGATTCCAGTCGCTACCTTTGAAGAACTTGAAGCCGAATGCGTGCCACGAGAGCGCAGAACCTGTCACGAGTTCGTAAACGATAAGGGCCAACACGGCCACGACGGCCAAGCCGCAAGCCGTCATGGCAGCTCGAAAAATGCGGTCGGGCACCTCGCCGCCCGAGACTTGAAGCAACGGGGCTATCCGGGGCACCGACACCGAGGTAACATTCGTCCCTTCAACGGGTTGCGGTCCGGGCATATCAGGCCGAGGGAATGCGGGGTTGGCCATTCGACTTAACCGTAGCAGAGACGTGTTACAAGGGTGTTAAAATTGGAAGGGCTTTTCCGCCGGGGACCGTCAGTTCTGAATCTCAATCCATCGCTGTCGGAAACATGATGCTGAACTGACGCAGTCGTGATTCGCTTCCGGAATTTGATTTTTTATGCCGATTGCACTTGATCGTAGCCAGCTTGCCTTCCAGAAGACGGACCGGGCTCTGCTAAAGCTCTCCTCCGGGCAGACCGCGGAGAGCGTCCATGGTTTCCGCACAACGACCCTCAGGCTAGAGACGCTGCTGGAGCAACTCCTTCCCGAACGCGATCGGAATCAGAAGAAACTTCTGAAAATGCTGAATCGGATTCGCAGGCGGGCAGGCAAAGTGCGCGACCTTGACATTCAACTGGCGGCGTTGCGCAGCCTGAAAGTCCTGCAAGAGCCGCGGCGCAAGACGCAACTCATGCATCGGCTGATCGAGCTTCGGACGAAACATGAAAAGAAGCTTCGCAAGGTGCTGACGAAAAATGCAATCCGCGAACTACGTAAGCGGCTCAAACGGGGCGCAAAAGAAGTCCGCCCGGAAACCAGCCGCGAAGCGCTAACCGTTGCTCGGGCCATGTTGAATGAAGTTGTCCGCCCGGCTGGACCGGTCAGCGAGGAAGTTCTGCATCGGTACCGCACTATCGTGAAGCGCGCACGCTATGCCGCTGAATTCGCCCCGAAGTCTGCGGAAGCTACCCAATTCATCAATCAGGTGAAGCGATTGCAAGACGCCGTCGGCAATTGGCACGACTGGTTGCTTCTGACCGAAGCTGCCGCCAAAAGACTGGGGGACGTCAATCAATCCTCGCTGGTAGCCGTGCTTCACAATCTGACAGGCAGCAAGTTTCGGTATGCAGTCGCCGCGATTTCAGCCTCGCCAACAATCCAGCCGGTAGTAAAACCGGTTCCCATTTCTGCGGAACAATCGCGCAAAGTGAGTACGAAGAGTCCGACGCTCATTGAGCGGATCGAGTCGGCCGCCTAGCACGGCCTTTGGCTACCGTCCTTTGCTCTTAACAACAACCACGGCCTCATAGCAAAGAGCCGCCAATGGTGACGAACCGGAGGCGTGCATGTAAACTGTGAGCCTTCGCCATGCCCACGTTTGCCGCGGTTGATATCGGTTCCAACTCCGTCCGGCTAAAGATTGCGCGACTGCAAGCCGGCCGTCTGCGCGCCCTCCACGAGGATCGCGAGGTCACACGTTTGGGCGAAGGCGTGTTTGGTTCTGGATTCCTTACTCCCGATTCCATCGCAGAGACGGTGAAGGTTCTTCGCCGGTTCCATCGTGCCACGCAACAGATCGTGACCGACAGTGTGCGTGTAGTGGCGACCAGCGCGTTGCGGGATGCGCGCAATTCCCAGGCATTTCTGCAATGGGTACGGTCGGCGACGGGCTGGCGAGTCGAGATTATCTCTGGCGTGGAAGAGGCGCGGCTCATTCACCTCGGCCTCGTTTCCAGCGGGCGCGTGGATCGTTCGCCCACACTCATGATGGACCTGGGGGGCGGCAGTTGCGAACTGACCGTCACGCAAGGCGGACATATTCGCGACGCGGTCAGCCTTCCCCTGGGGGCAGTTCGATTGACCAATGAATTCCTGCGTCACGATCCCACTCGCAAAGGCGAACTCAAGCGTTTGCGCGGCTTTGTCACCCGCGAGGTCAATCGCATCATCGACCGCATCTCAACCGCTAAGGTCAAGACCGTGATTGCGACCTCGGGTACAGCGGCGGCATTGGCTGCTGTCGCCAGCCACATGCGCCGAGGTGCGAGCGGTCAGCGACTCATGGTGTCTTCTGCCGAAATGAAGCGCATTGCCAAACGGCTGGCGCGCCTGCCGGTCGCGGAACGCCGCAAGATCGAAGGGATTGGCCCACGGCGAGCGGAGATCATTGTGGCCGGCGCCACTGTCTATCAGGAACTGTTGGACCGGTTGCGCCTCAAAGGCTTCCGCTATTCGCCGCTCGGCCTGCGCGACGGAATCCTTGCCCAGATGGCAGCCGATTACGATCGCAGCACGCGGTCCGGCCGGCAGATCGAGTTCGAACGCTGGGAGTCCATCATGACGGCGGTCGACCATTACCGCGTCGATCGCAAACATGCCTTGGATGTCCGCGATTCGGCTACTTTGCTGTTCTCGGCGCTGCGCTCTCTGCACCGCCTGCCGCCCGAATATCGCGAGTGGCTGTCGGCCGCGGCCATGCTCTACGAAGTGGGCGACTACGTGAATCGAAACGGCCGGCACCGCCATACGCACTACATCATTTCCAATTCTGAAATTCTGGGCTACACGCCCCAGCAACGCCGCCTGATTGCGGCCGTCGCTCGCTATCTGGGAAAATCCCGACCCACCCTGGAGGACGGTCCCATGAAGTTGTTGGACCCGGGCGATCGTGCCGGGGTGCAGAAGGCGATTTTATTGCTTCGTCTGGCGCGTGCCCTGAACCTGGGTCGCAGCCGCGCGGTAGAACGGGTGCGCGTTGCAGTGCGCTCCGCGGAAGTAAAGTTGACGCTGGTTCCCCGGCGGCGAATGGGAGTGGATCTGGAACTGTGGGCGATCGAGAAAGAGCGCGACTATTTTCGAGAAGTTTTCGGGCGCGAACTGTCCACGGCTGCGTCGTAGAGAGCGCGCAGCAGTTTCGGAGTGACGCACCATTGCAGAGTACCCGATGTGCGCCGCATTTCCACCTTGGCCACCGCCCCTTTTTTCAGTTCAACCGATGCTTCACAACCCGAGTCGCTGGTGACCGCTCCCAGAAATTGACTCAGGTTCGGATTGTGGCCGACCACCATAATGGCTTCCTGGCGAGAATATTTTTCCAGAAGCTTGCGGAAATCGGCGAGTCCGGCTTCCGGGCGCAGGCCGTTATCGAGCTGTAACTTGCCTTCATAGCCCAGTTCATTGCCCACCAGCGATGCGGTCTGGGTGGCTCGCTTCAGCGGACTGGACACGATGGCATCCACCTGAACATCCAGCGCGGACAGGGCGCGGCCAATGTAGCCGCACTGCTCGATTCCCTCTTTGTCGAGGGCGCGCGTCTCGTCCTTCTTCGGGTTCACAACGTGGTCACCCGCGCTGGCGTGGCGTAGAAAATAAAGAATCATCTATGTCTATCGTTCCCTTCCCACCATCCCTTTTACTTTACGCCTTCGCGCCGGAACCGGCGCCGGAACCACCGAGGGGGACTTCCCCTCCGCAACGCTCATCAGGAAATCCTGAGCACTGAAGGCAGCGGGGCCCGTC
>JGI12635J15846_10003337_pt1 | contig 13973 bp, 11 predicted proteins | sample BlaSpr_A8_OM2_M2_FD_15846 | JGI IMG/M metagenome (IMG submission 15846) | reverse complement strand
TCATTGCGGCAAAACGCCGCGGGGTGAAGGTGAGGGTAATGCTCAATCCTGCGCGGCGCGGCGGGGAAAGCGAGAACGATGAAACAAACGACAAGCTGGCGCACGAGGGGATTGAAGTCAGGGACAGCAACCCCGCGTTCCAGCTGACTCACCAAAAATCGATGGTCATTGACGACGAAGTTGGGTTCGTCGAGTCCTTCAATTGGGAAACCCGGGACCTTACCACTACACGCGACTATGCCGTTGTTACGACCCACAGGACGGAAGTCGCCGAAATGGTTGCGTGCTTCGAGGCTGACTGGGTGCGCAAAGAATTTACACCGAGCCAGCAATCGGAGCTCATTTGGTGTCCCAACAACGGGCGCGAGCGAATCGCCGATTTCATTGACTCGGCGAAATACTCGCTATGGATACAGAACGAGCGCTACCAGGATACGGTGATCATCGAGCGCCTGGTTCGGGCTGTCGGGCGTGGAGTACGCCTCCATATCTTGGCGCGCCCGCCGCATACCCTGAAAAAGGACAAGTTGGTGGAGGGAGTAGGGGGCCTGCGAATCGTGCACGACGTTGGCGCCAAGGTGCATACGCTCAAGGGACTCAAACTGCACGCAAAAATGATCCTCGCCGACGACCGGCGGGCCATCGTAGGTTCCATCAACCTGTCGCCCGGAAGTTTCGATGGACGGCGCGAACTCGCCATCGAGACGGATGGGCATCACGTCGTCAGGCGGCTCAACGAAGCGGCACAGACGGATTGGAAAAATTCCCACAAGCTCGATCTCACGGACGCGGGTCTGCTCAAAGATCTCACCAAGCGGTCCGAGACGGCAGAGGGCGCGGACTTGCTGGTGCTGAAGGGCGGTAGCAAGGAGGCCGGCAAGCGAAAGTCTGAGGACGACGGTACGGATTAGGGTTGGGTTCAACCAAGGTTCGCCGAAAAACCGCCGAGACGGTTAAGCAATTCTTAACGTGCCTACAGATATTGCATTTGGATCGTGTGCTCGCGCCTCGCAAGCTGGTGCCGTGTAAACAGCTTGTCGAGGTGACAGCCATGACGGAATTTCAAAAGATTGCGATCGGACTTCTCGGATTGACGCACCCGGAGATGTTCGTCCCAAGGCCCAAGGTCGATCCGAAGTCGACCGGGAAGACCGCGTCCGATCGCGATTCGATCGAACCGGTCCGTCGGGGGTCCGGACGAGGTGCGCGCGTTGCGCGAGCCTTTCGATTTATGTTTGCTGCGCTCGCCGTTGGTTCGCGAACGGTTGCGCTGGCTGATAACAGCCAGCTTCGTCGTGATCTTGGCGCTCGCGCGAGGGTTCTATACGGTTTGGATGAGGGTTAGTGGGGAGCGGGACGATTCGGGATGGCACCGTGACCCCGATGTGCATTCGATGTCAAAGTGCCGATTGGCGTAGCGCCGCTCCTGCGCCTAACTCTGCCCCCTTGCGCTATGCTCCAAGGACAGGGCATGCAGAAATGCCCGAACCGGAAGCGTATGGGAGATCAATCGCCTCGCCGATCAACGGGCAGCGCGACCGTGATGTCCGCGGTGCTTCGCGCGCTGTCGATCTGCGCGCCGGCCGCGCTTTTGGATATTCCGCCGACGCTCGCCCAGGCTCTTGAACCCACGGCGCTCGCCGCCGATATCCCTGCACAACCTCTCCCACAGGCGCTGGAAGCGTTGGGTCGCCAAACCGGCCTGCAGTTTGTCTATGTCTCCGGTGTCGTACAGGATCAGAGATCCCATGCGGTGTCGGCGGGACTCGGTGCCAATAAAGCGCTCACTCGAATGCTCGAGGGTACCGGACTCAAGTTCGAGTACCTCACGCCGCACAACATCCGAATCCTTGCCGCCGTGGTTGTTCCGTTGCAGGAACCTACGAAGAAGGCCCCCTCCGATGAGGAGCTGCAAGAGGTGATTGTCACCGCCAACCGCCGCGAGCAGAACCTGCAGAATGTACCAATGACGATTCAGGTATTGACCGGGGAGACACTCGCGAAGCTCAACGCCACGACCTTTGATGACTTCGTGAAGTACCTGCCCGCCGTCACCGCGCATGGAGTGGGTCCCAGTCAGAGCAACATCTATGTGCGCGGCCTCGCGACCGGCGCATCGGGCGTACAGTCGTCAGGCGTGACCGGTGGTTTCCCGAATGTTGCGGTGTACCTCGATGAGCAATCGGCCCAGCTTCCAAACCGCAATCTCGACATCTATGCCGCCGATCTCGACCGTATCGAGATCTTGGAGGGGCCGCAAGGCACGTTATTCGGCGCGGGCGCCGAGGCAGGTGTCGTGCGCTACATCACGAATAAGCCGAAGCTCGATGTGACCGAAGCGATGGTGAACGCGGGCTACGCCACGACTGCGCACGGTGACCAAAGCAGCAATCTCGACGCCACCCTCAACCTTCCGCTCATCGCAGATCAGCTCGCGGTGCGCGCGGTCATCTACAATGAGCGGCGCGGCGGGTACATCAATAACCTCCCCGCGACCTTTGCAAGAGCCCCCACGGACCTCGGCATTGCAACTTACTTTAACCATAATGTTCCCGCCAATAGCGTCTCCATCAATAACTTCAACATTGCGGCCAACCATTTCAATCCGGTCACCTACACCGGCCTCCGCGCAGAGGCTCTGTATCGGCTGGACCAGGACTGGAGCGCATTACTGGTACAGTCCTACCAGAATATGGAGGCGGACGGAGTGTTTGCCGAAATGGCAGCGAATTCGCTGGGTGAGCCGCAGCCCGATTTGAGCGCACAGCTCTTCAATCCCTCCTACGATAAGGACAAGTTTGAAAATACCGCGCTCACCATCAACGGCCGCGTCGGCGCCCTGAAGTTGGTCTATGCGGGTGCCTACCTGGTGCGCAACGTCGAGCAGGTTCAGGATTATACGAACTACGCACGCGGGGGTTATGCGGTCTATTATCAGTGTGCGGGTCCGACTCTGGCGAGAGTGCAATGCTTCACGCCCAGCGCCACCTGGCACGATCGGGAGCGCAACACTCATCAAAGCCACGAGCTGCGCGTGAGCACCCCTGCCGATTGGCGCGTTCGCGGCATCGGTGGTCTTTTCTACGAGAACTACCAGATCCAGGAGCAGGTCGACTGGTTCTATCTGACTGCGCTTCCGGATTTCAATCCGATCGGGCCGCCTACGGGCTACTATGCCGTGAACGGATCACCGTTTCAGCAGAATGGTACCCTGGCCATGTTCTCAACGCCGGGCGCTGTGTTTGTACCAGCACCAGCGACATCAAACAACCCGAACATCCGACCGCTGGGCGATGCCTTCTTCGACGACATCACCCGCGGTTACAAACAAAAGGCCGCCTACGCCTCAGTTGACTTTGAGGTCGTTCCGCAAACGCTGACTCTGACGGCCGGCACGCGCTATTCCAGTACCAATACGTCGGAGGTCGGCTCGGCTGTTGGGAGCGAAACTTGCGAGCTCACCTATAATCCGGCGCCGCCCAATCCGTGTCTAAATCGTTCAGCCATCAACCTCAATGCGGAAGAGCTTGACCGGACCTTTTCCGGCTTCAAGAGCCGCGCGAACTTGAGCTGGAAAGTGAACGAGGATTTCCTGCTCTACTACACCTGGTCACAGGGTTTCCGCGCGGGCGGCTTTAATCGGACGCCCTTTCCGGCAGGGTCTAATTCGCCGCTGGCGCCGAACGGTGAGCCCGGGCAGGCGCAAGCCGACAAGCATGGGGGCTATGTCACGCCGCTGGCCTTCGCGCCCGATAGCCTCACCAACAATGAGCTCGGCTGGAAGACGATGTGGATGGACCGCCGCCTCCAATGGAATGGCGCGATCTATCAGGAGGACTGGAACCGCACACAGATTGGTGCCTATGGCTTCGTCATCGCCGAGGGCGTAACTCTCAACGGCGGCAACTACAGGGTGCATGGCGTTGAAACCTCCGGCGTGGCTCGGGTCACGAGCGGACTCACCATCGAGACGGGTGCTGCATGGAATCACAGCGAGTTGGTCAAGCAGGGGACATACCTGTGGGCGGACGGAACACCGATCAACTTTGGCGCGCTAAAGCTTCCGAATCCGAGTGGGCCGCTCGGCAGCCCGCTCGCCGGAGCGCCCCCGTTTCAAGGCAACGTCCGCGCGCGTTACGAGTTAGCCATTTACGGCTGCGAGTCCTTTGCTCAAGTGAATGCGGTGCACCAGGCACACTCCCTCGCCACCACGTATCGGCTGGAACCTGACCTCCAGGGCGGATCCACGGCTTATGACCTGCCCGGTTTCACGACTTTTGACGCGGCGCTTGGTGCGGAAAAGGACGCGTGGCTCGTGCAAGTCTACGGAGAGAACCTGACCGATACGCGGGCTCAACTCTATGCGAACTACACGCAGTGGTACAAGGGCGTAACGGTGAGTCGCCCCCGCACCATCGGTTTGCGCCTCAGCTATAAGTTTAGCGGTAGGTAACGAGAGTTCTTCAGTGTCCGAAGGGCAGCGAATGGCCGCCAAGAGAACCATGAGCTCCAGCTCGATGTTATTATTCGTGTATCGTTGACCTCCGACAGCGGAAAATCGCCGATCGTATGCGACTGCCACAAAGATTTTATCGTCTACCGGTACGATTCGACGTCGCTCGTCTGCGCGCGGAAATCGAGGAGATTCCCGCGGACGCATGGGTCGCGCACCCGACTGGTGAACCCGGTAATTCTGCCGTGCGACTCATTAGTGTCGGCGGCAGCGACAATGACCAGATGCATGGCTCGATGGCTATGACGCGATTCCTCGAGCGCCTCCCCTACGTACGTCAGATACTGGCGGGATTCGGAGTGGTCTGGAGCCGTAGCCGACTGCTCAGACTCGCGCCGGGGGCCGAGGTCAAAATCCATTCAGATATCTATCACCATTGGTTCTATCGCACGCGCGTACATATTCCAATCCAGACTCTGCCAGCGGTCGAGTTCATTTGCGACGGCGAGTCGGTGCACATGGCGGCCGGTGAATGCTGGATCTTCGACAACTGGCGTCGGCACGCCGTGCGCAATCCGACTGATTACCATCGGATCCATCTCGTCGCCGATACATCGGGGAACGCTCATTTCTGGGATCTTGCGGCACGCGGGCTGAATCCAGCTGCAGCTATCGAATATCGCCCATTCGAGGAGAACGATGCCCGGACATTGCTCATGGAACGATACTTTCCCAAGGCAATCATGTCGCCCGAAGAGATGGATCTGCTGGTCCTCGACACCCGCTCTGAACTTACCGTCGAGGCGGACACACCTGAGCAGCGCGCGAGGCTCGCGCAGTTTCATGCGCTGCTTCTCGGGCTCGTACGCGACTGGCGACAACTTTACCTTCTGCATGGCGAGGGTCCTCAGGGGCGGCCTGAGTTCGTTGAGCTTCGCGAGCGTGTTCGCGATCGATCGCAGGCAATTTCAACCGGTCTGATCATGCGGAGCAATCACGTCACGGCACAAAGATTACTGGAGGCGCGTATCTTGCGGGTATGCGTCCCCGGCAATTGAGTCAATCTCTTAGCCCCCAGGTGCGGCTTCGCAAGTAATCTGCGACGACCCACGCGGCCGCGGCCAAGAAAAGGTTCACCTCCAGCTCGGACCATTCATTTTGGAGGGGCGTTGCCCANGAGGGCTTGGGATGCGCGAAGAAGCTCGGCACCCAGACCAGAAGGCCAAACAAGCTCATCATGATTGCAACGAGGGTGGCCGCTAAGCGTGGGAGAATTCCGACAATGATGCCAATTCCAGCGGCTATGTAACTTAGCCCCGTGAAATAGGCGAATCCTAATCGACTAGGTAGCCAGGTAGGCACCATGCTGGCGGTGTAATCGGCGTAGGCAAAGTGCGAGCTTCCGTAGAAAACACAGGTGAGGCCNAATAAAACCTGCGCCGCGCGCACGGCGCGCTCGCCGGCGATCGGCGTCTGAGATCCTCGCGACTGCCATCGTAACGCGGCGTAAAGGATCCAGGCGCCGGCAATCGAGGTCAGGGCTTCGCAAAGCCCATACCACGCGCCAACGCTGAGCGGTTTGGAGAGGATTGGGGGCACACCAGTCACCGCCCAGACCCCCTGGTACGCGCCGATCGTCAACACGCTCGGCAAGGCCGTGCGGGAGAAGCAAAGACCGACGCTGGCGGCCAAGAGAACTAGTGCGGACCCGCACACCCAAGCTTCCCGCCAGGGATTCCCAGCGGGGATGGAGGGCCACATCGGTGCGAAGTCGTGGAAAGTGAATATCAAGATCGCGAGGCTCGCTGCCGCTATGGCGAACAAGCCATGACCGAGTCCAACCATGCGCATGAGTACCTGCTGTCGCGGCCGCCCGTCGTTGGAATTACCAGGCTTGGGGGCCTCCAGCCCAAGCTTCGTGCACCACCTTACCAAAGTAAGGAAATTCGACGCAAAATAACCGTTTCGCCGCTTGATCGCGCAAACTCATCCGTCGCCCCCCCTGTCTGATGCCGGGGCGCATGCCGCCCTCATCATGCTGCACTGCACACTACGAATCGAGCATTGACCGTCACAGTGCGCCGTGAGGTGCAGAGAAATTCTGCAGCAACGCACAGAGCGCGAGCGGCAACAGCAACGCGCAGATCCCGCGTGACGCCGCTGTATACTGCGGCATCAACTACCAAAGACCTCTATATGACTATTCTGCCTCGCTTCTTCGGTGTGACGCTGGCCTTATTGGTGGGTTCTGGTGTGGCCTACGCCAAGGAATACGATGAGACAATCGAACTATTCAAGCATGCCGGGGAAAGTGCCGTCTTTTTCAGCGATTGTTATGCCTACGCAGTTTTCCCAACCATTGGCGCCGGCGGCCTCATCGTCGGCGGAGCTCGAGGCGAGGGACATGTATATGTGCATGATCGGGTGGTGGGCGACGCCGTGATGACGCAGTTGAGCATCGGCTTTCAGGCGGGCGGCAAAGCGTATAGCGAAATCATATTCTTCCAAGACAAACGAGCCTTGGACGAATTCGAATCCGGCACATTTGAATTTGCGGCTGGTGCCAGCGCCGTCGCCATCACGGCGGGAGCCTCTGCGAGCATTGGAACCGATCGCGCCTCGTCGGGAGCGAGTGGTGGAAAAAACAATGCCACGACCAACGGCGATTACCAGACTGGCATGGCGGTGTTTACCATTGCCAAGGGCGGCCTGATGTTCGCCGCCGATATTTCCGGCGAGAAATTTGCTTACACAGAACGGCCGGGTAAATAGCCTTGCGGCTCGTCGCGAATTTACGCCTGCATGCGTATGTTCTCAATAACACAACAGGCCGTGGCAGATGATGCGTTGCTCAGCACATATCGAGGCGGCGATCGCCCTGAGCGCTGGCGAAAGTCGGGCGACTGCTTTGTAGTGTCCGTCGATCGTGTGGTCCCGCTAGCGGAATTTGTCTTGGCCTTTTATACCTCGCCGGTATTTTGGATCGAGCGCGTCATTTTACGGCTTCTCGCGGGGGCGCCGTCCACGGATACGGAAGCGCGGCGGTTAGCCGATGGCTCCGGCATGTCGTTCGCCGTATGGCGTGTAGGAGAACGTACCGTGACGCAGCTCCTCATGTGCGATCGCTACGAGCGGACGCGATCCTGGTTTAGAGTCGTTCCACTGAAGGATGGGAAGACTTTGCTGCAGTTTGGTTCTGCGGTGGCCTCCAGAAGTGGGGACCGGCCGGGGTCAAGGATGCGCGTCAGGCCTTTTTACCTGTTATTGAAGGTCCATGTCGTGTACTCGCAGCTCTTGTTGCATGCGGCTAAGCGTGGGGTGATGAGGAATCGACCGGATGTTGGATAAGAATCGCAGGGTAATCAGCGGGTCGCCGTTCACGACTGCGGCAATGGCCAGTGCCGGACGGATCGAGTGGCTGTTGCAAATTCGTCATATCCGGCTGCTCTCATGTCCGCAATTACACGGCCGCGCGCACGGGCAAGCCGCGACATCACGGTGCCGATCGAGACGCCGGTCGCCTCGGCGACTTGTCGGTACTTGAGGCCTCGCACGTCGCATAGCAAGAGCGTTGTACGGAACAAAGCCGGCAGTGCCTCGATCGACGCCTGGAGTCTCGTCGCATCATCTTGCGCCATCAGCGTCGTCTCAGGTGTATCAAGGTTCCGTTCGCTCACTTGTTTGCCTTCGACGGCTTCGAGATCATGGGCCGGTACGAGGCTCACGGCGCGGTTCTTTTGCAGCCAACTGTAGGCGGTGTGGCGCACGATGGTCAGCACCCATGCGCGAGCATTACCATCGATGAAATTGCCAATGGCACGGTACGCGTGAACGCAGGCGTCCTGCACGACATCCTCGGAGTCGGCGGAACTCCCAGTGAGCCAGCGAGCCAGCGCACGCGCGTCGGAAAGATGCGGCAGCACCACATTCTTGAAGCGCTCATGCGTATCGAGGGCATTCATCGGCAATCTCCAGACTGCGAAGTTGTGCCAATGCTTTGATCGGAAACCTGCTGCCTACAATGGGCTATCGCCCCTCCCTCGCTGGAATGTGGGTCCCCTAAAAAACTTAATGAAATCAATATTCTGCCCTCCAGTATCCTCTGCCACAGTTGCTGACAAGAAGGTTGGGGTATTGGCGGCGGGGTTGTAGACTCGGATCAAACCGCCACGGGTGCGGGAAGCCGGAAACACGGATCGTGCAATCAGGCGTTAGTCATGCTGCTCCATCACAGTCGAACGGCAGATCGTGACGGCGGACGTTAGGTAAGGTCTGCCATGCCGCACGTTGCTTCGTCGTCCGGCTGCTTCAGGTTCGGGGTTTTCGAGGTTGATGTTCGAAACGGCGAGCTCACGAGGCAGGGCAAACGCCTGAGCTTGCAAGAGCAACCCTTCCGATTGCTGGTGATGTTGATTGAAAGGCCCGGAGAGCTGGTGAGCCGGGAGGAGGTACGTCAGCGACTATGGCCCCAGACGATCGTGGATTTCGATCACGGGCTCAACAAGGCAATCAGCAAGATTCGGGATGCGTTAGGAGACTCGGCCGAGAACCCCCGATTTATCGAGACCGTCTCTCGCCGCGGCTATCGATTTCTCGCCGACGTGGCTGTCGTCCGCGCCGGGCAACCGGAGACGGTAGTGGGCGATCTCGGGCCCACCGCCAATGCCGCCATTCCCCCTGCCGATGAAGTGCGCGCGTCACCGAGTAAACCGCCCCTGGTTGCTCGATGGAAATTATTCGGCGCCGTCCTGGCGATAGCTCTTGCCATTTGTTTCGGTTGGGTTCTGTACGATTCGAGGAACCCTTCTGCGGCGATTCGCGCCCTGGCCGTGCTGCCTCTAGAGAACTTTTCCAGCGACACCTCGCAGGATTACTTCGCCGACGGCATGACCGAAGAATTGATAACAGATCTTGGTCAGATCAGCGCCTTGCGCGTGATCTCCCGTGCTTCAGTGATGCCCTACAAAGGCGCTCAGACGCCTCTGGCGCAGATTGCCCGAGACCTGAACGTGCAGGCGGTCGTGGAAGGCAGTGTCTTCCGTTCCGGTGACCGGGTTCGCATCAGCGTACAGCTGATCCGCGTACCCGAGGATGAGCATCTATGGGCGCAGAGCTATGAAGGAGACCTGCGCGACGCGCTCGCGCTGCAAAACCGGGCGGCCCAAGCCATTGCCGATCAGATTCGAGTCACGGTGAGTCGCCAGGAGCGGGCAGCACTCAAGAAATCAAAGCCAGTGAACGCGATGGCATATGACTCGTACCTCAAGGGACGCTATTACTGGAACATGAGGACTGCCGCGGGCCTGACTCAAGCGATCGAGCTGTTCAAGCAGTCGATTGCAGCCGATCCAGGCAACGCCGAGGCCTACTCTGGCTTGGCTGATTCCTATTCATTGTCGGGTTCTTGGGAATACGGACTTCTGGCTCCTGCCGCGGCGTTTCCTCAAGCAAAGGCGGCGGCGGATGAGGCCTTGGCTTTGGACGACAGTCTGGCCGACGCCCACACCTCTCTCGCCCTCGTCTTGGATCTGTACTATTGGGACTGGGATGCCGCCGAGAAACAGTACAAGCTCGCCATCAGTCTGAATCCCGGCTACGCGACCGCGCATCACTGGTATGCCTGGCATTTGTTCGTCACGGGGCGTAATACTGAAGCCTTGCGCGAGATGAGAAGAGCTGAGAGCCTNGATCCTCTTTCCCTGATTATTCGCGCTGACCTGGCGGACGCCTTGTGTATCACCCATCTGTTCGATGACGCGGTGCGGCAAAGTGAAAGGACCCTGGCGCTGGACCCGACCTTCGGCAACGGGCACTTTGAATTAGGTGAGGCGTTGGTCCAAAAGCATCAGTACCAAACTGCCATTGCCGAGTTTCAAAAGGCCATCGAACTGTCAGGACACCTGGCCGCCTTTGACGCCAATCTCGCCAATGCATACGCGGTTTCGGGACGACGGGCCGAAGCAACGGCAATCGCCAGGGACTTGGAAGCCAGGTCACAGCTGAACCCCTCCGCCGATGCCAACGTCGCGTTGATCTATGTTGGACTGGGCGATTGGGAGCAGGCGATGCGCTGGCTCAACAAGGCCTATGACGCCAGATTCTACCCTACGATCCTATTGCGTCCGACATTCGATGCGCTTCGCTCCAACGCTCAATTTCAAGATTTGCAGCGCCGTATGGGGCTGTCGCAACAAGAGCAAAAAATTGATCCGAGGCGGGGAATAAACACCACCTATTAGATGTTTACCGCTGTAGATCCATGCAACGGAGGCACTCATGTCGGACGGTGGCTCGCTCGGCGAGGTGGTGGCGGCGCGATTATCAATGGCCACGCGGACCGCACAGAGCACGGAGCGCGAACTCCTTGCGACTATCTCTGCCGGTAGTCGCTCCGCAATGGCGGAACTCTATTTCCTGTACTTTGCACGGCTCGCGAAGTTTTTTCTGCACGTGACGGGGAGAGTCGATCTCGTCGAGGAACTCATCAATGACACGATGTTTGAGGTATGGCAAGAGAGCGCGAGGATTGGATCAGATACCTCTGTCCCCGCGTGGATCATGGGCCTTGCCTATTCACACGGACAGATGCGTCTCGCGGATGGAGGTGCACTGACTACGGCTTCGGAAATACCAAGGGATCAGCAGGACTTCCTCATGAAACTGCCTTTCGAGGAGAGAGCAGTCCTTCACCTCATTTATGCCGGCGATTTGTCACGGCAGAGCGTCGCCGACATAATGAACACGTCGTGTGAGCGCGTGGACGTGCTATTGGCGGGCGCTCGGCACCGACTTGGGCAACGCGCGCGGCACCACCCTCAACCAGGCCTAAACGCCGCGAGTTTGCTCTGAGTCTCTACGAACGCTCGTTTGTCTGACGGCACGAGGTTCTCATGAGCCAGCCGTACGAATTTCTCGATTTCGGCGGGTAGCACCGCCTCACTGCGATAAAAGCCTTGAAATTGATCGCAGCCGAGATCGCGAAGCTGCTGCAACTGTTCGGCGGTCTCGACGCCCTCGGCAACCACTTTGAGCCTCAGACTGTGGGCGAGTGAGATGATCGCCTTCACGATCGATGCGGCATCCGTGTTGGTCGTCAAATCGTTGATGAAGCTTCGGTCGATTTTCAGCTTGTCGATCGGGAAACGACGCAGATAACTCATGCTCGAATAGCCCGTGCCGAAATCATCGACCGAGACGAGCACCCCCATGCGGCTCAGCTTTTCGAGAATCTCGACGGAACTCTCGGCATGATGCATCACGGTCGCCTCTGTCAGCTCGACCTCGAGATATCGGGGCTCCAAGTCGTTGTCGGAAAGCGCCGAGCGCACGATGTCCAAGAACTTCGGCTGCAGGAAGTGGATGGGGGAGATATTGACCGCAATTCTCAGGAACGGCAGCCCATCGAGTTGCCACTGGCGTGCCTGGCGGCAGGCCTCGCGCAGCACCCACTCGCCGATGGAACTCATGAGACCGCTTTCCTCGGCAAGCGGAATGAAATCGCCGGGACCCACGAGGCCTCGGGTCGGATGCCGCCAGCGCAATAGGGCCTCAACGCTGTTCACGCGCCCGGAGGCGACGTCGATTTTCGGTTGGTAGTGAACCTCGAATTGTTTCAGTGGCAGGGCGCGGCGCAGATCGTTCTCGATATCGAGTCGATCGCGCGAGAACACGCTGATGCCGGCGTTGAAGAACTGATAGCCATTCCGGCCGCGTTGCTTGGCAAAGTACATCGCCTCATCGGCATGCGCGATTAGCGAATCGGAGTCAGATCCGTCCGTGGGGTAGACACTGATTCCGATGCTCGCTGATGTGTGTACCTCCGCCCCACCGATGTTGACCGGCGGCTCCAGCTGCGAGACGAGCTTGGCCGCGGCGATGGCCGCGTCGGCGGGCTCGCGGATGCCCGTAATGAGGAGCAAAAATTCATCTCCTCCGGTGCGCGCCACCGTGTCCACCGCGCGAAGCGCCGCCGAAAAACGGCGGGTAATCTCAATCAATAACTGGTCTCCGGCTCCATGGCCGAGCGAATCGTTGATGACTTTGAACCGATCGAGGTCGATGACAAGTACGGCAAAGATGCGACCCTCCCGTTCGGCATGCGCGATTTCTCGTCCCAACCGATCCAAGAACAGCGTGCGATTCGGCAGGCCGGTCAGGGCGTCGTGCGTCGCCTGATATTGCAACGCGGCGTTGGCCTGCTCGAGCCGCAACGCCTGCGCCTTCGCCTTGGATTGCAGGTACGCATCATAGACGGCGGTGGCCAGCGTAATTCCCAAAAGACCGAGGGCCACCACTCCAATCGTTGCAGCAAGCCAGCCGTTTTGAATGCTGGTGCCTCCCAGGCAAAAAGAACCCGACGCAAATCGCGAGGCCGCCATCCCGGTGTAATGCATGCCGCTGATGGCCAGCCCCATCACGATGGCCGCCGCGATGCGCGTGAACCGTTGATATACGGAGGTTCCCTCGCGCAGATGGAAGAACAGCCACAAGGCCACGAACGAGGCCGTCACGGCGATCAGGATCGAGAGCGCCACCAGAAGGACGTCATAGGAAATGGCCGGCGCGATCATGATCGCCGCCATTCCCATGTAATGCATCGTCGAAATGCCAGCGCCCATGACCACCGCAGCACCACCGAGGCGGAACATCGTGAGGTTCCGTCCACCGGTCGCTGCAAGGGCGAATCCCGAGGTAACAATCGCGACCGAGAGCGACACAAGGGTCGTGGGAATGTCGTACGCGAGCTGAATGGGCAGCGAAAGCGCGAGCATCCCAATAAAATGCATGGACCAGATCCCAACGCCCATCACGACCGCGCCGATGCCAAGCCAAATGCGGGCCGCATTACCTTCGGTAGCTGCCACTCGGGCGGCGAGGCGCAGCGCCGTATAGGATACGAGCACCGCGACGGCGATGGAGAGCGCGACCAGCCAATGATGGTAGACCGAGGCCATATTCGCGCAACCCTACGCCGGCTCCAAGCCACGAACTGTGCGCAACCTCAAGATCTCAGGGTCTTACGACTACGGTGTGAGCGCTCTCCACGCCATGTACAGCGCCATCGCCGTCACCATGACGACCAGAACGCGGCGCAAAGCGACGCGATCCATATGGTTGGCAAGGCGAGCGCCGAGATCGGTGCCACCCCACAGGCCCACGATAACTGCCACCAGAATCGGCCAGGAGGGCAGCTGACCGGCACGCCAATAGATGTATGCCGCGCAGACCGTGGTCGGCATGATCGTCAGGATCAAGCCGATCATTTGGGCCTGATGTTGTGGCATCTTTAGACAGGCGCTGAGACCGACTACGATGACAAGTCCTCCGCCGATGCCGAGGAAACCCGAAGAGAGGCCCGCGCCCAGGCCCACCAACAGGAGCGCCGACGCAGCGATCGCCCGGGCTTCGGACGCCCCAGCGCTCGGAACCTGTGTCGGCGCGGAGCGCAGGATGAGCAGCAGGTCGAGCGCGATCAGATAGCCGGCGTAGCTCCACCGTAAAACCGAGGTTGATGCATGCG
>JGI12635J15846_10003336_pt1 | contig 13974 bp, 8 predicted proteins | sample BlaSpr_A8_OM2_M2_FD_15846 | JGI IMG/M metagenome (IMG submission 15846) | reverse complement strand
GCCGAGCCGGGATGCGGTGGCGCGATCAATCACCAGTGAAACCGCGAGCCCTCCCGTTTGCTGATCAGTGGCGACGTCCTCAAGTTGCGGCAACGATTTCAATTTCGCGACGAAACGATTGGTCCAGTCGTTGAGCTCGTTTGGATCGGGATCCTCCAGCGTGAACTGATATTGGGTGCGACTCACGCGGTCATCCACAGTAATGTTTTGCACCGGCTGCATGTAGAGCATCATGCCCTGCACATTTTGCAAATTCGATTGCAGTCGGCGAATTACATCTGACGCAGCAAGATGATGGCGGTCCGAGAGCGGCTTCAGGTTGATCGACATTCGCCCGCTGTTAAGCGTGGTGTTCGTTCCGTCAGCCCCAATAAATGACGACAGGCTTTGCACGGCGGGGTCGGCGAGAATAATCTTCGCGACCTCCTGCTGTTTCTGCGACATCGCGTCAAACGAAATCGTCTCCGGCGCCTGCGTGATGCCCTGAATAACGCCCGTATCCTGCACCGGGAAAAATCCTTTAGGAATGACGATGTAAAGAAAAATAGTGAGCACCAGCGTGCCCAGAGCCACCAGTAGAGTGATGGTTTGATATTCCAGAACGAACTTCAGAGTGCGACCGTAGAACGCGATCATGCGCTCGAAAACACGCTCGGAGGCGCGGTAAAAACGTCCTTGTTGCTCCTTGGGCTGATGCCGCAAAATGCGCGCCGACATCATCGGCGTCAGCGTCAGCGATACTACGGCCGAGATCACGATGGTGACTGCCAGCGTGACGGCGAACTCGCGGAAGAGGCGTCCCACTACATCACCCATGAAGAGCAGCGGGATGAGAACCGCAATCAGCGACACGGTCAAGGACACAATCGTGAAGCCAATTTGTTCGGCTCCCTTGAGCGCCGCCTCCATCGGCTTTTCGCCCTCTTCTATATATCGAGAAATATTCTCGATCATCACGATGGCGTCATCCACGACGAAGCCGGTGGAGATGGTCAACGCCATCAACGACAGGTTATCCAGGCTATAGCCAAGCGCATACATCGCGCCAAAAGTTCCGACGAGTGACAGCGGGACTGCCACGCTGGGAATAATGGTGGCGTAAAGGCTGCGCAGAAAAATAAAAATTACCAGCACAACCAGCCCGATGGTGAGCATCAGTTCGAATTCGACGTCATCTACGGACGATTGGATCGCCGTAGTCAAATCGGTGAGAGTTGTCACCTGAATTGAGGCCGGAAGATTCTGCTCCAACTGCGGCAAAAGCGCTTTTATGCTCTTCACTACGCTGATCGTGTTGGCGCCCGGCTGGCGCTGCACATTCAAAATGACGGCCGGCGTTTGGTTCATCCACGCCGCTTGCTTTTCATTCTCGACGTCATCAACAACTTCGGCGACGTCCGTGAGCATCACCGGCGCGCTGTTCCGATAAGCCACCACGACGCCGCGGTAGTCGGCGCTGCTCACTAGCTGGTCGTTCGAATCGATTTGGTAATCCTGCCGCGGCCCGTCAAAATTGCCTTTCGCCGCATTGACACTGGCCTGCGTGAGCGCCGTCCGCAGGTCTTCCATGTTGATGCCGTAAGAAGACAGCGCCACAGGATTCGCACGAATGCGTACCGCCGGCTTCTGTCCGCCGCTAATGCTCACCAAACCAACTCCATTCAACTGCGAGAGCTTCGGAGCGAGTCGCGTGTCCACGAGATCTTCCACCTGCGACAAGGGCACATCAGCAGAAGTGATAGCCAGCGTAAGCACCGGCGCATCTGCAGGATTCGTCTTGCTGTAAACCGGCGGTGCAGGCAGATTGGAGGGCAAATAACTCTGCGAAGCATTAATCGCCGACTGCACTTCTTCTTCGGCGACATCAATATTGAGGGTCAAACTAAACTGCAGAACAATGACCGACGTTCCTCCAGAACTTGTGGAGGTCATCTGGCTCAGGCCCTGCAACTGGCCAAACTGCCGCTCCAGCGGCGCGGTCACCGTAGTCGCCATCACGGTCGGACTGGCGCCCGGATAGAAGGTGACCACTTGAATTGTTGGGTAATCGACCTCGGGCAGCGCGGAAACCGGTAGCTGTGTATAAGCCACGATCCCGACGAGCATAATCGCGGCCATCAGAAGTGAGGTCGCGACCGGCCGCATAATGAATGGTCGCGACGGGCTCAAGGAGTAGGACCTCCACTCTGCGCTGCGCCGCCACCCTGCCCAGGGGGCTGCTGTTTTGCAGCTGTGACCTTGGAACCGTTTTGCAGCTTCTCAAAGCTGCTGTTGGCAACCACGTCTCCGGGATTGATTCCCTCGACAGCAGTTTGCCCCGCGTCAGTAACTCCCGTCTTAATATTGCGGATCTGCGCCGTTCCATCCTGAATCAGGTAAACAAACGCAGTCTGCCCATTATGTTGAATGGCGGAGTTCGGAATTAATGTGACTCCCTCAAGCGTCTTAACCAGTAGACGCGCGTTCACGAATTGATTGGGAAACAACGCTCCATCTTTATTGTCAAACACCGCTCGCAGTTTGACCGTGCCGGTTGTGGTATCGATCTGGTTGTCTACCGTTAGCAATTTACCCGTGGCGATTTTTGTCTGCTGCGTGCGGTCAAAGGCGTCGACCCCCAGCTGAGTCTTTTGTCGCAGCTGTTTCTGTACTTCACCCAGGCTGTCTTCCGCGATCGTGAAGATGACGGTAATGGGCTGCTCCTGAGTGACAACAGCGAGCACCGTGCTCCCATTAGCCTGAACTACGTTTCCCGGATCCACCAGCCGCAGCCCTACGCGTCCGTTGATAGGCGACACGATATGGCAAAACCCCACCTGGACTTTGTCGTACTGCACCGTGCCTTCATCATTCTTTACTGTGCCTTGGTCCTGCAGTACGATTTTTTCCTGATCGTCGAGCGTCTGTTTCGGAATAGCATTCTTTGCCCAAGCCTCGCGGTACCGCTGCATGTCCATCGTGGCTTGGCCTAAGACATTGATGTCGCGCTGCAGCGAACCCTCCGCCTGCATGAGTTGCGCCTCGTAGGGAGCAGGATTAATTTCGATTAGCGGCTGTCCCTTCTTAACCGGTTGCCCTTCTTTATAGTGAACCTGGGTTACCAGTCCCGTGACTTGGCTCGTAATCGATGCGGTGTAAGTCGGCGTCACGGTGCCAATCGCATCCAGATACACCCCGATATTCCCCTTTTGAGCCGTTGCGACCGTTGCTGTTACCGGTCCGCCAGCGCCACGCCGGGAAGCGGGCGCTGCCTGTTGAGTCTCATGGTGACGCAACACAAGCCAGAAAATAATCGCAAAGGACAGCAGCAACAATCCCCAAATCAACAGCCGTCTGCCCTTGGCACCATGGCTTTCAGCACCGTCACTCGCAGGAGGTAACTGGTGTCGCGTGTCCGCCGTGGCAGGCGGCAGCTCGTGCTGCGGATCCAGATGCAGCGGATCTTGATGCTGCGGATCCTGGAACCGGGGATCACGATATTGTGGATCAGTAGATGAAGCAGGCGGTTTAGTAGCCATCCGAATTTTCTTGCGTCATTCTCTTTAAGTGCACTGCGGATACTTTGCTGAATTCGGTTAATTCTCGAATCATCGCAAAGGGCTCAGTGCACAAGCCGGGCGTCAGGCCTCCGGTCAAATCATTATATGCATTGCCCACAATACCGCTAAGGTTTGTTGCCTTGGCATCCGGCCACGTTGCTTTCACCGCCCGAATCGGTCCAGATCGTGGCTACGCAGCCGCTACCTCAATATGGGAACATCATTTCGCACCAAATACGGTAAAGATCGGTAATGTAAAGTAAATGTTCGTAAGCGTTGTAACCCAGATTTGATGCGCCACAGACAGGAACGTCAAGACATAACAATTGAAGGGACGATGCGCGGATCACTCGAGGTGCAGCATAAGGGGAGGCAGAGCCAGCCCTTCCAATTCAGCCTTCCATAGATTATTTACTTCCAGGGGATGCCCCGCCGTAAGCGTGCCCGAACTCACGATTTCTCCGCCGCTCAACGGTTCGTCAGGGAATCGTTTTGCGATCGCCGTACTCAATTCCGCTAAGCACAGGGCAGGACTTTTCAAAGAATTTCTGCCCGATCCTTCCTCAACAAACTCTCCATTTTTCGACATGCGTACCCTAAATTTTGCCAACGCGTCAACCAGCGTCGCGATATTGTCCGGCCCGACCCGTAACCGCTCTCCGACTACGAGCGCAGCATGGACTCCGAATGACGCAACAAAATCGCTCGGCTCAAATTTCCAATCCAGAAAAGGGCAATCAATAATTTCAAATCCCATCGCCAGCCACTCCACGGCCGCGAGCGCCGTGTTGGCGTCCGGTTTCCCCCCAGCAACCTGTTCTTTGATTCCGAAAACAATTTCAGGCTCAATCTTCAGCGAACGAGCTTTCGGCAATGTGAGTGTGGCCGAATTGCTGTTGCTGAAATGCACAGTGTCCTCGTACATGTGCGCCCAGACCAGGGTTTCGAGTTTCAACACGCGCCACATTGCCTTATTTGCGTAACCAACCTTGCGGCCAACTGCTTTATGACCCTCAGCTTCGCGGAGATTCTTTAGCTCCGCTTCGACTGCGTACGCCGCATCAAGATTGAAACCCGGCCGTTGCGAAGGAGGCGCAGCAACCTTACTGCCCGCCACGTATGCGGACATCAATTCGTGCGTTATCTCGTCGATCTCATTATGCTGTGTCAAATCGGGGTTCATAGAATTGTTCCCAAGGGATTCGAGATGCGCAGCCTTCGCGTAACCGGGCTCCCGACCAGATCTTAGCAGTTCACAAATTACCCACGCCGATACAGATCGCTAAAGTCGCCGCCAGCAATCCAGAAGTCCCGCAATTTCCCAACTATTAGAGAATCCGAGCACTGCGTAGAAGAGCGGCCCTTCAGGGCGGCGTAAGCCCGCGCCGGTGCCCAACCTGTCAATAGAAACCGTCGCCATTGAGGATTACGCTAACCGAATATGGTGCTAATTCGGGTTTGCCTTACGGGCGGAGTCGGGAGAATTTACATGAGGCTATTTGCAAGCTTTTCTCTCTTTGCTTTTTTGCTCTTCAGCGCGATAGGACATGCGCAGAACTCACTCGTGCTGGTAGGTTCCGGATCAACCGTACCAGCGCCCCTCTATAATCGTTGGGCACAGGAATTCGCCAAGCGCAAATCCAACGTTCAGTTTCGATATCTGCCTGTGGGAACCAGCGAAGGAATAAACCAAATCTCCCACAGCAGTGGAGATTTTGCCGCTGGCGAAGCGCAACTCACGGAACCGGAGCGCAAGCAGGGAAGCTTGATCGAACTGCCCGTCGTCCTGATCGCTATCGTCCCCATCTACAACCTGCCTAATGTCCAACAAGAGTTGAGGCTGTCGGGAGAAGTATTAGCCGCGATCTTCCTCGGCGACATAAAAATGTGGAATGCACCTCAGATCGCCAAGCTTAATTCTGACATTTCGCTGCCGAATCTTGCGATTCAAGTTGTGCAGCGCCCCGCTGGCAAGGGGTCGAACTACGTTTTCACCGATTTCCTCTCCAAGGTGAGCGCCAAATTTCGATCCGAAATCGGCGTAACTCCTTCGCCGAAGTGGCCGGTAGGAACCCCCGCGGAGCGCAGTTCCGATATGGCCGAAAAGGTGAAAAATACTCCCGGCTCGATTGGCTACGTCGAATATCAATACGCCACGAAAAACAATATCTCCCAAGCCGCCGTGCAAAATCGATCGGGCAAGTTTGTGAAAGCAACGCTGCCGAGTATGATCGCAGCTTGCCAATCTGCAGAGTCGCCAAACTGGAAGAACTTCTCCGCATCCCTGGTCAACACTCCAGGAGCCGATTCTTTTCCTATCACCAGTTTCACCTGGATTTATGTGCGATCTACGTCCGGTGACGCCTCGCGTCGCACCGCCCTAAACACTCTTTTGGAATGGATCTATACGGATGGACAGCAATATGCTGTTGAGGAAGGCTATGCGGAACTTCCTCCCCAACTGCTCGCAGCCTTGCGAAAAAAAGTGAAAGAGCTGCAATAATTAATGCTGTAATAACCGCTGCAAATAACCCAAGAGCTGCAATAACTTTAGTTGCGTTAAGCTTCGTTCGCAGCGCGCATGTAGCTATGCTTTGCTAGTGCATTCTTATCGGAGGGCTTGATGGGCAGTCGCTTCGTGTTTACCTGTATCGTTGGGCTGGCATCTCTTGCCCTGGCGCAACCGCCGAGCGGAGTCGCTCCTCCGAATTCGGCCACTCCACTCCCGACTGCTAAGCCCTCAAAGATTCCCGAAGCTCCAATGCCCGACAGCGTCCCCGTCGATCCGAAATTGAAAGACCTCTTTCAATCAAAAATTCAGTCCGAATGGGAGGCGATAAAGAATAAGGACAGGAAAGCCTATGCCGAATTGCTGGACGATGAGTATCAGGGAGTCGAAGTGGATGGCAAAGGCGAGCGCACCAAAACTCAAATGCTTAACGAACTGGCCGAAGAAAATATCTTTCGCTACACCTTGTGGGGATTTAGAGTGATTCCAATCGGGCCCGATGCGGCGCTCGTTACCTACGAAAGCACCATGCAATTTCCGCCAAGCGCCCAAGTGCGCCTTGCCCGCATCTATATTAGTGAACTCTGGGTAAAGCGCGCTGGAGAGTGGAAGGAACTGCATTCTCAGGAAACGCACGTTAAATAGTAATCTTCTCTTCCTGCATAGAACAACCTATAAGGCACCGTTGCCATCCCAATTCCGAAAAGGAGATGACAACCATGACAAAATACCTTTTCGTCCTGCTGCTTTCCGGCACTTTTCTCCTGGCGCAAGACAACAGCAGTATGTCGCGTGAGGATGCGAAAGATTCCAAGGGTCAGATTACGGTGCGAGGCTGCGTCAGCCGTTCCGGCGGCGACTATATTCTCATGAAACAGGATCCCGGGATGACTTACGAACTCCACGGCACCGGCAAGATCAGGCTGAAGAACTATCTCGGACAAAGAGTCGAAGTTACGGGTAGAGAACATCCGAGCCTGAGCACGAGTTCTGACGCCATGAACAAGACGGGGTCGGCCGCGGCCACCACCATTGATGTCACGTCCATCACCACCGTAGATAAGAGCTGCTCTTCGCGGTAGGAGATCGGTCCGGCTGGATCGGTGACGTCAAGGCAAATTTGGAGCTGCAATTTCAGAACGCTGGCGCGTAGGTTCAGAGTCGGATGAAGCCCTCAGTCGCAATCTGGTGGCATAGCCGCTATTTCAGAATTGGAGTCGCATGGTACTTTCTTTCTGGCGGGCTCCAGTAGCGGCGCGCGATGGTAGCGGAGAATCCACAATCCTTGGTCGTTCGTGAGATAGATCAAGCCGTGTCCCCCGTCCGGAAGAATGCTGCTGACTTTATTAAAAGTTTCCAGCGTCTTCGGATTGCGGGGGTCGCTCAGGTCAAGCACTCGAACTGTCTCGGTAGGATGAGCGTTGCTGGTGAGTGTTCCTGGTCTCTTCTCCGGAGCCTCAGCAATCGCCACGTCGGGGCTGATCTGTTCCAGATTTCCTGATGTCGCCTGATTCGATTCCACGCTTCGCTTCAAAAGGCTGGGCCGCTCCGGCTTGCTCACATCCACAATCATGAAACCCTGCTTAGCCGCTTGCTGCACGTACAAGTACTCTTTCCCACCATCTTTTTGCAGCAACATCTGATTCCCCGTGGCTTGTGGCAAAGGCAAGTGTGCAATCACGGTTGCAGGCAGGTCAGTGGCCTTAGGCGCCGTTGACTCGCTGGCGCCCACGAGCACGGAAGTCAGCAGAAGCGCGAATAGAGTGGTGTAAGCCGGCAAGGAAACTCGGGAAGAAATCTTCATAAATCACTTCAGAATTGCTGGCGCGAAACTTTACTCCGTTTCGCGCCATTTCAGCCAACTATATCACCACTGTGATCACTGCTCAGCGTAAACGCCGATGCATCCGTTCGAGGCTTGTATGGTGCAGATTCCGCCCGCCTGCAATGGCACAAACGCGTGGTTAGTGCTGGGATCCACAGCGATACTGTGCGAATTCGCATTCGTAGTAACGTTCTCCAGCCACAGGTTCGTCTTGGCGTCAATCACGCCCATCACTGGGCCTCCGGGCATGTCTCTCGCCGCGAGATAGTAGCGATTGTCACCCGGGTTATACCAGGTCTCATCCACTCCTCCGACATTCGTAATTTCGGCGAGAATAGCCCCAGAAGTTCCGTCAATGATGTATTCGTTGGGGGGAAAGGCCTTGCCGTCATGATCGGCGCAACCCACCAGGAAATTGTTGCCCGGGCCTTGAACAATGCTCGTGGGCATGCAATTCGGCATTGGAAAGCTGTTGACCACAACCGGGCCGCAGGAAACTCCGCCGCAGCTCGTGTCAGTCAGCCTGGGGTCGATTTCGTCGATCGATCCAATATTGATGTTGGGAATGGAGTTCTCATTAGCTAACAGCAAGTGCCCGGTATTCGGGTTCCACGCCATCCCTCCCAGACCGGCGGGAGCTATCGCTCCGCCACAATTCGTGCACGCGCCCGTGGCTAGAGTCTGGTCTGGGAAAAAAGCCCCTGTGTTTTGATCGAGGAGGGGGCCGTGATGGCAGGGAATCGTGTACGCGATGCCGCTTGGGCTTGTCCCAATGCCCGGAACGAGGGCAGCGTCCGCCGCTGACCCGGAAACGCCACCGAATGTCTGGGGATTCGACGGGTCGGGACAGGGAAGCGTAACCCCGAGAGTGTCAACCGGAACTGCAGGACTCAGTCCAATTCCGCCGGAGTTTATTCCTCCACCTCCGTCATAATAGATCTGTCCTAAAATGCAACTCGGTGGATTGAATGACGCGCCGGCAGCGGGGCTAACCACCGTCTGTGAAGTCCCCTGGAAGGGATAAGTCGCCGCCGTATATCCCGCCGGATAGGGACCGTAGGGCAGGGTGTTGTCAATTGGCAGGCAGTGCGTAGTGTTGATATTCGCCATGTTGATAAACGTGATGAACGGGAATCCGGGATCGCCATTGATAATGGCGAGAACGTTATGAGTCGAATCGAAGGCCATTTCATCGGCTCGATCGTCGCCGCAGTCCGCACTGGATCCTGCCTCACCATTCCACGAGGCGACACATGGCGCGATCCCCAGCGGGCCGTCGTAGTCAGCCGAGACTCCCGTGGGAATGTCCGCAACCACGGTGGGAGCGGTGGGAGGGTTCTGAGAAAGATCCATCGTTGTCAGATCGAAAACCAGGACAGATGCGCTTCCGTTCGCTACAAACAACGTATTGCCATCCTTGCTGACTTCAAGTCCGTCCGGGCCTGACATCGGGTTTACACCATTGGCGCGCGAAGCGCAGCACTGTGCGCCGGGGAATCCTCCAAACTTTCCATTAGCCCCGAAACCTGAATCGAGGTGAAAAGGCGCGTTCCGACATCCGAACCGGGTGAAATTGCCAAACACAGTCACGAGGGGCGGTATGCTGGGATCGCATGTACTTGCCTGATTTCCCGCGCCGGTCACGGAGTTCACTCCTTGGATAGCGTTTACCACTATGTCATTAATTGAGTCGGTCACGACAACCGCCAGTCCAATTCGATCTGAAACGTAGTCCAGGTGTCGGACGGGATCGAGCCAGCTAATGTCGAAGGAGTTGAAAGGACCGCCGGGTTCGCCAGTGGCATTGTGCTCTGGCACCGTTATCACATCGATGTTTACATAGCCGCCGCCGGTTGTCGTGCCGCACACAGGGCAGTTCTTCGCGCTGCCGCAGCCATTTACAATCACAAACAGCGCGGCGACAAGCATGCTAAGTAGAATCCTCGTTCTCATTCAATCCCCCCTGCGAATCTCTTCAGGACTAGCCTCGGGCCAGTCCAGCCTTTAAATTGCCCGTTAACGATTCATCCGTCACGAAACGCGCGGACCGCTTTAGAACCTGAACTGCAAACGCTGTAACACCACAAAGAAATTCTGCGGCACCTGGCCTAGCGTGCTGGGATCTTTAAGCTGATCAACCGCCAAGTTGACCATGTATTTCACCCAGTAATTCGGGTACCAGTTAACTCCGAATGTGATTTCGTCAGTGCGGTAGTTGTAGGTCGGAATAAACCCGGGCGTGTAATTGAGTAAGAAACTCTCACCCGGCGCCTTTGCCTGAATACCGGTGTAGCGGAGCGCCACTTCCCAGGCTCCCAAGCCTCGTCCCTTGCCACCCGGCGTATCTGGTCCAAGCAGCGGATGCTTTACCCGCGGGGTGCCGTTTTCAGGCCGCTTTTCTCCTGTCAGCAAGTAAGTCGCGCCAATGTTCCAAGCCTTCGCGCCGATGCCCGGAACATTCAGGAAGCCCAGGCCGCCCGAAGTTTCCGAACCGATGTCATAGCGCTGCTGTTGCATCTGGACGTACTCGCCGCGTAGGGCAAAGGGTCCGTTCAAATACGTAAACTCACCTTCATAACGTTCCGCTGGACCATTGACCCGAAGCGCCGGGAAGAACGTGTAGGCCGCATCCGGCAAGGCAGCGTTAAAACTCATGTCGTTGTTAATGCCGACCGCGCGCGAATGATCAATCGAGCCGCCGAAAGCGAACTGCCTCAGCCACTCGTTCTTGCTCTTGCGCCACAGATAGAAACGCAATCGGCCGACGAAATCAGGTTCGTTCGAGGCGTTCGCAGTCACGCCGCCGCGGCCGTTGAAGGCGCCCGCCCAATATTGAACGACTCCGCCGTCAATATCTCCGTGCAGCGCCGCCCCGGGACTTCTGAAGGCAGTGTTGGTGGAAGGATAGAGTAACGCTTGAAATCCGCGTTCCACAAAGTCGAGGTTGGTCGCGCCGATTCCTGTCTCCTGCGCGAAAGGCTCTTTGAACTGCCCTGCCTGAAACTGAATCTCCGGCCTGATTCTAATATTCAGATAAGCGTCACGCACGATCGCGCCGGTCGTCGAGTTCGAGTCGGTCAAGATCGCGAAATCAAAATGCGAGCCGTAATTTCCCTGGAATCCGAATCGCGCGCGACGGATCAGGAATGTGTCCGAAGGCGCGCCATCACCCTTGTAAGCCCGATAATCGGTGTCCAGATATCCGTATGGACTTATGCTGAACTGTCCATCCGCGCTCCTGATGAAGAAGTGCTCTCCGTTCCAACCCGCCGCCAGCGGAGCTTCTTTCTTGGGAGCTGTAGACGGTGCCGGGTCAACCATCGCTGCCATGGTCGAGGGGTTGAGGTAAACCGTATTCATCAAGCGAACCGTGCCATCGCCAGTCGAATTCAACGCCTGCGCAGCAGCGTCAACCGGAGCGCTATTTGACACCGGCCGAACTCCGGCCGCCTTGTTCTCAGCGCCACTAGCCTGTTCGTTTGCCGCTTGTCCCTCCGCACTCTTGGCGTCGGCCAGCTTTTCTACTAAAGCCTTTAACTCCTCGATCGTCTTCCGCTGTGCGGCGACCTCGCTGCGTAACTGATTGACTTCTTCCTTAGTGGCACTTCCCGCGGCGGTACCTGATCCGTCGGTCTTGCTCGCGGCTTCCGTGCCCTGAGCTAAGGCGAATGACGCTAGCGCTGTTGATACGATGAGAAGCACGAAAAGCTTTGTGAGCGAGCGCATGTATTTCTTCTCCCGGATGATTTGCAAGACCGGCCTCTGCCTCAAGCGCCGATCGTGAATCAGCGCGCTGCGTTCTTGGCTGGGGGCTGCGAAATAATTAGACAGAACGCACCTTCTTCGTTTGGGCCACGAAACGAAAGATCGGGTAACGGTTTCTAATGATTTTATGGGTCCGGTCTGAAAAGCGGACCACTTATGCTCGGTCGGTTTATCACATCAAAATATTGCATGTCAAGTAAAAGTTTTTTCGATAGTCGTCGCGCGACGAATTTCGTTGCCAGGTCAAGGAATTGTATTCAGCACGGAGGTGGTCAAAACTAACTCGAACTTACTCGTCGCTGCGGGATGCGAGAGCAAACAAAAATTATTTATCGTCAGTTGCGGCTGGATAGCGCGCTTACGTCCATACGGTTTCTCCAACTTCACGCCCAAATCATTAGCTGGAATAATCCTCTCAAAAGAGAGAAAATATCTGGTTTGCTGCTTTGGCTCCGATGAAAGCTCAAGAGTTGGTATCCCGGACCCCACCAGCTGAGCATAAGCAGGCTTGAGCCATGTCGTCGCAATCGTCTAGAGGTATGGGAGTTATTAATCATGTCGAGCACGATCGTAGAAGTTGAGACCTCCACTAACAGCCATCGCCACACCAAACTTGAGGCATGGGTCGCCGAGATGGCGAAGATGTGCAAACCGGATCGCGTGTATTGGTGCGACGGCTCGCCCGAAGAATACAAGAGCATGATGCGCTTCCTGATCATGGCTGGAATCGCCATCCCTCTGAATCCCGAAAAGCGTCCCAATAGCGTGCTCGTGCGCTCGGACCCAGCCGATGTGGCCCGCGTAGAAGATCAAACTTTTATCTGCTCGAAAAACAAGGAAGATGCTGGCCCCACGAATAATTGGGAAGATCCCGTGAAGATGAAGCAGAAGCTCTCGGGATTATTCGAAGGTTCAATGGTAGGCCGCACCATGTACGTTGTTCCCTATAGCCTGGGTCCCATAGGATCGCCTATCGCGAAGATCGGCGTCGAGATCACCGACTCCACCTACGTCGTGTGCAGCCTGCATATCATGTATCGAGTCGGCAAGCACGTGCTCAAGACTTTAGGAGAAGATGGCGAATTTGTGCGTGCGCTGCACTCTGTCGGCGACCCGCTTGGTCCGAATCAAGCCGACTCGACATGGCGCGCCAACTCGCAAAATAAATTCATCTGCCATTTTCCCGAGACCCGCGAGGTCTGGTCTTACGGCTCTGGTTACGGCGGCAACGCCCTGCTCCCGAAAAAGTGCCACGCCCTGCGCATCGCTTCAGTTCAGGCCCGCGATGAAGGTTGGATGGCGGAGCACATGTTGATTCTCAAGCTCACCAGTCCCCAAGGTCAGGCAAAGTATATCGCCGGCGCTTTTCCGTCAGCCTGTGGCAAGACTAATTTGTCGATGCTCATCCCGACCATTCCCGGTTGGAAGGTCGAGACTATCGGCGACGATATCGCTTGGATGAAATTCCACAGTGACGGCCGTCTCTACGCTATCAACCCCGAGTGTGGGTTCTTCGGAGTCGCGCCCGGCACGAGCATGAAGTCAAACGCGAATGCGATGCTAAGCGTGACCAAGAACTCCGTCTTCACCAACTGCGCCATGACCATGGACGAGGACGTGTGGTGGGAAGGGATGACAGAGGAAACGCCCGAGCAGTTAGTCGATTGGCTCCGCCGCCGCTGGACTCCGCAGTCAGAACGCAAGGCGGCGCATCCTAATGCGCGTTTCACAGTTCACGCCAGCCAATGCCCCTGCATTGCGCCTGAGTGGGAAGATCCGCAGGGCGTTCCCATCGACGCGATTCTTTTCGGTGGACGCCGCGCCGGAATCGTTCCCCTAGTCACCGAGGCCTTCAACTGGCAGCACGGTACATTTCTTGGCTCAACCGTAAGCAGCGAGACTACAGCGGCCATTACCGGCAAAGTCGGCCAGCTTCGGCGAGACCCGATGGCCATGCTCCCGTTCTGCGGCTACAACATGGGCGACTACTTTGGGCATTGGCTAAAAATTGGAGCCAACTCTGATGCCTCGAAGCTGCCGAAAATCTTCTATGTAAACTGGTTTCGACAAGATGAGAATGGCAAATTTCTGTGGCCCGGCTACGGCGAAAACAGCCGCGTCCTGAGATGGGTTTTCGAGCGTTGCAACGGCAAGGTCCATGCCAAAGAAACTCCCATCGGATTAATTCCCGATGCCGCGGATTTGGACGTCGCCGGGCTCAATATCAAGTGCGCGGATGTTGACCGGCTGCTTAACGTAGATATTGACGGCTGGCTCGCGGAAGTGCCGCTCATCGGAGAGCACTTCGCGAAATTCGGCAGCCGCCTTCCAGCAGG
>JGI12635J15846_10003331_pt1 | contig 13978 bp, 15 predicted proteins | sample BlaSpr_A8_OM2_M2_FD_15846 | JGI IMG/M metagenome (IMG submission 15846) | reverse complement strand
TCGAGCGGTCTCGCCGGCGCAGTGGCGAGCCCTCAAGGCCAGGCACCGCACCTGCGGCGGGCCGGGCTGTGACCGGCCGGTCAACCACACGAGTCCGCATCACCTCGAGTTCTGGGGGAAAGGCGGGACGAACAACCTGCGCAACCTCCTACCGCTCTGCTACTACCACCACCGTCTCGTGCATGAAGGTGGCTGGCAGGTGGTCAAAGCAGGGGAGGGTTTCCAGTTCATCCCGCCAGACCGGGTGATCGCCAGAAGGGCCCGCGGGCCGGGGATGCGCTGGGCGGCCTAGGACATTAATCTCACGCCGATGCGCGTCGAGGACCTGGTGACTCCAGCCCTTCTCGTCGATTCCGCCGCGTTCGACCACAACCTGGCCACTATGTCGGCCGCCCTGCCCGGCCCGCGGCTTCGCCCCCACGTCAAGGCGCACAAGTCGACGGCGCTTGCCCGGCGACAGGCGGAGGCCGGCCACCGCTCCTTCACCTGCGCCACCATCCGCGAGGTCGAGGGGATGGCGGCGGCAGGGCTCGGCGAGGATCTCCTGCTGGCCAACGAGGTCGTCGACGCGACGCGTCTTGGGCGGATCGACGCTCGCGTCACGCTCGCGGTCGACTCCCGGGAGACGATCGCGGCCGCGGCCAAAGGCGGCGTCAAGGAGGTCCTCATCGACGTCAACGTCGGCCTGCCGCGGTGCGGGTGCCCGCCCGAACAGGCAGGAGAGCTCGCCGAGCTGGCGCGAAGGAGCGGGTTGGCGGTCCGTGGCGTCATGGGGTACGAGGGGCACGTCGTCGGTCTTCCCGACCGCGACCTGCGCACGGAGCTCGTAGCGCAGTCGATGGAGCTGCTGGTCCAGGCTCACCAGGACGTCGGCGGTGACGTCGTGTCGGCCGGCGGCACCGGCACCTACGACATCAACACCTGGGCGAACGAGATCCAGGCCGGCTCATACATCCTGCTGGACACCGCCTATTCGAAGCTCGGACTGCCCTTTCGCCAGGCTCTGAGCATCCTCGCCTCCGTGATCTCGGTCTCGCCGGCGGGCTACGCCGTGGCGAACTGCGGCCTGAAGGCACTGGGGATGGATCACGGCAACCCCGACATCGAGGGCGCGCAGGTCCTGTTCGTCGCCGACGAGCATGTGACCTTCGTGCCGAGCGAGCCGGTCGCCGTGGGCGACAGGATTCGCGTCTGGCCTGCGCACGTCGACCCGACCGTCGCCTACCACGAGCGGATGCACGTGGTGAGCGACGGTGACGTGCTGGAAACGTGGCCCGTGGACCTTCGCGGCTGGTGAGCGCCTCCGTGTGGACCAACTGGGGCGGGACCTACAGCTGCCGGCCTTCGCGCATCGTCTGGCCCTCCAGTGAGGACGAGATCGTGGCCATCGTGCGCGCGGCAAGACAGCGCGGCGAGAAGCTCAAGGTCGTGGGCAGCGGGCATTCCTTCACCGACGTCGGATGCACGGACGGCTGCATGATCAAGCTCGACCGCTACAACAAGGTGCTGGGCATCGACCGCGTCGGTGCCACCGTCACCGCGCAGGCGGGGATCACCATCCTCCAGCTGAGCGCGGCGCTGGCCGAGTCCGGCCTTGCGATGGAGAACATGGGCGACGTCGGCTACCAGTCGATCGCCGGGGCGATCTCGACCGCGACTCACGGGACCGGCGAGCGGTTTCGCAACATCTCCAGCCAGGTCATCGGGTTGTCGATCGTCCAGGCGGACGGCGAGGTGCTGGCCTGTTCGCCGGATGCCAATCCCGACGTGTTCCGGGTCGCGCGCGTGGGCCTGGGAGCGCTGGGCGTGCTCTCGACCGTCACCCTCCGCTGCGTCCCGGCCTTCAACGTCCGCTCGGTCCAGGAGCCGAATCGCGTCGACGAGCTGCTCGACAGGTTCGACGAGCTCTGCGCGGTCAACGACCACTTCGAATTCTTCTGGTGGCCGCATACGCCATGGGCGCAGGGCATCACCAACACGCGCACGCAGGAGCCGCCATCCCCCGGCGAGCGCAGGACGGGTCCGCGCGCCTACATCAACGACATCCTGCTCGAGAACCACGCGTTCGGCATGGTCCAGCGCGCGGCGCAGGTGCGGCGCGCGTGGATCCCGCGGCTTGCGGGTTTCACCGCGCGGACGATGTCCCGCAAGGTGATGACCGATCGCAGCGACCGCGTCTTCGCCAACGAGCGCCTGGTCCGGTTCGCCGAGATGGAGTATGCCGTGTCCCGCGAGGCTCTCATCCCCGCGGTGCGCGAGATCCGCCGCATGATCGAGCGCAAAGGTTTCCTGATCAGCTTTCCGGTCGAGGTTCGGGCTGTGGAGGGAGACGACATCCCGCTGAGTCCTGCCTTCGGCCGTCCCACCGGCTACGTCGCCGTGCACGTGTTCCACAAGTTCGAGTACGCCCCGTACTTCCGCGAGGTGGAGGCGATCATGGACGCGCACGAAGGGCGGCCGCACTGGGGCAAGCTGCATTTCCAGACCGCCGAAACGCTGCGCCGCCGCTATCCAGAGTGGGACCGCTTCATCGCGGTACGGGACCGGCTCGATCCCGAGGGTGCGTTTCAGAACCGGTACCTCGAGCAAGTCCTGGGATCGCGCACCGGCAAGGTCGGTGCGCTCGAGAGGTAGGGGAGGGGGAACATGCCTGACCAGGTGTCGCTGTCGGATGAGGGGATCAATCAGTCCTTCGGTTACAAGCAGGAGCTGCGCAGGGCGCTGAAGCTCTTCTCGCTCTACGCCGTCGCCTTCTCGATCATCTCGATCACGACAGGTCTCTTTGCCAACTATGGCTTCGGCCTGGCCCACCTCGGGGCGGCCATGATCTGGCTCTGGCCCGTGGCTGCGATCGGTCAGCTGCTGGTCGCCCTTGTCGTCGCCGAGCTGGGCACGCGAATCCCACTCGCGGGCTACTCCTATCAGTGGGGCGCGCGGCTGGTCAATACGACGTACGGATGGTTCACGGGTTTCGTCGGCCTGTGCTACCTGTCCGTCGGTGCGGCAGCTATCAACTTCGTCGTCCTCGCGCCGATCATCGCCACCGTGCTGAAGCTCGATGCGAGCAACCCGACGGTGAATCTCGTGATCACGGTCGTGATCTTTGCGGCGGTGCTCACCATCAACATCATCTCGATCGCGCTCGCCTCGAAGATCAACAACGCCGCGGTCGTCACCGAGATAGTCGGCATGGTCGGCTTCGCGCTGATCCTCTTCGTGCTCTGGGCGATTAAACCCAACCACTCGATCACGTTCCTCGGTGACACAGGTGGGGTCCACGGCGGGGACATCGTGGCCGCGCTCCCATACGCCGCCCTGATGGGCATCTTCACGATCGTCGGCTTCGAGCTGGCCGCCGACCTCGGCGAGGAGGCGGTCGCCGCGAGAGTCACCGTGCCGAAGGCGGTGATCTACTCAGTCGTCAGCTCAGCAGTCCTCGGCATGGTCGCGCTGATCGGTTTCACGATCGCGATCCCGGACCTCCACAAGATCGCGGCCTCATCGGTGCCGCTTGCCGACATCGTGACCTACTGGATGGGCGACGCTGGGACCGCCGTGTTCCTGCTCCTTGTCATCTTCTCGATCTTCGCCCTCGACGTGATCGGCCTGGCCGCCACCGGCCGGCTGATCTTCTCCTTCTCGCGCGACAACATCCTTCCGTTCTCGGCGCAGCTGCGCAAGGTGAATCCTCGAACCCAGACGCCAATCCGCTCACTCGCCACGGCGAGCTCGCTCGGACTTCTCTTCGTCGCTTGGGGTTACCTCAGCGCGGTGACCGGGAAGGGGCAGAGCGCATTCCTGCTGCTCGTGACCGCGACCGCGACGCTGCCCTTCATCGTCTATTTCCTGACCGTGCTCGCGTATGTCCTGCGGCGCCCGCGGATGGAGAAGCTGCCCCAGGCATTCGACCTGGGTGCGTGGGCGAGGCCGGTGATGTATGCGGCGCTCGCGTGGACGGTGATCGCCCTCGGTGCGCTGATGATCCCGAAAGACTTCTGGTCCGCGGACTGGATCGTCGTCATCGTGCTGGCCGTCGCCGCGGCGTGGTACTTCGCCGTCCTGCGCGGCCGCCTAGCGCGCGGCGAAGCAGGCGTGACGACGCTACCGAGTTAGTGCCTGGAATCGACCGGATACGTCAGGGCTCTTCGCGGTACTGACGGCTCCCGGTGATCGGGTCTTCGTAGACGCGCGTCATCTTGCCGGACGACGGGTCGCGAAAGACTTCGCCGGTCGGTCGGAAGTCTCCCAAGGCCTTCCCGCGGTAGCGGTGATCCCAGATGAAGTACCCGACCACGGCGACCGCGATCACGCACGCCAGCGCAAACAGCTGGAAAAGGAGGCCAAGCATCCCGATTTACGCCCCGGTGCGCTCGATGATCGCCGCCGTCCCGTACGCGACGACCTCCGCCATCGTCTGGCCCAGCTCCGAAGAGTCGAACCGCATCATGACCACCGCGTTGGCGCCCATCGCGCGCGCGTTCTCGACCATTCGGTCGATGGCGTGCCGCCGAGTATCCTCGACCATCCTCGTGTACTCGACGATCTCGCCCCCGGCGATCGACCGGAGGCCGGCCATGATGTTGCCGCCCAGGCCGCGGCTCCGGACGACGACGCCGAAAACCTGGCCGAGGGCCCACTTTACCTCATAGCCGGCCGGCCGCTCGGTCGTGGTGACAAGTACGGGAGAGCGCTGCGGTTGCTGGGCGGGAGCAGGTTGCTGCATGCCGCTAAGTCTGACGCGCCGGGGCGTGAGGCGGAGCCCAGAAAACCAGCACGCGAAGGTCCTCGTGGATGTCGTGGAATCGGTGCTCCACCCCAGCGGCGACGAAAACCAGGCTGCCCGGCTCCACCGCGCGATCTTGGCCCGCCACGCGGATTCGCCCGCGCCCGCTGATCACGTAGTAGACCTCGTCTTCCTTATGGGGCTGCTGGCGGTCCGTTGAGCCCGCCACCCAGACGGCCAGCCCGACGCTCAGCTTTGACGACGCCAGGAAGTCGACGTAGCCGTGGCCGTCGGCGTCGCGAGGTTGGGGATCGAGGTCGGGAATCTCGTGCGCTTCCACGCGAACAGACGATAACGGCCAAAGCTGCAGCCGAGGGAACGTTCGACACGGGAGTACGGTTTAGGGGAAAGTCGAAGGTAACCAATTTCAGGGGGTAGGCGCATGGCGGCGATCAGCAAGGCGGACGCGGTTTGGGAAGGCGACCTGACGAGCGGAAAGGGGCGGGTCAAGGTGGCGAGCGGTACCTTCCCCGAGTTTCCTGTCACATGGGCCAGCCGGGCGGAACGCACGCACGGCGGCACGAGTCCCGAGGAATTGATCGCCGCTGCGCACGCGGCGTGTTACAGCATGGCCTTCTCCAACGGCCTGTCAAAAGCCGGTCACAATCCCGAGCGCCTCAACACGACGGCCGAGGTGGAGTTCGTGCCCGGGACCGGGATCACGACGATCACGCTCACAGTGAGGGGTCACATCCACGGTCTCGAGAACGCCGAGTTCCAGAAGCTGGCCCAGGAGGCCAAGGACGGATGCCCTGTCTCGCAGGCGCTGAAGGGCAACGTGAAGATCAACCTGAAGGCGGAGCTGGACCACACCCACTAGGCCCCTGTCTATTTCTTGGCGGCGCCCGTCACCCCCGGGAAGTCGATCATGCCCGTCATGCGCAGCTCGCGGAGCCTGCCCGCGACCCATTTGCGCGGGTCCTTGATCTGCTTGCCCCCTTCCAGGCAATCCCAGCACCGGCCGCCCACGTCGCGCGCCACAAGCAGCAGGGGCTTCGGCTGCGCGGCGCGCTGCCATGCCTTGACGACGAAGGGCAGCGACACGGGGCGCGAAGGGGCCTTCTCGGGAAGCGTCAGCTCGCCGGCGTAGAGCTCGTCGCCGCTCTGCACGATCACACCGCATCCGGCCAGCGTGCCGCCGAGGTTCTCGACCTGCACCTGGATCGACTGGCCCGGCGCGGTGAAGTCCGTGAAGCTGAGGTGGGGGACCGGCTTGGTGCTGGCCTCCCAGCGGCTGTTCGCGAGACTGGTCGCATGCCTGGCGGCGCGGTCTGCCCGGGTGGCGAAGATCGCCGCCCACAGCGCGCTGATCGTTGTCACGGCGGACAGGGCGATCACGATTTGGGCTGAGTTCACTGCTTCTCTCGCTTGACGTTGCCGGGCTGCGTATCTGGCGCGACATGGTACATGCGAGCGTCGTAGGCGCGGAACAGCGGGAGGGCGAGCGCGCAGGCGATGCAGCCGATGACGCAGAGGACGCCGCCCGAGACCACCGAGAAGCGCACGTTGACGAGCGACGCGACGGCGCCTGCCTCGAAGTTCCCGAGGGCGGGTCCCGACGAGTAGCTGACCAGCTCGATCGAAGCCAGGCGGCCACGCAGCGAGTCGGGGATGGTCTGGTTCCAGATCACGGACCGGAAGACCCCGCTCATCATGTCGGCCGCGCCCGCGACGGCGAGAAAGAACAGGGCGAACCACAACCCGGGCGCCAGGCCGAAGCCGATGATGGCGACTCCCCAGACCGTGGCTGCGACTATGACCGCCATCCCGTGGCGGTGGACCCGGCTCGTCCATCCGCTGGTCGCTGAGAAAAGGAAAGAGCCGGCCGCGGGCGCCGCGTAGAGCAGGCCGAGGACTTTCGCCCCGCCGAGGCCCTGGGCGATGGCCGGGAACAGCGCGTTCGGCATGCCGAAGAACATCGCGACCATGTCGACGACGTAGGTGCCGATGAGCTCCTGGCGGCTTCGCGCGTAGCGGAGGCCCTCGACCACGCGCCGCAGGCTCGGTCGCTCCGCGTCGACCGGCGGCGGGACCGCGCGCATCAGCCAAAGGCAGGCGAGCCCGACGGCGAACGTCGCCACGTCGACGAGGTAGGTGAAAGCGAGGCCGAACGCGGCCACAAGCACTCCGCCCAACGCAGGTCCGAGGATCTGCCCGAGGGTTCCCCGGATGCTGCCGAGGGCGGCCGCCGCGGCCAGCTCGTCCCGGTCGACCAGGCGCGGCAGCATCGCGTCGAGCGATGGACGCTGCACCGAGTCGAACACCCCCCATGCCGTCGCGACGACAAAGAGCAGCCAGACCTGCGGGTGAGCGATCGCGGCATTGACGGCGAGGAGCACGCTGCAGCCCATCAGCGCGGCCTCGGAGACGAGGACCATCCAGCGCCTGTCGCGCGCATCCGCCAGTGCGCCGCCGAGAAACGCAAACGCGAGGATGGCGGCGAATTCCAGGACGCCCAGGAGGCCGACCAGCAGGACGCTGTGCGTGAGCTGGTAGACCTGGTACGGGAAGGCGACCGCGGTGATCATCGTGCCGAAGAACGAAACGAAGCGGCCGATGAAGAGGAGGCGAAAGTCGCGATGCCGGCGCAGCGGCCCAAGGTCGACCGCGGCGAGGTGCCACCACCTGCGCCTACGGGACGCCGTTAACGAATCGTCATCCTGGGGAATCATGATTTGCTGACATATGTTGGAGGGTGACATGGAAAAGGCGACATTTGCGGGCGGATGTTTCTGGGGCGTCGAGCATCTTTTCAACGAGGTGCCGGGCGTGATCGATGCCGTGTCGGGCTATGCCGGTGGTCACGTCGACCATCCCTCGTACGAGCAGGTCTGCGGTGGCCGCACGGGTCATGCCGAAGCCGTCGAGGTGACCTACGACCCGACCAAGGTGACGTACGAGCAGCTGCTCAACGCCTTCTGGAACATGCACGACCCGACGACGCTGAACCGGCAGGGTCCCGACATGGGCCACCAATACCGGTCGGTGATCTTCTTCCACAACTCCGAGCAGGAGCAGGCGGCGCGCAAATCAAAAGAAGAGGCGCAGAGATACTTCGACCGCAAGATCGTGACCGAGATCGTCCCGGCGGGCGATTTCTGGCGGGCCGAGGAGTACCACCAGCGCTACTTCGACAAGCACCAGGGCCACTATTCATGCCACTTCATCCGGGGCTGGGTGCCCGCGGAGCCGGAGGAGGCCAAGCCGGCCTAGGTCGGCCCCAAGCTTGCGCCCGGCCGATATCCTTACGGCCCGTGCGCTGCGACCACTGCACGAACGACGTTCCTGACGGCGCCTTCTGCACGCGATGTGGGGCGCACCAGGGCAAGACCGGAGAGGAAGGCAACGCGAAGACCCGCGAGCACCACTACGTCGCGCACCCGGGTGAGCATGTCGCGCAGCCGTCCATCTTCACGACGCTCTTTCCGCATCTCGGCCGTCACAAGATCCATGAGTTCCGCTGGGCGTTCGCCGTCGGCCTCGCGGGGATNCTGGTCCTCTATATCGCCGGCCTGATCCCGGCGGCGATCCTGGTCGCGATCTTCCTCGTCCCTGTCCTCTATCTGATCTACCTGTACGAGGCCCAGGTGTATCGCGACGAGCCGGCCGTCGTGCTCGGGTTCACAATCGGCGGCGGCGTCGTTCTCGGCATCGTCCTCACGGTGATCGAGAGGCTCATCTCGAACCCGTACCAGAACATCGGCAACCCGCTGCACAACGCCGGCATCAACGTCGGCGCGCTGCTGTTCGCCGGCCTGCTCGTGCCCGTCGTGCAGGAGGCCGTCAAGCCGCTGCCCGCGCTCTTCCTGCCGAACCGCCGCGATTTTCCGGAAACGGTCGATGGTCTCGTCTTCGGCATCGCCGCCGGTCTCGGCTTCAGCCTGACCGAGTCGCTCGTGGGCTTCTCGAGCGTGCTGACGGGCCTTCCCGCGCACACGGCGCCCGGCAACTGGATCTACGACCTGACGACGCTTGCCGTCTTTCAGCCGCTCCTGCAGGGAAGCACCACGGGGATGATCGTCGCCACCGCCTGGCGGTACAGGCGCGGGCGGCTCGCGGGCCGCGAGATCGGCGCCGTCGCGATGGCCGTCGTCGCGCACGTCGCATTTTCGTTCGGCACGCAGGCCTTCAAGGACACGTCGACCAACCAGCTCTTCGTGCTGGCCTGGCAGGCGGTCGTGGTGGGCACGCTGCTCGTCTACATCCGCTACCTGCTCCACCACGCGCTCCTGGAAGAGGCGGCGCACATGGGGTACGCGGAGACGATTTGCGCGAGCTGCCACATGCACATCGTTGCTTCCGGCTTCTGCCCTAACTGCGGCGCGGCGCTGACCGCTGCGCCTAACGCAGTCAAGCGGGCACGCAAGCCACGCGCCGACATTCCGACCACGACCGGCGGCCGGAGCCGCTAATGCCGCTCACGTGCGCCCGATGCAGAGCAGTCAACCCGGACGGAAACCTCTACTGTCAGTCGTGCGGCACACCGATGGCGGCCGCGGCCGCCGGTGCAGCGACCGCCCAGGCGCCGATCCCCGGACCGCCTCCCGGGCCGCCCTCGGGCGCACCCTCCGGACCTCCGCCCGGATTCGCACCACCGACATACGGTTCAGCCAGCCGCTACCAGAGCGCTTACTACGCTCCGTACGGCGCGCCGGCGCCGGTTCACCGGACGTCGTGGGCGATGATCGTCGCGGCCGTGGTCGCGCTGATCGTAGTCCTGGCCGGCGGGGGCACCGCGCTGGCCCTGATCGTCAACCACCCTAACCCCACGGCGAGCTCGGGCACCGGAGATCTCCCGAGCCCGACCCCGGGCGTGACGCCGAGCCCCATCGCGTCGCCCACATCGACCGCGGGAAACGGCACCGAATCGAATGACGGCTTGACCATTCCCCTGCCGTCCGGCTGGAGCGTGCAGGCGAAAGACCCCGAGGCCATCATTCTTTTCGACCCGAGCTCCTCTGGGTTGCTGACCGTGGCCAGCGGCCTCTCGAACCCGACCCAGACCGCGCAGGACATCAAGAACAGGATCGACAACTACTACAAGACCAACTACCAGGACACGAAGGTCTGCGCCGGCAGCACGACGCACACGGGTACCTTCAATGGTGCGCCGGGCAACTTCTGGGAGCTCTGCTACATCCTCACGTCGGGAAGCAACTCGATACCGGCCGTGCTCTGGGCCTTCGCCGGTGCAAATAACTCCGCGACCGTCTACTACGTCGTCACGGTGGACACCACCCCGGACAACCTGCAGAACTTTCTGAACGAGGCGAAGCCGATCACGCAGGGCCTCAAGTGGAAGCTCTCGTAGGGGGAGAGGTGTAGGGGCCGCTAGGGCGACCCCTACGCTCTAGGGGAAAGGCCCGCGGTGGCAACGGGCACTGACCAACAAGATGACGCCCGGTGCTCAGGACACGCTGAGACAAACCTTGGAGATCACTGGGAAGTCGAGGCGCCGGATCTGCAACTGGCGCGCCGCCGCGAACCGTGCTTAGATTCCGAGGTCGCCGCCTTCCCGCCCGGCCTTTTTTGAGGAGGTGTCCATGAGGGTGCGTGTGTTCGCCCTGCTTTCCGCAACCGTTCTCTTCGTCCTGGCCGCGCTTCCGGCCTCAGCCAATGAGGGGCGCGGCGACGACCAGGCCGGCTACCTCGCCCTGGGAGACTCCGTGGCCTTCGGCTACAGCCCTCTGCTCGTGAATGCGGGCCTGGCGGGGAACCCTGCCGTCTTCGTCGGCTATCCCGACATCGTGGCCCGGAGCCTAGACGTGCACCTGGTCAACGCCTCATGTCCAGGCGAAACGACCGGCGGTTTCCTGTCCCTGACGAACGGGCTGGACTACCGCTGCATCCCCTACCGACAGCACTTCCCGCTCCACGTCAGCTACTCGACCGCGCAGCTTGCTTTCGCGATCCAGTATCTGAGCACGCACCACAACGTGCGCCTGGTGACCATGGACATCGGAGCCAACGACGTCTTCAAGCTCCAGACGGCTTGTGGCGGCGTGGCGACGGCGTGCTTTGCAAATGGCCTGCCGGCGGTCCTGGCCGCAATCGACACCAACATTCGAATCATCTACAACGCGATTCGCAACGTGGCTCACTACCACCACACGCTGGTCACGCTGACGTACTACTCGCTCGCTTACGACAGGACTACGGCCGCTGGGACGAAGCAGCTCAACAAGCCGATCATCGACGCGTCCAAGGCCTTCGATGCCACCATTGCCAGCGGATTCAACGCGTTCAAGGCGAAGGCGCTGGCCACCCCGCACAAGAGCAGCTGCGAGGCGGGCTTGCTCATCGTGCTCACGCCGGCACCGAACCTGACCTGCGACGTGCACCCCACCCCTCTCGGTCGGGACCTGCTCGCGAGGGCGGTCGTCAAGGCCGTCGAGAACGGGAACAACGAGCAGAACTGACAGCTAGCTAGAAGAAGAGGCCAGCGGCAGCTCCACCTCGAAGGTGGCCCCGCCGCCGCTGGTCTCTTTCACGTCCACCTGGCCGCCGTGCGCGGCGACCACCGCGTTGACGATGGAGAGTCCGAGCCCAGCTCCGCCGCTGTCGCGGCTGCGGCTCGGGTCTGCGCGGTAGAAGGGCTCGAAGATCCGCGCCTTGTCCTCGATGCGAAGTCCGGGCCCGTGGTCGGTCACAGTCAGCTGCGCGGTCCCATTGTTCGTCGTGATGCCGATCTCGATCGGCGTCCGGGACGGAGTGTGCACCAGCGCGTTGCGGACGAGATTGCCCACCACCTGGCGCAGCCGGGTGTCGTCGCCGCGGACCATCACCGCATCCGATGCGTTGAGCGTGATCTCCCGATTCGGGGCGACCGCGCGTGCGTCCGCGGCCGCGTCGTTGGCAATCGCCTGCAGATCAACCGGTTTGGTCTCGAGGGGCCGGCCCTGGTCGAGCCTGGCGATCAGCAGCATGTCGTCGACGAGCGCCGACATCCGCACCGACTCCTCCTCGATGCGCCGCCGCGCCAGGTCCGAGTCGGCCGGCGACTCCGCAGCGCCCCGTCGCAGCATCTCGGAGTAGCCGCGGATCGAGGTCAGCGGAGTGCGCAGCTCATGCGATGCGTCGGCGATGAAACGTCGCAGCCGATTCTCGGACGCGGTTCGCTGGGCGAAGGCGGCCTCGATCTGGCTGAGCATCGCGTTTAGCGCCAGGCCCAGCCTGCCGATCTCTGTCTTTGCCGTGGCGGGCTCAACTCGCTTGCTGAGGTCGCCGGCCGCGATGTCGCCGGCCACGGCGCCCATACGGCGCAGCGGCCGCAGTCCGAGGTTGATGAGGATGAATGCCAGGAGCGCCGTCGCCGCAACAACGCCGGCGCTGATCACCGCCTCGAGCGTGAGGAGAGCGCTGAGCGTTGCTTTTGTCTCGGTCAGCGGAATCGCTAGAACGACGATGTTTCCGTTGTAGAAGTTCTCGGACCAGTCGGTGACGCGAAACGATTCCACGCCACCAGTACCCGAAACCGTGTACGGCGGAACCGGTGTGTCCATTCCCGCAGTGGGCAGCGCCTTGGACAGCACCGGCCTTCCCGTCGGCGTAGGCGAACCCAGCGGCGTCGAGACCTTAGGGCCGATGAGGATGGTCCCCTGCGGGCTGACGAGCTCGACCACCGTGCCTGTTGGAAACGGGCTCGATGGGCCTCGCCCGCCTGGTCCAGTGTCGCCGCCCAAACCTATCACCGCGGCGTCGTGGCCGGATTTCAGCTGGGCGTCGATTCGATCGAAAAGCGACTTCTGCAGCAGGCCGTAGGTGGCGAAATCGGAAACCAAAACGCCGACCACGACCAGCGAGATCACGCCGATCAGCAGCCGGCCACGCAGCGACAGGGTCATTTTCTAGGCGTTCGGAGAACGTACCCCACGCCGCGCACGGTCTGGATGAGCGGCGGGTCGACGCGGTCGACCTTGCGCCGGAGGTAGCTGATGTAGGTCTCGAGCACGCTCGCGTCTCCGCCGAAGTCGTAGTGCCATACGTGGTCGAGGATCTGGCTGCGCGTCAGCACGCGACCCGCGTTGATGAGCAGGTAGCGGAGCAGCCGGTACTCGGTGTTGGTCAGGTCGACGACGTGGCCGTGGCGCCGCACCTCGTGCGCCTCGTCGTCGAGCTCGAGGTCGGCGAGGGAGAGCTTGCCCGTCTCGGCGTTGTTGCCATGCCGCCTGAGCACGACCCGCACCCTGGCCATCAGCTCTTCGATGCTGAAAGGCTTGGTGACGTAGTCGTCGCCTCCGATGGTCAGGCCGTGGACTTTGTCCTCGGTGGCGTCCTTGGCGGTCAGGAAGATGATCGGCACCTTGGTGCCCGCGCTGTTGAGGCGCTTCAGCACCTCCATGCCATCGATGTCCGGAAGCATCACGTCGAGGATCACGAGCGACGGAGCGAACTGCGACACCGCGGTCAGCGCACCCCGTCCCGTCGCGGCGGTCTTGACGCTGAAGCCTTCGTAGCGGAGGGCCATCGCGACAAGCTCGGTGATGTTCGGCTCGTCGTCGACCACCAGGACTCGGGCACCGTCGGCGTTCATGGGGCTCATGCTGATCGAGTTTCCTGGGAAATTGCTCAGAAAATCTTAGGAGCGGGCTGCGAAGTGCCCTCCGGCCAGCCGCCGACCCTGAGCACGTTTCCCTCGTTGTCGACCAGGCGCGCCTGCAGGCGCCGGCTCTCGAGCCAGACCGTCGCGCCGTCGCCCATGACGATCGCCGCGGTGGAGGCGATGTTCGCGTCGACGCACGAGCCGGCGGCCACGGTCGCCGTGCGCCAGCGTCCCTGCACCGGAAGGCCGGTCGCCGGGTCGATGATGTGGTGCAGTTCGACGGAGCCGCGGGTCCACCTCCGCACGGTGGTGCTCGAGGTGGCGATGCCACCCGAGGTGATGACGACCGTCTCCTCGCCCTCGTCGATCATGGCCGCGCTGTCCTCGCTCACCTGGACCGGCCACCCACCGGAAGGCGCCTCACCGGCGACCGCGATGTCGCCGCCGAGGCTGACGAGCACGCCGCCCCGGCCGACGGCTTTGAGCGCCGCCGCGGCTGCGAGGTCCGAGGCAAGGGCCTTGGCGGTCGCGCCGAGGTCGATCTCCACTCCGCGCGGGATGACGACAGTCCGGGTGGCGAGGCTGAACCCGATCGCCTGCCAGCCGGGGACGCTCGTCGCGACGAGCCGGAGTGGCTCGTGCCGTGAAGCGAC
>JGI12635J15846_10003330_pt1 | contig 13984 bp, 10 predicted proteins | sample BlaSpr_A8_OM2_M2_FD_15846 | JGI IMG/M metagenome (IMG submission 15846) | reverse complement strand
CCCAGGACCTGGCAGGCAATGCGCTCGCGACTACTTCATGGACCTTCACCACCGGCCTCACGACTACCGGTCAATCGCCGGTGAATCTTGGCCAAGCCTCCAGTTACGAGATTCTGGCCACCACCACAGTTACCTCACCTACCGTTACTGTAGTGAACGGAGATCTTGGTGTGTATCCAGGCAGCGCGATATCAGGCTTTCCGCCGTCAACCGTGAACGGGGCCATAAACCTCGACAATCCTGCGTCGCAGGCAGCGGAGGCTTCCTTGCTGACCGCCTTTGATTATTTGATGACCACGGTGCCGGCGGGAGCCACTGTGTCCGGAAACATAGGTGGAACATCGCCCCCACCCGGCGTCTACACTGCAGCTTCGTCGTTAGCGGTCACGTCGGGCAATCTGACCCTTGACGCCATGGGAGACCCGAATGCGATCTGGATCTTCCAGATTGGAACCGCTCTCGACGTCACGACCTCGGTGATCCTGGCCAACGGCGCCCAGGCATCCAATGTCTTCTGGCAGGTTGGTAGTTCAGCGACGATCGACGTCGGCGCGGCCATGCAAGGAAACATATTGGCTGGAATCTCAATCACCCTGAATGGCGGGGCGACCGTGAATGGCCGTACTCTGGCGCTGAATGGAGCCGTCACGGCAAGCGCCAGCAGCTCGGCGGTGCCGGTATGTCAGTGAGCATGAACAAGCTCTGAAACGACGCTCTCGAGCGGGGCTCCATTGCCTCGCTTGAGAGCATTTCAACAACGCGACCCTCAGGTGCTCCGGCAAAAATGCCGGAGCACTTTTTTTTTGGTCGTTCGATATTGCCGAACTCAATCCGCTGTACTAACGACGTGTATGTAATCTCGCTCTCGTCGGTTGGAGTCTGGCGATGCAAAAGAACGGAATCTTGTCGGGAATCAGGGTGATCGACTGCGGAACGTATATTGCGGGTCCGGCCTCGACGACCGTCATGTCGGATTTTGGCGCGGAAGTGTTCAAGATCGAACGGCCCGACGGAGGCGATCTGTGGCGCCTCTTTCCACATCTGCCCGGCACTCCGAAGTCGGAATTGAATTACGCCTGGATACTCACCGGGCGGAACAAGAAAAGCGTCGCGCTGGATCTCGCGAGTCCCGAAGGTTACGAGGCTCTCATTCGGCTCGTGAAAACTGCCGACGTTTTCGTGACCAACTATCAGGCTCAACTGCTAACGAAGTTTCGTCTAACCTGGGACGACTTGCGCGCCATCAACGAGCGGCTGATTTTCGCCCACCTCACCGGCTACGGAGATGAAGGCGACGATTCGGACCTGCCTGCCTTCGACGCATTGGCTTACTGGGCGCGCTCGGGTCTGATGACCAGTGTGACTGGACGCGACGGAACGCCGTCGGGGCCGCGGCCCGGAATCGGCGACCATCCGACCGCGATGGCGCTGTTCGGCGCGATCATGCTCGGCCTCTACGATCGCGAACACACCGGACGCGGCTCGAAAGTCGGCACGTCGCTGATGGCGAGCGGCGCGTGGGCGCATAGCTGCGACTTACAGGCGCGCATGCTCGGCGCGACGTTCCCCAAACCAGAGGGTCCAACTCCCATAAATCCGCTCTCCGCAGGATACATGACGCGCGATGCGAAAGTATTTTTGCTCGTACAGCTCGATCCCGAGCACGAGTTTCCGCGGCTATGCAAGATGTTCGATGCGCCCGAAATGGCGACCGATCCGATGTTCGCGACCGACGCCGCCCGCACTGAGCACGCTGCCGAGCTGTCGGCAATTTTGCAATCGCAGTTCGAGTCGAAGGACCTGTCCGAGTGGCGCGCGCTGTTCAGGCAGTACGACATCAAATGGTCGGCGCTGCCGGCGCTCGAGGACGTCGTTACCGATCCGCAGATGCGCGCTGCCGGCGCTTTCGTGGAACTCGACTATCCGGGCCACGGCACGATCGAGACGATCAACAGTCCGCTCTTCGTCGCGGGAACCGACAAGCGAAAGCCCGAAGCCGCCCCTGAGCTCGGTGCCAATACCCGCGAGGTTCTGCGCACGCTCGGTTACGCCGACGCCGCGATCGACCAGATGATCAGGCAGCGCATCGCGGCCGGCTGATCGCTACACCGGAATCGTTTTTTTGAGCCAGGTGACTAGATCGCGCATCACTTCGACGCGATTGGTTTCGTTCAGCATTTCGTGGCGGCCATCCGGATAATATTTCTCAGTGACGTTCGCGATTCCCGCCGCGCGGTATCGCTCGGCCACGGGCTTCAGCCATTCGAGATCGTGATTAATCGGATCCTTGTCGCCGGCGAAAATGTAGATCGGCAGGTCCTTGCGAATTTGCGCGAGCGCCGCCGGATCGATTAAGCGAATCGCCGACGCCACCATCGTCTCCATCGCTTTCTTATTGATTCCAAATCCGCAAAGCGGATCCGCCTCGTACGCATCGACGGCCGCCGGGTCGCGGCTCAACCAGTCGTGAGGAGTTCGCGCCGGCTCGAACGATCGATTGAACGCAGTGAGGTCCGCGTCCCGCGACGGATCTATCGACAGTTTGTCCACCGCCGCCGATCCTGAGAGCACAAGGCCCGCGATGAGTATGCTGTTGTCGAGCACGTACTGCTGCGCCGCAAACGATCCCATGCTGTGGCCCAGCAGGATCGCCGGCAAACCGCCTTCACGCATGCGCGCCAGCCGCGTCAGCATCGCCATGTCGGCGACCAATCCGTTCCATCCGCCAATCCCGAAATCGCCGAGTGAATCAGGTCCTTTCGCGCTGAGTCCGTGTCCGCGATGGTCGTTCGCATAGACGTGGAAGCCGGCCTGGTTGAGAAACTCGGCCACATGCGCGTAGCGAAGCGAATGCTCCCCCATACCGTGCGCGATCTGCACAATCGCCGCCGCCTTCCCGTCAGCCCGCCATCGGAAGTACGCAATCTCGAGTCCGTCGTCGCTGTTGAAAGAAAAATCTTCGCGCCTCATGCCGGTGTACCTCCCGCTGCTCGAACCCTCCAGCCCGAATACTACAAATTGAATCACCCCGTCGATTCCCTTTTGACGTTGCCGCCCGCGGCGCGATAGCTTTCAAATGGATCGATTCAGGAATTCGACCTTCGAACCATCCAGGAGTGACGTCATGAAAGATCCGGCATATGAGGCAGGCTTGGCGGTTCGCCGTCGCATCCTGGGCGACGCGCACGTGAAGCGCTCACTGGAAAACGCGACCACCTTTGATGACGAGTTTCAGGATCTCGTCACCCGTCACGCGTGGGGCGACATATGGACGCGGCCCGGCCTCGATCATCGAACGCGCAGCCTCATCACGATCGCGCTGCTGGCCGCCGGCGGCCGTCATGAAGAACTCAATCTCCACGTTCGCGCCACTCGCAATACTGGCGCAACCGCCGATGAGGTAAAAGAAGTCCTGCTCCAGGTCGCGGTCTATGCTGGCGTGCCCGCGGCGAACTCCGCGTTCCGAATCGCGAAATCCGCATTCGAGGAAATGACGAAAGAGGACGCGCGATGAATTCACCCGCCGGCTATCGGCGCGAGACAGCGGGAGTCCATCCGCCGTACGATCACCCCGCTTACGCGAGCACCCACAAGCGAGCGCCGCGGCATGCGCCGGTGAGGCTCGAGCAGACGCTCTCGGAAATCACCGGACCCCGCATCGGACGTGAAATTCCGGCGTCGGGTGAGAATGAAAACGATCTGACACACTTCAACGGCGGCGAGGCGCTCGGCGAGCGAATCATCGTGACCGGCCGCGTGCTTGACGAAGATGGCCGCGCGATTCCTCACAGCGTGATCGAAATCTGGCAGGCGAACGCCGCCGGCCGCTATGCTCACGTCGAGGACCGGCACGACGCGCCGCTCGATCCGCATTTCGATGGTATCGGAAGAGTCGTCACCGACGAGCACGGCGCGTATCGCTTCATGACGGTCAAGCCGGGTGCGTATCCGTGGCGCAATCATCACAATGCGTGGCGGCCGAATCACATTCATTTCAGCCTTTTCGGTCCGAGCTTCGCAACTCGCCTCATTACTCAGATGTATTTTCCGGGAGATCCGCTTTTAGGTCTTGATCCGATCTTCAATAGTGTCCCCGACGGTGCCGCGCGCGAACGCTTGATAGCAACATTTGATATTGAAGTGACTATTCCCGACTATGCACTCGGTTATCGATTTGACTTTGTAACCCGCGGCCGCGCCGCCACTCCGGCCTCGGACTGAAATGCGCCTGCCGCAGACGCCATCGCAAACCGTTGGTCCTTTCTTCAAGCCGGCGCTGGTTCGCTCGGGCGATGAATCGCTCGTCACCTCCAGGTCGCGCGGCGAACGCGTCACGATCGAGGGTCGCGTTCTCGACGGTGATCGCGCACCNGTGAGCGACGCCATGATCGAGCTCTGGCAGGCCAACGCGGACGGCCGCTACGACCATCCGGATGACACTCAGGAAAAATTGATTGACCCCGAATTTCACGGTTTCGGTCGTGCCGCGACTGACGAGCGCGGCCGCTTTTGCTTCCACACGATCAAGCCGGGCTCCGTTCCTGGTCCCGGCGCTGTGCTTCAAGCGCCCCACATTAACGTATCCGTTTTTGCCCGCGGGCTGTTGAAGCGGCTGGTCACTCGAATCTACTTTCCCGATGAGCCGCTGAATGCCGCCGACGCTGTGTTGAATATGGTCGTGCCTGAGCGACGCTCGACACTGGTTGCTCGAATCGAGAACGCGCAGCGGCCCGAAGTGTTGCGGTTCGACATTTTGCTGCAGGGAGAGCACGAGACGGTGTTCTTCGACGTATGAGCATTCATCCTGCTGACTCTAAAATTTTCGGGGCGCTCTACGGCACCGACGAAGTCCGCGAGCTATTCTCCGACCGCGCGCATTTGCGGTTCATGCTCGATGTCGAGTCGGCCCTCGCACGCGCGGAATCGAAGCTTGGCCTGGTTCCTCCTGCCGTGGCAGACGCGATCGGGCGCGCAGCACAGGTCGACGACCTGCGGCTCGACTATATAGCGGAGAGCACGCGACGCGTCGGCTATCCCATCGTGGCGATTGTGAAGGAACTCGGCCGGCTCGCGGGCGACGAGGCCGCGCGTTACATCCATCTTGGCGCGACGACTCAAGACATTCTGGACACCGCACTCGTGCTGCAGTTGCAGCGCGCGTTCGCGATAATACGCCGCGATTTGATCACGCTCGCGCGTGTTCTCGCCGATCGAGCGGCGCGCTTTCGCGACGTGCCGATCTGTGGCCGCACTCATCTCCAGCATGCCGTCCCGACGACGTTCGGCCTCAAGTGCGCCGTGTGGGCATCGCCACTGGTCACTCATCTCGAGCGATTGGAGCAGGCCGCGCCGCGATTCCTGGTGGTGCAGCTCGGTGGCGCGGGGGGAACGTTGGCGGCGCTCGGCGCTGACGGACCCGCGGTCGTCGACGCATTCGCGCGCGACCTCGCGCTCGGCGTTCCGGTCCAGCCGTGGCACGCTATCCGCGACGGCTTGGCCGAGGCCGCCGCGATACTGGCGTTGATTTGCGGAAGCCTGTCGAAATTCGCGCTCGACATTACGTTGATGATGCAGACTGAGGTTGGCGAGGTGTCCGAGCCGCACGAACAAGGGCGTGGCGGGTCGTCCACCATGCCGCAGAAGCGCAATCCAATCGCGAGCGAGTACATTCTCGGCGCCACTCGCGCCGTGCATGCGTTGGTCCCGGTGATGCTTGGGTCGATGACAGCGGATCATGAGCGCGCGACCGGGCCATGGCAAAGCGAGTCGCTCGCGCTCCCGCAATGCGTAGCTCTGACCGCGGGCGCGCTGGCCCACGCGCGATCAATTGCGGAAGGTATGACAATCGACACCGATCGTATGCGTCGCAACCTCGAATTGACTGGCGGATTGATCATGTCCGAAGCAGTCGCGACCGCGCTCGGCCCAGCGATTGGTCGGGCTGCCGCCGAGGCTGCGGTCGTGCGTGCGTGCGACCGGTCGATCGCCGAGGGCGTGCCGCTCGCAACCATCCTTCGCAATGATCCCGAGTTGCGGCCGCACCTTACCGACGCCGAGATTGATCGAGTTACCAATCCCGCGTTGTACCTTGGATCTGCCGGCGCTTTCGTCGATCGAGTGGTCGCGCGAGTCGCCGCACTCAGCTAACGGCAATTCATCCGTCGGGAGGCTTCAATGGCAAGCGATGCACCGCACGATCCTCCGTTTCGCGCCGACCACGTCGGCAGCCTGCTGCGTCCGCCCGAACTGCTGAAGGCTCGCGCCGATCGCGCGGCCGGCAAAATCTCCGCCGAAGAATTGCGCGCCATTGAAGACTCATCGATTCGCGAGGTAGTGGCGTTCCAGGAAAGCGTCGGGCTTCAGTCGATCACCGACGGCGAATATCGCCGCGAGATTTTCTACTCCGATTTTTATTTCCGCGGCCTTGGCGGCGGCACGGTCGCTTACGATCCGTCGTCGATCGACGAAGTATATTTCATCGACCGCGAAGGACATAAGCTGCCGCTCCTGGTTCCGCGAGTGCAGGCGCGGATGCGTTGGCACGCGCCGATTCACGTGGACGACTTCGAATTTCTTCGGGCGGCAACCAGGCGCACTCCGAAGATTACGATTCCATCGCCGACTATCATCCATTTTCGCGCCGGCCGCGAGAATATCAGCAAGGACGCCTATCCCGACATCGATCTCTTCTGGGACGACATCGTCGACGCGTTCCAGCGGGAGTTGAAGGTGCTTGCCGACGCCGGCTGTACCTATGTGCAGATCGATGAAACCACGCTCGCTTCGCTAAGCGACTCGCGAATCTGGGAGCCATTGCGAAAGCGTGGCGACGACGCGCGCAAGCTGTTGCTCGACACTTATCCGAAGGTGATGAACCGCGCGTTTGCGGGCCGCCCTTCGACGTTGCAGCTCTCGATGCACATTTGCCGTGGCAACAATCAGAGTCATTGGAGCGCCGAAGGCGGCTACGACCTCGTGGCTGACACGCTGTTCAATCAGATCGATGTCGATTCTTATTTCCTGGAATATGACACGCCGCGTGCCGGAAGTTTCGAGCCGCTCCGGCTGGTGCCGAAAAACAAGACGGTCGTGCTGGGACTGGTCTCGAGCAAATTTCCGGAACTCGAATCGAAGGATTCGCTCAAGCGGCGAATCGACGAGGCCTCCAGATTCATCGGACTTGAGCAGCTTTCGATTAGCCCGCAATGCGGATTTGCGAGCACCGCGCCCGGCAATCGCATCTCGGCGGCGGACCAGCGGGCCAAGCTCGAGTTGGTGGTTGAAGTCGCGAAGGAAGTTTGGGGTTAACCTGACGAATTTTCAAAAAAGATGACGGCCGCCGTCGACCCGGATGAATTCGCCGGTAACGAAATCTGTCTCGACGAAGAACAGTACCGTCTTCGCGATCTCCTCGGCGCCGCCCCATCGCGCCAGCGGGGTCGCCTCGAGCACCTGCCTATTTTCTTCGGCTGTCAGGTCGGGTGGCGCCAGGATCGGACCGGGCGCGATCGCGTTGACCAGAACTTCGGGCGCGAGCTGCAGCGCCAGGGCCTCAGTCAGCGCGGCGACCGAGGCTTTCGAAACGTAGTACGGGACGTAGTCCTTGTAGCGGGGACGACCGGTCACCGGCAGCCAGTCCGAGAAGTTTATGATTCGCCCCGCGCCGCTCTGCTTCATGAACGGCGCCGAGTGGAGCGAATACATGAAAGCGCTCTTTGCGTTGGCATCCTGGATAGCAGACCAATTTGCGCCGTCGGGATTCGGCGTCTTCTGGTAGATCGCCGCCATGTTGATCAGAATGTCGAGGCGTCCCAGCGACTTTACAGTTTCTTGGACCGCCGCGGCGATTTGTGTCTCGTCGGTCGCGTCCGCGCGAAGCACCGTTGCCTTGACGCCCGCAGCTTTCGCCGCCTGCGCGGTCTCGTCAGCGGCATCGCGCGACCCGCGGTAGGTCAACGACAGCGAGCAGCCGCGACTCGCGAGCGCACTCGCGACGACTCGCCCGATCCGCGCGCCGCCCGTGATTAACGCCACCTTTCCTTTTGGATCCATGATGATGCCTCTCGGGGTGTGACTACCAGTAATACTCGCCGCGGGAATTAGTTAGCCACGCTGTCGCAGTCTACTCGAAAATACATTCTGTGCCGACGGTTTTATTCTAGTCGAGGCGGATGTAACGTCGGCCAAGGTTCTGTCGTCGGGGGGCGGCATCGACGCGCATTTCCAGAATTCCTCGTCTCGGACCGGGGCAATGCGACCAGTCGAGCGAGGGTATTTGATTGACACAGAATGACGGCGGTTCAGCGGAACGTCGAAGCCATCGCAGGTCATCGCCGGCTACCAGCGGACAGACCGGAGCATTCGTGTGCCGCGGCGAATACTGGACCATCGGCTACGGCAGCGCCAGCTTTTCGCTGAAGGACATTAAGGGTCTCGGCTATATTCAACGGCTGCTGCAGCATCCCGGCGAAGAATTCCATTCGCTGGATCTTCTGAATAGTCCTGGCGCGAGCGCTGCTGGCGAATCCGACAGTGCGAACAAGATCTCGCTGCTTGGCGGTGACACCGTCAGCATCCGCGGACTCGGCGACTCGGGCGAGATGCTCGACGCCAAAGCCAAGCGGCAATACCAGCGTAGAATCGCCGAACTCAGACCGCAGCTGGAGGATCTTCGCGCGCGTGGCGACGATGCGCGCGCCGCTCGGATCGAGGCCGAGGTGGATTTTCTCCTGCGCGAGATCGCTCGCGGGGTTGGTCTCGGCGGACGAGACCGGCGAGCAGGATCGGCCGCCGAGCGCGCGCGTCTCAACGTCACCCGCGCGATCAAGTCTGCGCTGCAGAAGATTTCCGAGCATCACGGCAAATTGGGCGAACTGCTGGATCGCTCGATCAGGACTGGATCCTTTAGTTGCTATCGTGCTGATCCACGCGCCCAAGTGACGTGGCGATTCGCCCTCGACGAGGCCATCAAGCCTTCACAGGACGTTGAAGTCAGTGCTCCGGTTTTTTCCCGGCCCGGAACCAGTCTCGTGCAGTCGCTCGGTGATCGTACTCCATTTGTCGGCAGAGAAGTGGAACGATCGGTACTTCGCCGGCTGCTGGAGCGCGTCCTCACCGGCCGAGGTGAGGTGGCAATGATCGGAGGCGTGCTCGGCGTTGGTAAGACCCGAATTGCCGCCGAGTTCGCGGCCGAGGCTTCTGCTCGAGGATTCCTCACACTAGTCGGCAGTTGTTACGATCGCGAGAATTCGCTTCCCTTCAGTCCCTTCGTGGAAATTCTCGAATCCGCGATGGCTCAATCGACCAGTCGGGATGCCTTCCGAACCTCCCTCGGCAACGACGCGGCCGAGATGGCTCGCTTGATGCCTCAGCTGCGCCGCCTTTTTCCCGAGATTCCAGCACCGCTTGAGCTTTCGCCGGAACAGTCACGAAGGATGCTCTTCAACGCGGTTTTGGAGCTTCTCGGCAGGATGGCAGTCACGGGTCCGATCCTTCTGCTGTTCGAAGACCTTCATTGGGCCGATGAAGGAACCTTGTCGTTGCTGAATCATATCGCCCGATCGATCTCGAAAATTCCGGTGTTGATGCTAGGCACCTTTCGTGACAACGAGATCGATCCCGCCGGACCGTTCGCACAGACTCTCGACGAGTTAGTGCGCATCCATATGCTCGAGCGGATCACCCTGGATGGCCTTACACAGAGTGCGGTTGCTGAAATGATTCGCGCGCTCAGCGAAAAAGAGCCGCCGCACGATGTCGTGAGCCTCATCTACTCGGGCACCGATGGCAATCCGCTCTTCGTCGAGGAGCTTTTTCGCCATCTTATCGAGCGCGGCAAGCTTATGGATGCACACGGCGAGTTTCGGCGGGATCTCAATCTTTCGGAGGGCGACGTGCCGCAAAGCCTGCGCCTTATCATAGGACGGCGGCTTGCCCGACTAAGCGATGAGGCGCGAAAAATTCTGGGTCCCGCCGCGGTCCTGGGACGATCGTTCACCTTTGAGCTGCTAGAGGCCTCGACCAGGATCGATGCGGACTCACTGCTGGACTATGTTGAAGAAGTAGAAAAGGCGGGGCTCATATACTCTACGCTAGGATACCCGGAGGCGAGCTTTCAATTCTCTCATGAGCTGATCAGGAATGCGGTCCTTAGTGACCTGTCAGCTCCGCGCCGTCAAAGGCTCCATCTTAACGTGGTCAACGGAATCGAACGGGTTCACGCCGACGCTCTGGAAGATCAAGCCGAACATCTCGCGCATCACCTTTGGCAGGCAGGCCGCGCGGCCGATCCTGATAAGACTGTTCAGTTCCTAGCCTTAGCTGCACAACAAGCACTCAAGCAGAGTGCTTATGAAGATGCGCTAAGTTATTTCCAGAAGGCGTTGCAGCTGCTCAACGTATTACCCTACTCACAAGAGCGAGCGCGGCGCGAACTCGAGATACAGATTGACTATGGCTTGGCGCTATTGGCTATCAAGGGTTGGTATGCGCCTGAGATGGGAAGCGCTTACAGGCGTGCTCATGAGTTATGTCAGAGTCTTGGCGAGGATCTCAGGCTCTTCCCAGTGCTGTCCGGACTATGGAGCTACCATCTGGTTCGCGGTGAGCACACGATGGCCATCGGTTATACGGATGAAATGAACCGTCTGGCGACGCGGATGCAGAATGACGGAATGCTCATTCAAGCCGATTGGGCTTCGGGCTGCAGCCGATTTTTCAAGGGTCAATTTAGCGAAGCGCACGCGAGTCTCGAGCGAGGCCGCGGGTTGTACGATCGGCGGAGACATCGAGCGCTGGCGTTTCAATTCGGGCAAGACCCTTGCGTGAGTTGTGATTGTTTCGACGCGATGACGCTTTGGATTCTCGGTTATCCCGATCAAGCCGAGAAAAAAGCGCAAGAAGCTATCAACCTTGCCCGCGAGCTGGGCCATCCATTCTCGCTCACCTGGTGTCTCTCCATGATAGGGATGTACTACTCGATGCGTCACGACTATGCGGCCGCTGAAAGGGTCATAGTCGAAGGCCTGACTCTTACCAAGGAATATGGATTTTCCTTCTTTGCAGAATCGCTGATCGCTTATCGTGCGATCGGGTCGGCATCCCAGGGAAGAATAGATCAGTTGACCGCAGGCGGTGGCAACGCGGGCGGGTTCGCGGCCGTAGGCTACGAGCTGGCACATACCTGGGCGCGATCGGCCATAGCGGAAGCGCTAGGGAATCTCGGACAGGTCGATGTGGGGCTGGGGCTATTGGCCGAAGCTCGCGAGGTGATGGCACGTAACGATGAGCGATACGTTGAATCGGAAATACATAGGATTCACGGTGAGTTGAAGATGAAACAGGCGGTGCGCGCCNCTNANANNCCNGCCGANGTGGNGAAGGCTGAGTCGGAGGCNGAACGGAGCTTTCTCAAGGCTATCGAGATCGCTCGCGAGCGCGGCGCAAAGACNCTGGAATTGCGCGCGGCGACCAGCTTGAGCCGCCTGCTNATGAACCGCGGCCGACAAGCTGAGGCGCTTTCTCTGCTACGTCCCATTCACGATTGGTTCAGCGAAGGATTTGATTGGCCAGAGCTTCTGGCCGCAAAATCCATTTTGGCTGATCTCGAACCGACTTCAATGCCTGCCGCTAATCTCATGCGTCCTATTCCTTCGCTCGTTCGTTGAAGCAGGCGCGAGCACCCAGATTCCAGATCGACTAATTNATTTCGCGCGCGTCGAGATAGGACTCGATCGCCGTCGCGCTGCCATCGGGATCCGCAAGGGCCACGTAACCGTCNGGCCTTATGAGATAGGCTGCGTTGCGCNCGAGTCCAACGCGGCCCATNNCTGATCGCCATGCAAAAACGTGAAGGGCTAACTTTCGCGCGCCAGACAGCGTGCCGAGCTCGGGCGTGGCTTCGCCGTATACGTGGATCTGCCAATCCATCGAAGTCAACGGCTTGAAGTTGTCCGCGTCGGCGCCGTTCACGCCGGTCTTTACCCACGGCAAGCGGTCGCCGCCGTGAACCTCTCCCGCGCGCCCTTCGCTTAGACTGCTTCCGCGATAGTTCACGGCCGTTTGTGAGACCGTACGAAACAGCAGGCGTCTCACCTTCGCGAATTTGAAGAGGAGCGGGAAGATCAGCGGCACGATTTGTAGCCGCACCAGCCGCGCGAACGCGTTGCGGCTGGTCACTCCGGTGAAGCCGCGATCCGTCGTAGCGACCAGGCGGCGGGCGAAACCGATTCGTTCCGGTTCGTAGCTGTCCAGGATCGACGCGTTCGCACGCTGATGCAGCACTGCGGCGAGTTTCCAGGCGAGATTCACTGCGTCTCCGATGCCGGTGTTCATACCCTGTCCACCGACGGGACTGTGGATGTGCGCACTGTCGCCGAGCAGGAATGCGCGACCGCGCCTGAAATTATTCGCGACGCGATGGTGCACGCGATAAGTCGAGAACCAGTTCACGCGCTTGACGTCGATTCGCATCGACTCGATCACGCGTTTGCTTACGTCGTTCCACGACAGGTCTTCGTGCTGATGTTCAGCTTCCTCGCGCACCGTGCCGACCAGCCGCGCGCACCCGTCGCCCTTCAACGGGAAAACGGCGAGAAAATCCGTCGGGTCGAGCGCGACGTGCAGCTCGCCGTTCATCGTCGCTCCGCTCGCTTCCACATCGGCGACATAGAAAAGATGGGCATACTGACCGCCTGGGAAACCGATCTGCAGCGCCTCGCGCACCGTCGATCGTCCGCCGTCGCATCCGGCAATGTAGGACGCCGCGCACTCCTCCTCCGCGCCATCCGGCCGTTTCAGGCGCGCGAGCAGACCATCAGCTCTATCCTCGAAACCCAGCAGCTCGGTCCGGCGCTCGACCTCAATCCCCGCTTCAGCCAGGCGCTCGATCAGCAGGCGCTCATGCTCGGCTTGCGGAAAAACCAGCGCGTAAGGGAAGGGACTGAGGCCCGCGCCTAAGTCGCCGAAGACGGCATGCGCCGCTTTTTTGCCGGCCACCCACAGATTCACCGCGACCACTCGCCGGCCACGCTCGACGACTGCTTCCGCGAGGCCGGCTTGGCTGTACAGCTCGAGCGTGCGTGCTTGCACGGCCAGCGCGCGTGACGTCATCCCGGGTTCTGTTGTCTTGTCGACGATCCGCACACGAACTCCGAGCCGCGTAAGCCACAGTCCCAACACGAGGCCGGTCGGCCCGGCGCCAACGATAAGAACGTCGGTGTCGCGATTTGAAGGTGTAGTCATCTCGGACACAAGCTGGATCCTGGCAGATGAACTTCGCATCGCCCCGACGTCGAAGCATTTACGCGAAGCTTTCGTCCGAGACTGATCCTACGACAGACCTTTAATCGACACCACGAAGCACTATGTTTCTTCGATTTTTCGCCGTATCTTTTCGCGCTGCCGGATCGTCATAAGGGATGGAGAGCAGCAGGAAGGTACGGGATGAAAACAGACGATGAAATTGTTGGCTCGATCAGAGCAGCGTGGCATCGATTCGTGGAACGTACTGAACCTCTGCGGCCGGACCTGCATAGGTACTGTCGTTGGTTGACCGGCTCGGTTTGGGACGGAGAGGATCTCGTACAGGACACCCTGCTGCGAGCTTTTGCCCGACTTTCGGAGACTTCGGAGCCGATTAAGAATCCGCGCGCTTATCTCTTCAGGACCGCGAGCAACTTGTGGATCGACAAATTCCGGAGCACGCGAGAATTCGCTTCGCAGATAGTACCCGAGCCCGTTCAACCCGAGATGCCACAGCGGTCTGAGATCCGTGACGCGGCCAAGCACTTGCTCACGCATTTGCCGCCGGTGGAGCGCGCTGCGTTGTTGCTCAAGGACGTTTTCGATCTAAGCCTCGAAGAGACTGCGACCGCGCTGGAGAGCACGGTTGGCGCGGTGAAAGCCGCGTTGCATCGCGGTCGGGCGAAGCTCAGCGAAATTCAAAGCGAGCCGGCTGTTCTGCGATCGCAAAATACCGGACTCT
>JGI12635J15846_10003329_pt1 | contig 13988 bp, 14 predicted proteins | sample BlaSpr_A8_OM2_M2_FD_15846 | JGI IMG/M metagenome (IMG submission 15846) | reverse complement strand
AGGCAGGCGCGATCGTGGCGGATCAGTCGATCGCCTGGGTGCTCCTCGACGGCACCATCGTCTTGCGGCGCGTCACGCTCGATGATCTGCCCCCGACCTTGCCCGCCGGTACGCGGGTTGGCACCATGTTCGTCGAAGCTGGTGCGCATCGGGCCGAAGTTCCCCTCGTCACGGCGACCGCAATCCACGGCCCGGACGCTGGCTGGCGCCTAACACGCGGCTTCTAGCGCCCCAGTCCGCGGGCTTGATATCGATGCCGTCGGGGACGTACAGCAATCCATCCGTCCGCCCGAGGCGGTCATTGATCCCGTACTGCCACACGATCTTGTCGGTCTTGGGATCGATGACGATCACCCGATGGCGAAAGTCGTCGTTGACGGCGATCAGGCCGTTGCTCAGCTCGATCGCGAGTGACGGATGGTCGAGCATGCCGGGGCCAGATCGAGGCGCGTAGCGCCAGACCGGTTTGCCCTGCTGGGTCATGATCAGGATCTGACCCGGACGCGAGTAGTCGACCAGCAAGATGTTGCCGTCGGACAGCATCTGCGCATCAGAGGGATATTGAATGGCCGGCGCTCGTGCCGTCCAGTACAGGGTCCCGTCCCAGCCGAGCTCGCTGACCCAGCTGCCCAGGATCTCGGTCACCAGTACGTGGCCGTTGTCGAGCGGCGTGTCGCCATTGGGCAGTCCAAAGCTTTTGGGCGGATTGTGCGCGCAGTATCCGGTTCGGCCCAGCTGGGTCTTGATCGCCTTCGAGGCCTGGTCGATCAAGATCAGTCGACAATTCCGAATGTCGGCGACCCCAATGCTTCCGTCCGGCCACATGTAGGCGTCGTCCGGGCCGTTGAGGTAGCCCTTCGCCGACCCGTGACGTTCCGAGACTCCATACTGCCAGACGATCCGATGGGTGGCGTAATCGATCAGGACGATCGCATGCGATTCCTCTTCGTTGACGACGATCGATTTCCCGTCGGGTGCATAGAACGCGTCATCGGGCCAGCGAAAATGCTGGCCGGGCTGCAGGTCGCCGGGCCGCGGGAATTCCCAGACGAGCTTGCGATCGGGCGTCACCTCGATCACCCGATTGTTCGCGCGATCCGCGATCAAGAGGTTGCCGGGCATCTCACCGGGAACCGCGGTGGGGAAGAGGGTTGGGCCGGGGACTGGGGTGGCCGACGGCGGCGGCAATTCCTCAGCCTGCGGCACCGGCTTCTGCGCTGGGGAGGAGGTCTTCGCGTTCGAACAGCCAGGAATGGCCGTCAGCGACACGAGCACTAGCGAGGTAAGGAGAGTCGGCACATGCGAAACCGGGCCCATCGCCGGGCAAGTATATTGCGCCGACCCTGTACAGACCCTGTACATCCGCCGTTTGCCGCGGAAATAGCCGGGTATAACCATGACGAAACCGTTCAAACGTCTCTGATCGCAAGAAAGGAGCGACTCTGTGAGCATCAAGTCACCGACATCTGCACCCGATACCTCCTCGAGCGACGCGCTCACGCTGGTCCCGCCGCCGCCGGTGCCGGCGATCACGGATGCCGAAGCGGCCAGCTTGGTGCAGATCGACGCGACGACCGCCGGCAAGATCGACGCCATGGTCAATGGCTACATCAAGTCCATCGCATCGCTCGATCCGCGCTCCCAGGACTTCGCCACCAAGGTGAACGCGATCCACAGCATGGGCGATGACGAGATCCGCCAATCAGCGAGTGTTTCCAACCGTCTGCTCGACAAGCCGGTCAAGGCCATGGAGTCGGGCCCATTCAGTAAGGGAGCGACCGTCTCGAAATCGTTGATCGATCTGCGACGCACGGTCGAAGACCTGGATCCCTCGCAGCAAGGCCTCCTCGGTCCGAAGCATATGTTCGGGCTGATTCCGTTCGGCAACCGCCTACGTGACTACTTCGCGCGTTACCAGTCCGCGCAGGGGCACCTGAACGCCATCATCCAAGCGCTCTACCACGGCCAGGACGAGCTGCGCCAGGACAACTCCGCCATCGAACAGGAAAAGGTCAACGTCTGGGAGATCAAGGGCAGACTCCAGCAGTACGTGTACATGGCGGGCAAGCTCGACGCCGCGCTCGAGGGGGAGATCGACCAGATCGGCAGGACCGATCCGGAGCGGGCCAAGGCGCTTCGCGAAGATGTGCTCTTTTTCATTCGCCAGAAGCGACAGGACCTACTCACCCAGCTCGCCGTGAACGCGCAGGGCTACCTCGCCCTCGAGCTGGTGCGCCGGAACAACCTGGAACTGATCAAAGGAGTCGACCGGGCGACGACGACGACGGTATCAGCGCTTCGCACGGCAGTCATCGTGGCGCAGGCGCTGACCAACCAGAAACTCGTCCTCAACCAGATCATGGCGCTGAATACCACGACCGGCAACCTCATCGAATCGACCTCAGCGATGCTCAGGGAACAGTCGGGTCAGATTCAGCAGCAGGCCGCCAGCGCCACCCTCAGCGTGGAGAAGTTGCAAGCCGCCTTCGCCAACATCTACTCGACCATGGAGACAATCGACGCCTACAAGCTGCAGGCTCTCGAGAGTATGCAAAAAACCATCGACGTGCTGACCGGCGAAGTGTTAAAAGCGCAATCGTACCTGCAGCGAGCGCATAACGCGCCTGTGACGCCGGCGATCGGCGGCGGTGGCCGCGGTGAGCTGGCGCTCACGAGTCCCGAATCCCGCGGGCCCTCTTGAATTCGAGGGCTTCTCTGAAGGCCCGGCTTTGTTAGTGTGAAAACGAGGGCTGGGTCATGGGATTCACGAGCAAGCCCGTCAGGGTCATCGAGATACCGGAGCCGGCTTCGGAGCCGCTGATCGCGCCCGAGCGCGAACCGCAGCGCACCGAGAGAGAGGAAGAGGCCCCGGTCACGACGCCGGCGTGAACCTCGCCGTCGGGTACCGCTTCTGGCGGGTCGATCCGGACGACGCGTGGACGCGCGGTCGGCTGCAGTCGCCGGTGGCCGAGACCTTGTGGCCGCCACTCGAGACCCTCGAAGCCGAATGCCAGACCCGTCCCGGCCTCCGCCTGGCCCGTGCCGGTCTGCACCGGCACGACGATCAGCGGATCTCGCCGGAGCCGAGCTGCAGTTGCGGGATCTACGCCTACCACGAGATCACGCCCATGACACGGGCGTTGCGTGAAGAGCCGTACATGTTCGGCGGAGCCGTGCTCTGCTGGGGCAGAATCGTGATCCACCCGGAAGGCATGCGGGCCCAGCACGCCCGACCGCTGGCCCTCTGCCGCCCCGAAAGCCCGGGGGTGCAGTTACGAACGGCCGCCCTGCTCGCGGAGGTCACCAGGGAGTATGCGATCCCGCTGCTCGAGCTTCGTGACCTGGTCGCCTATGCGAGCGAGTTCGGCGCCAGTTACAAGCCCGAACCGGCGCCGCCGTCACGAAAGGGGTTAGACCGGGTCAAAGATGCGCTCTCCTGGCGTCAGATGGTTCGCCGTCTCGGGAAAGCGTTCCGCGGCTAGAATCCAGCCGCTCAGCTTGCGGCTGCCCTGGCGCCCCGCTCCGCCGCGTCCGCTCGCGCCGTGGCTTTCGCCTGACCCTCGATGAGGAGGCAGCTCAATGCTCCGACCGCCAGCACGGCGATGGACACGGCAAGCGTGGGCTTGACGGCGTTGACGTACGCGTTGGCGAAGACATCGTGAAACAGGCGTTGAAGCGTGGGTATCAACGCCTGGGGGATTCCCGCGGGTAACTGAGCGCCGCCGGTCTGGCCGACCCCCACCTTGAAGCCGCCCGAGGCGGCATGGGAGAAGCCGTCGATGAAGCTATTGCGAAACGCGGGCGGCACCTGGCTGGAATAGGCGACCGCCTGCTCCTGCAATTGCGTGCCCAGCCGGTTTTGTAAGACCGCCCCGATCACCGCGCTTCCGATCGCGCCACCCACCTGCCGGACCGTATTCAGCACGCCGGATGCCGCGCCGGCCATCTGTGGTTTCACGTTGCGCATCGCGACCGTCGTCAGGGGCGCGAAGGTCATGCCCAGTCCCAACCCCGCGAGCGCGGCGGGTCCCCAGAAGGTCGCCTGGGTGGCGTTCAGGGAAATCACCAACACCACGAGCCCCATCCCGGCGGCAAAGAACGTCAGCCCGGCAACGAGAATGTATTTACCGCCAAACCGATCAGACATCCGGCCGGCGATGGGGGCGACCACCATCGAGACTAGCGACATCGGCAGGAATGTGAGCCCCGCTTTCAGCGCGGAGAACCCCAGGACCGATTGAAAGAAGATCGTCACCGGGATGAAGAACCCGAGCATGCCGAAGGCGACGGCGGAGCTGACCCAGATCGCAATGCTGAAGTTCCGATTGCTGAATAGGGAGAGTGGCATCAAGGGCTCGGCCTGGAATCTCTCGAAGACGATGAACACCGCGAACAGCACCACGCCGGCCGCGATGATCTCCGGGATGGTGATCGGTCCCCAGATCGCGCCCCAGTTGAAGCGCTCGCCCTCGACCAGCCCGAAGATGATGCCGAACAGGCTGGCGCTTGCCAGCAGGACGCCCACGACGTCCAGCCGGTGGCGCCGCCCGGGACGAAGATCGGGCACAACCAGGAGTGCACCCGCGAGCGCGACCAAGCCGACCGGCACGTTGACGAAGAAGATCCACCGCCAGTTGATGTAGGTGACGAGGAACCCGCCGAGCGTCGGCCCGGTGACGGTCGCGACACCGGCGACAGCGCCCCAGACGCCGAAAGCGGCCCCGCGGCGCTCGGGCGGGAAGATGACGGTGATGATGCTGAGCGTTTGGGGCGTGAGAATCGCGCCGCCGACACCCTGGAGGATGCGGGCGGCGATCAGCTGGTTCCCGTCCTGGGCCAGTCCGCACAGCGCGGAGGCCACGGTAAAGATCGCCAACCCGAGGGCGAAGAGCCGGCGAGGGCCGAAGAAGTCCCCCAACCGGCCGGCGGTGATCAGCAACACGGCGTACGCCAGCAGGTAGGCGTTGATCACCCAGAGGATCTGGTCGAGCGACGAATTGAGGCCCGAAATCATCGCCGGGATGGCGATGTTCACGATCGTGGTGTCGAGCAGGATCATGAAGAAGCCCAGGCTCAGGAACACCAGGACGAGCCATTCGTTCTTTGCTTGCACGGGCCTTGCCATCGCCTAATTCCTCCGTCTATGATTGCTTAGGATTTTTGATACTTTAAAGATCAAAGTATTCTCATGTCAAACCGCAACTCGAAAGAGCGGCTGATCGAGCAGACCCTCCAGGAAATCCGAGCGCTGGATGGCGAGCTCGACCTTATGGACCAGGCGATTGCCGACCGCCTGGGAATGAATCGTACTGATGCCCAGTGTATGGATCTGATCAGCCGGCTGGGCCCGATGACCGCGGGGGAACTGGCGGAGCGAGTGGGTTTGACCCCTGGCGCCATCACGGCTGTGCTCGACCGGCTCGAGGGCGGCCATTGGATCCGCCGGGTGCACGACACCGTCGACCGGCGCCGGGTGATGGTTCAAGGCGGCCGGGCGCAGCAGGCGAAAATGGAACCCATCTTTGCCCGGCTGCGACGGTCGACGCGCGAGGTCCTCGCCCGCTATTCGGAAGACCAGCTCGACCTGATCGCGGATTTCCTACGCCGTACGGCTGCCGTCGCTGCCCAACATCGCCAACGTCTGCGCCGGTCTTGAGCCCGAACTCGTAATTTGACAATCCGCCGCGCGTACCCGATAGTGAACCACTTCACTATGCAGTTCTCCAATATCAAGGGCGACTGTCACTTCAACGGCACGCTGGCCAGCGATCGAGCCGGACGCCTGTATGACAGCCGCTTCCGCGACGCACTACGGTCGATGCGCCGGCCACTGTCGGAAAAGGAGATGCGAACAGTGGAGGCGATGACGGCGCTGCGCATCACTGCCCGGCTGACTCACGGGCTCATGGATCGCTGGGCCGAGAAGCATGGCTTGAGTGAGGGCCGCCTCAACGTCCTTTGGACGCTCAAGGCCGCACCGGAACGCCAGCTGCCCCTCGGGGAACTGGCCGATCAGCTGGAGGTCACCCCGCGCAACGTCACCGGCCTCATCGATCATCTCGAGCGCGACGGCCTGGTGGAGCGCATCGACGATCCGGCCGACCGCCGGTTGACCTACGCGCGACTGACGGCAGCGGGCGCCAAGCGGCTGGAGGGCATGCGGGAGGAGGGATTGGAGTGGCAGCTCAAGATCGCGGCCGGACTCTCGACCGAGGAGCTCGAGCAGCTTCGTCACGCCTGCCTGCAGCTGATCGAAAACATGACCGGCGCCACTGTCGCACATAGGACCGCATGACGAACAACGAAGAGCAGCGGTCCACCGATGCCACCGGCGGTCACCTCACCGAGGGGTTGACGCGCCGGCAGACGATCGGGGTGGTCGCGGGGACCATGCTCGCGCTCCTGCTGGCTGCGCTCGACCAGACCATCGTCGGCACCGCCATGCCTCGGATCGTGGCCGAGCTGAACGGCCTCAGCTATTACTCATGGGTCATCACNGCGTACCTGGTCGCCTCGACGATCATGGTGCCGATCGCTGGCAAGCTCGGCGACCTCTTCGGTCGCAAGCCATTTCTGCTCGCCGGGATGAGCGGGTTCATCGTCGCGTCGGCTCTCTGCGGCCAATCGCACGGCATGCTCGAGCTGGTCATCTTCCGAACCATCCAGGGGATTTTTGGCGGCATGCTGTTCGCCACCGTTTTCGCCGTGATCGGCGACCTGTTTCCACCGGCTCAGCGGGCCCGTCTTGCCGGGCTCTTCGGTGGCGTTTTCGGCCTGGCCTCGATCGTCGGTCCAACGGCCGGCGGTTACATCACGGACACCTGGGGCTGGCGCTGGGTCTTCTACGTCAACCTGCCGGTGGGCATCATCGCGGTCCTTCTCGTGATCGCCACGATGCCGTTCGTGCGGTCGTCCGCCTCCATTCGCGACATCGATTTCCTGGGTGCGGGCGCGCTGGTCGCCGGCCTGGTCCCTCTGATGGTCGCGCTCTCCATCACGCGTGACCACGGCTGGACGTCCCCGGAGGTCATGGGCCTGCTTGCTGTGGCCGCCGTCCTCCTGATCGCGTTCTTCATCATCGAGATTCGCACGGATCACCCGATCGTGCCCTTCTCGCTCTTCAAGGACTCCACCTTCAGTGTCTCCATGATCGTCGGCTTCCTCACGGGCTTCGGCATGTTCGGCACAATCGTCTTCGTCCCGCTGATCTATCAGGGCGTCCTCGGCGTCACCGCCACCAACTCCGGTCAGCTGCTGACCCCGATGATGCTGGGCCTGATCGTCGCCAGTACCCTCATCGGCCAGGCGATGGTGCGCGTTCGGCTGTACCGCTTCCTGGGGACGGCGGGCATCGCCGTCATGCTGGTCGGTCTATGGCTCCTGTCGCAGGTGACCGTCACGACGTCGCGCCTCGAAGTCGTGCGCGACATCGTGATCGTCGGCGCCGGCCTGGGTTCGACCTTTCCGCTCTACCTCACGGCCGTGCAGACGGCATTGCCGCGTAACTTTCTCGGTGTTGCGTCGAGCCAGGTCCAATTCTGGCGGCAGATCGGCGGGACGATGGGCACCGCGGTGCTCGGGTCCGTGCTGGCCCAACGCCTCCCGGTCCACGTCCGGGAGCAGGTGGCCAACCTGCACTTGCCACCCCAGCTCACGCAAGCCTTCAGCAGCGGTGGAAGCAACCCGCAGACGCTGTTCGATCCAGCGCAGATCGCCGCTCGGCGCGCCCAGGCGAGTGGGCTCGGGCCGCAGGGTGCCGCCACCTTCGACCAGGTGCTGCATGCGATTCGCGCCGGTCTGGCCACGACGTTGCACGAGATTTTCCTCTACGCGGCCGCCGTCTTGATCCTGGCGTTGATTGCGTCGGTTTTCCTCAAGGACGTGCCGCTCCGCGGGCGGCAGCCGGCTCGCGAGGAAGACACGCCGGCTGCCGTCGCTTAAGCCTGAAGGGCCCTACTTGATCGTGGGCGGCGTCACCGCCGTCCAGTTCGCACCGCCATCGGTCGACCGGACCAGCCTGTCCGCTCCGACCTGCGACCAGATGGTCTTTCCATCGATGTAGTTCCAGGGAGCGAAGCTAAAGGCGAGCCCGCTGGCCAGGACCTGGCGCGTCGTCCATGTCTTGCCCGCGTCGAACGTCTCGCTGATATCTGGTCCCTGCGACAGCAGCCAGTGGCGAGCATCGATGAACAGCGCCCCGCCCAACTGGAGGCCGCCCGGCGTCTGCTCGAGCTCTCCCCATGTGCGGCCACCGTCGTGCGACTGCAGCATGTAGCTGTGCATCCAGCCCTGGGTCGTTGGCGGCTTCGACGGATCAGCCTGGAACGTCGGTGGCGGCCCGCTGACCTCGAATTCGAGGAGTCCGTCTTTCCCGAAGAAGATCGGCGACTCGAGCCGGACGTCGTTGGCGGCGCCCTCGGCCGGCAGGGGGAGGTCGATCGGCGACCAGGTTTGCCCGCCATCACGCGTCGACCACAAGAGGGCGGTCGGCGGCGCGAAGGGCATCGGCTTTCCACTGCCGTCCCAGGCGTACGTCTTTGACTGTCCCGCCGCTAGCCATCCCGTCTGCCGGTCAGAGAAGGTCAGGCTGCTGCTGGGGCTTGCCCCGGCCGGCAGGGCACCAACGGTGATCCAGTGGTCGCCGCCATCAGCAGTGTGCTGCAGCGTCTGTTTCGTCAGACCGAGTTCTCGACCGACGATCCTCCATGCCTCGAGTTGCGTCAGCGAGAAGTCGGGTCCCATGGGGTGAGACCAGTCGACGGGGCGACTGATGAGCGCCCAATGTGCCCCACCGTCCTTTGTACGGTAGGTACGGGTTTCCACGTTGGACGAGCCCGGTGCTCCCGGAGTCTTGGTCGGCGGCAAGGTGGTNGGGACGAGCACCACCAACTCGCCCTCCTTCGCGTTCCAGAAACGGAAGGACCCAAGGCCTGAGCCGTCGGGGATTCGGTATTGCTCGTGCCAGGACTTCCCGCCATCCGTGGTGTTCATGAGGACCGTCGGGCCATTGTGGACGTAGAGCTGGGCGATGATCCATGCCGTATCGGCGGAGATGTACTGGGCGTCGACGATGGAGTAAGTGGCGGCTGGCGGGTGCAGCCCGCCGACGCCGAAGGGCAGGCCGGTGGGCAGCGCCAGCTCGCCACGGGATACGCGCAGGCCAACCGTTGCGACCCCGATCACCAGTGCCGCCATCACGACGGCCATGGTTTGCAGCGCCACCCGCCCGCGATGCGAAGCGGGTTGCGTCGGGCTGGCTGGGATGGCACGGACTACCCGAACAACAAGGTCGGGGCTAGGCGCCTCGTAGTCGGCGAGGACATCGTTTCGGATTGCGGATCGCGCTGAAGATTTCATGTTGACTTCTCCTTGGAAGGATCGAATTCGAGTCGAAGACGCCCGACCGCCCGATACAGGCGTGCCCGGGCTGCCCCCGTCGAGAGTCCGGCGACGGCCGCGACCTCCTCGAGGGGGAAATCGAGCCAGTAAAAGAGGTAGAGGAGGAGTCGGTCGGACCGCGACAGGCGGGCAATGGTCTGCCGCAGGTCTGAGGCGGTCATCGCCGCCTCATCGCTCCCTTGCGGTGGCCGGACCTGATCGAATCGCAGGACCGACCACCACCGCCCCCGCTGAAGAGAGCGACACTCGTTGGCGACAATCGTCATGTACCACGCCCGAAACCCACCTCGCTCGTTGCGGAAGCTCGCGAACTTGTTCCACGCCTTGAGGGTGGCCTCCTGGACCGCATCCTCGGCCGCCATTCGCTGGCGGAGCATGGCGAAGGCGAGCCGGTAAGCCGGTTCGACCAGGGGCGTGATCAGCGAATCGAAGCCGGCGCGATCCGCAGCCTGGCGCCTTTGGCTCAGCTGGTCGGCCGGTATGTCAGCGGCAAGCTCGTGGTGGACGATATGCGGGCTCCTTTCTGCCGGGCAGCGCTGTCGTGCTAACTGTATGACGCGCTAGGCGGGGCTCCAGTTACAGTCAGATTCCCGTGTCGATAGGTTCGGGCGGGATACGGCCGCCAAGGAGATCGGCAAGGAAGTCGCCGAGCCGGTGGGGCGCGAATTCATCGTGTGACGCCTGCACTTCAGCTAGCGTCCACCACCGGTGTTCGCCCATGAAGGTGCGCTCGAAATCGTCCCAACCACTGACATCGACGTCGTGCTGCTCGACGCGGACCAAATAGAACCGCTCACGTTGACGCATGGGTTGGCCTGAGTGAGGCATCGGAAATACGTGTTCTCGCACCCAGATCAGCGGACCGATCTCCGCACCCGCCAGTCCGCATTCTTCGGTGAGCTCTCGCTTCAAGGCGGTGATCGGGGATTCTCCTGCCGTGACGCCTCCACCGGGGGTGATCCAGAAGTGTCGCGACCGGGTCTTGTCGGGAAACGCTTTGAAGAGCAGGACGCGATTGTCACGATCCAGTAAGACCGCCCGGACTGCCTCGCGAACCTCCGGAACAGCGGAGGCCAAGTGATCGGGCGTCCCCATGACCGGGAGCTTAGCGGGCATAATCCCGAAGCGAGTGGCTGACGACGCTGATGTGATCGTGGTTGGGGCCGGCCTCGCGGGGCTGGTAGCGACCGCCGAACTTGCCGACGCGGGTCGCCGCGTCATCCTCCTCGAGCAGGAGCCCGAGCCATGGCTGGGCGGGCAGGCCTTCTGGTCCTTCGGCGGCCTGTTCCTCGTCAACTCGCCGGAGCAGCGGCGGCTCGGCGTGCGCGACTCTCATGAGCTGGCGCTGAGGGACTGGATGGCCACAGCAGGGTTCGATCGAGAGCAAGATCACTGGCCGAGGAAATGGGCCGAGGCGTATCTCGAGTTCGCGGCCGGCGAGAAGCGATCGTGGTTGCACGCACAGGGCATTCGGTTCTTCCCGATCGTTGGCTGGGCGGAGCGACGCGCCAATCCGTCGGTGGGTCCTGGCAACTCCGTCCCCCGCTTTCACGTGACCTGGGGAACCGGCCCGGGCGTTGTTGTGCCATTCGAGCGGCGTGTGCGCGATGGCGTGGCTCGCGGCCGGGTTGTTTTGAAGTTCCGGCATCGCGTCGACGCGCTGACGGTCACTGGTGGTGCGGTCGATGGCGTGCGTGGGGCCGTCCTCGAAGCGAGCTCGGTGGAACGAGGAAGACCCAGCTCGCGTGCGGCGATCGGGGACTTCGAGCTACATGCTCAGGCCGTCATCGTGACAGCCGGAGGCATCGGGGGGAACCACGACCTGGTTCGGAAGTACTGGCCCGCGCGCCTTGGGGATCCGCCCCGGCAGATGCTGAGCGGGGTTCCGGCCCACGTCGACGGCCGCATGCTCGCCATCACTGAGGCCGCCGGTGGATCGGTGATCAACCGCGATCGCATGTGGCACTACGTGGAAGGCATCCAGAACTGGAACCCAATCTGGCCCAGGCACGGCATCCGGATCTTGCCCGGACCGTCATCGATGTGGTTTGACGCCGTCGGCAATCGCCTGCCCGCGCCATTGTTTCCGGGCTTCGACACGCTGGGAACGCTGGCGCACCTGCGCACGACCGGCTACGACTATTCCTGGTTCGTGCTGACGCAGCGAATTATCAAGCGCGAGTTCGCGCTCTCCGGGTCCGAGCAGAATCCCGACCTGACGAATAGGGACGTTCGGCTGCTCCTGCAACGGGTGGTCTCCAAGTCCGGTCCGGCGCCGGTCGAGGCCTTTAAGGCACGCGGCGCCGACTTCGTGGTGGCCAACAACCTCGGCGACCTCGTCCGCGGCATGAACGCACTAACGGACGAGCCACGCCTCGACCCCATCAGGTTGGAGCGTCAGATCAAGGCTCGCGACGACGCGGTTCTGGGCGCAACGACGGAGGACCCGCAGATTGATGCCATGCGAGCCGCGCGGCGTTACCTTGGCGACCGGTTGATCCGGGTCGCCAAGCCGCATCGACTGCTGGATCCGGCTGCCGCCCCGCTGATTGCGGTCCGCCTTCATATCCTGACGCGGAAATCACTTGGCGGTTTGCACACGGATCTTTCCGGTCGCGTGCTTCGGGCGGACGGTACGCCGTTGCCTGGCCTCTTTGCGGCGGGCGAGGTCGCTGGATTCGGCGGCGGCGGCGTGCACGGCTATCGGTCGCTGGAAGGGACGTTCCTCGGCGGTTGCCTGTTCTCTGGACGGACGGCTGGAAGGGCCGTCGCGGCCGCAGTCGCTTAGGCCTTGGGATAGGATTCCGCGGTGGCCACCGAGCTATCGGCATATCCCGGCGACGGCTTCGAGCCTCGCCTGATCGAGCACCTCGTCAGCATTCGGCACAAACGTGTCCTCGAGATTGGCTGCGGAGACGGACGGCTTACGTTCCAGTACGCGCCGCGGGCGTCGTCCGTTCTGGCCATCGACCCTGATCGCCCCAGTATCGACGAGGCCGTTTTCCAGCAACATGCGGGAGGGCCTTCGAACATCGAGTTTCGCGTCGGCTCCATCGAGCGCCTACCCAAGCCCGGTGCCCCGTTCGACGTGGCGCTGTTTAGCTGGTCGCTTTGATGAATCGCGCTCAGGGGCATGGTCCATGCCCTCCGGCGAGCGGGTGCCTACCTCCGGAGCGGGGGCATGCTCGTCAGCATCCGACCGCACCGCACCTGGCGGCCGTCAATTGCCATCGTGGTGGGTCGGCGACGGCTGCCAGTGGTGACGCTTCTCAACCCGACCTTTGAAGTCAACCTGGCGGCTGCCGATTTGGCCCTCGAACGGGTGGTCGAGGAAGGGGTGTTTGCCTTAGCCGGGGTTCGATCGGCCCGCTTCCGCAGCTATCTCGACGGTCCTTCGCAGATGCGGACCTACCTCGAACTGATCAACCCGCCACGGCCACGCTTTCCTCCAGGCGGCCGCGCCCGGCTCTACGAAATGTGGGGCTCGGCGCCGCGCGGCGCGCGCATCGAAGTTACGGAGTCGCTGGTCGTGAACGCCCTGCGTCGTCGATAGTGTTCCAGTCCTAGAGGACGAGAGCCATCGGGCTCTGCAGCAGGCGCTTGACCTCCTGAAGGAACTGCGCCGCGGTCACCCCATAAAAGACCCGATGGTCGACGGAGAGCGTGACCCGCATCCGCTTGCCGGGCACCACCTGGCCATCCTTGACGACCGCTTTGTCCTCGATGGAGCCGATCGCGAGGATGCCAGAGTCGGGTGGGTTGATGATGGCGGTGAACTGGTCGACGTCGTACATGCCGAGGTTCGAGATGCTGAAGGTGTTGCCAACGTAATCCTGTGCCCCGGCCTTGTTCGCGCGGGAACGCTCGATCAGCCCCTTGGACTCGGTCGCGATCTCTTTGAGCGATTTCTGATCGGCGTTGTGCAGCACCGGCACGATCAACCGATCGGGAAGGCCAACCGCGATGCCTATGTTGACGTCGCGTTTGCGCTCGATGCGCCCATCGGCCCAGGAGGCGTTCACCTCGGGGAACTTCGTCAGCGCCAGCGCCACCGCCTTGAGGATCAGGTCATTGATGCTGATCGACTCTGACTTGTCGACCGCCTCGTTGAACATCTGGCGGAGACGGACCGCGTCGTCCATCGCGATCTCCGAGGTGACGTAGAAATGCGGCGCCGAGAACATGCTCTGGGCGAGACGCATGGCGACGGTCGACTGAAGCTTGGTGAGTTCGACGACCTCGACCTCCCCGGTGGGACGTGCGGTCGCCGGCCGCGCCTCGCGGGCCGGTGCAACGCCGGCGGTTGCCGCGGGCTGTGGTTGGCGCTTTTGCTGGGCGGCGCCTTCGACATCTTCTTTGGTGATCCGACCGCCCGGCCCGGTGCCCTGGACGCTGCGTAGGTCGACGCCCTGTTCTTCCGCCAGGCGCCGGGCGACGGGGGAGACCCGTTGGCGCTCGCCGTCCTCTTGCACGGTCGGACGGCGAATGACGTTCAGGGCCGCCTGCGCCGCCGCACCGACTTCGGTTCGATCGTCCGGTCCGCCGTGCGGGTACTGTTCACCGCCGGCGTCGGCGGCGACCTGGGCGGT
>JGI12635J15846_10003328_pt1 | contig 13989 bp, 11 predicted proteins | sample BlaSpr_A8_OM2_M2_FD_15846 | JGI IMG/M metagenome (IMG submission 15846) | reverse complement strand
AAAACAGGCAGGTGCGAATCTTGCCGTCGGACGTAATCCGTATGCGGCTGCAATGCCCGCAGAACGGGTGCGACACCGGAGCGATGATTCCGATCTCGCCGATCCCGTCGTCAAAGCGATAACGTCGCGCCGTCTCACTGCGCTGATGAGGAATTTCGATCAGCGGTCGATATTCATTCATCCGATTTACGATCTCTTCCAGCGGCACAACTGTATCTGGAGCCCACACGCGATCTTCTTCAAGCGGCATGAATTCGATGAAGCGCACAATGACGCCTTCTTCGCGAGCGAACATACCAAACGGAATGATTTGATCTTCATTGAAGCCGCGCATTAACACGCAGTTGACCTTGACCGGCCAAAGTCCGGCGCGCCGCGACGTGCGAATTCCAGCGAGCACGCGGTCGTATCCGTTAGCAACTCGCGTAATGCGGGCAAAGCGATCGGGATCGACGGCGTCCATGCTGACCGTGATGCGGGCGAGACCGGCGTCTTTAAGCTGCTGCGCCATGTCGGCAAGGAGATGTCCGTTGGTCGTTATCGCGAGATCGAGAGGCTTTCCATCCGAATCACGGAGGCCGGACAGTTCGCGAACAAACTCCACCACGCCCTTTCGCAGGAGCGGTTCGCCTCCAGTGATGCGAATTTTAGTGATTCCCATCCCTGCGAGAACCCGAGCCATTCGCAAGTAATCCGCAAAAGGCAGGTCACCGTAAAGTGCGCCTTCGTTTCCGGTGCGACAGTACACACACTTGTAGTTACAGCGGTCAGTGATGGAGATTCTCAGATCGGTAATGGCACGTCCGAATTTGTCGGTTAACAGCATGTCGTTGGCCGGTCGTCGTTGGTCGTTGGCCCAACCTCGAAAACTTGATATCGCTAGATACTTGGTCAGCGGAAGGGACACGCAGGCGGGCACGTGCTCGCGAGCATTTCCTTTCCAATGGCTTCTTATGAAGCCGGGAGGCGCAGGCGTTTCCTCCTACACCCTTGGGAGATCATGTGGCGCGGGCGCCCTCGCCCGCGAAACCCTCTCCACCGCCGCAACAGCCAGGGTATTCCCGAAGGCCGAGGCGGTCGGAAACTCAATATCATTATAGATGCAGGAGGAGCAGTCGAGCCATCTTGGAGAAGACTAGCTTTGCCCCTTCCCTTTTCCCGGCAAGCCAGCAGGATTCTCATGGGTGCGTTCTCTGAACCCGCCTTTCATGCCTGCCGCTAACGAAACGCTGGACTCTCCAAACTTATCCCGCAGGCGGTCCGCAACCGACAACGCTTGCCGCCAGCGCTGTCGCCGTTCATCTTCCAGCAAGTCACCTTGCCCGGCCAACTCTTCGAATGAAGACGCATGCACGCCCAACAAACGCACCTCTGCATTCTTCTTCCAATTGCGCCGGAAAAGCATTCTGACCTGCTCGAAAATTTCTGTATCCAGTTGCGTTGGAGAAGGCAGCGTATGCGCGCGCGTAATCGTGGAAAAATCTTTGTAGCGCAACTTTAGCTGAATGGTGCGCGCGTAGAAGCCATGCTCGCGCAGCCTTCTTCCCACCATTTCCGACAACCGCATTAGCGTCGATTCCAATTGTGCTTGATCGCTTGTGTCTTCGTTGTATGTGTGTTCGTGGCTGATCGATTTCGCATCAACATCGGCGCCGACTTCAGTATCAAACCATCCTCCGGCGTCTTCGCCTCGGGCTTTACCGGCCAGCGCTAGTCCCCACTTGCCGAAGCACTCTTCGAGGAAGGACGTCTCAAAGCGAGCAAAATCCCCGACCTTGCGAATGCCGAGCGCGTTCAGATTCTTCTCCGTAACTTGTCCAACTCCAGGAATGTCGCGGACATCGAGTGGCGCGAGGAAGTTCGCCTCTTGCCCGGGAATCACCCATAGCACGCCGTGAGGTTTCGCCTTGGCTGACGAAACTTTGGCGACAAGCCGGGAGCTGCCAATTCCTATGGAACAGTTCAGTTGCGTCTCCGCCTTCATCTTCTTATGAAGGCTATGAGCCGCTTCCAGAACCGGTCCATGCAACCGATGGGTTCCGGTCATGTCTAAATACGCCTCATCGATCGATGCCATCTCAACAAGCGGGGTGAACGAACAAAGCAGTGCGTACACTCGCTCGGAATACTGCCGATAGCGATCAGGATGGCCGTCGACAAAAATCGCCTGCGGACACAGTTTCGCCGCCGTTCGCAGGGGCATCGCAGAATGAACCCCAAACTTCCGCGCTTCGTAGGACGCTGCAGAAACCACCCCGCGCTCGTGACGCTGTCCGCCCACAACCACTGCCTTGCCTTTCAATGCAGGATCGAACAACTCTTCCACCGAGACGAAAAAGGCGTCCATATCAACGTGGAAGATTGTCTTGGCAAAGGCAGGCATGGTTAAGAAATAGGTGAGCGACTAAATTCTACCAGCCGAAGGGCGCGCACCCTTATCATGGAAAACGCTTATGCAAGACGCAGCGACACATTGGGATCATCTTCATCAGAATGCCCGCTTTCGCCCGCTGTATCCCTCGGAGCATGTCGTGCGCTTCATGATGGGAAGCCGCGGGCTGCTGGAGAAAACTGGTTCCTCACGATTTCTGGATATTGGCGTCGGCGCCGGGCGCCACGCCAAGCTCGCTGCGGATTTAGGTTTCAACCCCGTTGGTATCGATATTTCTCGGGTCGGTCTCCGCCATGCGCATGAGAGGCTCCTGCAGGCAGGTGTGCAGCCTGCTATGGCGATGGCATCGATGCTGGGACTGCCATTCAGAGATGAAACCTTCGAAGTGGCACTCAGTTATGGAGTCTTCTACTACGGCACGGCTGAAGAAATGAAGCAGGCGATCCGAGAAACCCACCGCGTGCTGACCTCAGGAGGGCGTGGGTTCATTGTGCTCAGGACAACCACGGACTGCCGTTTTGCCGGTGATCAAATCGGACACAACACATTTCGTTTAACAATCACGGAAACGAATGAAGCTGGAACCATCCAGCACTTTCTCACGGCGGACGATATCCCAAAGTACTTTTCGGATTTCGCGCAGGTCAGCTTTGAAAAAAGCGAAACCACGTTCGCCAATCGCAAACTTCTTAACTCGGATTGGTTAATCACGGTGGAAAAGTGATCGCGCCCGCGAACCGGAGCGATTGAAACCCGTGTCTCTTCTTGGCCATCAAATGTGCGAGGGTGCGCAAATAAAGAGAATTTCTAGTTGTGATCTCCGCCTCCGTGCTTATGGTTGCAGAGTTTGCACAGCGTGGGCGGCTCAGCGTTGTCCACAAGGTGATTCACCGGCTTCAGAGTCCGTAGATAAGCGAACACAGCCTTCAGGTCCTCATCAGTCATGTTGCGAAAAGCCCACCATGGCATGAAAAAGTTCAGCTTGCGTGCGCCAACATACCCGGTGCGTATGGTTTTGATGAACAAAGCCTCATCGTAATACCCGATGCCGGACGGATCTGGCGTGAGATTAGCGGAGAATACCCCATTGTCCATCGGGGAGCCGCCAGCCATCTCCATCCCCGGGATCGGCTGAAACTTCGGATTGACGGGCGTGTGGCAGTCGCTGCATATTGCTATCTTGAGCAGGTAAGTGCCGCGTTTGGTGGGCGTCGACACGTCCGGCTCCGGCACGGGCTCTGTCACCGGTTGAGGTCCGGACTGAACGAGGCGGGAGAGCATAAACGGAATTTTTGTCGCCGGCAGATCAGTGTGCACCGGCGGCAGGCTGCGGAGGAAAACCACAACTGAAGCAAGGTCTTCGTCTGACATGTTGTGGAAGTGTTCGTAGGGCATCGCAGGAAACAACGTGCTTCCGTCAGCCGCGATGCCTTCGCGAATGGCGCGGGCAATGGCGTCATCGCTCCACTTACCGAGGCCAGTCTCTGGATCGGAAGTGATATTGGGCGCGACGAGGCGAAATTTGCCTTCTTCAAACAAGACCCTGCCGGCGCCTTCCCTGGAAAGCAGCACGGGCGGATCCGCTTTCTCATCGTATTGGGCATGGCAGCCCATGCAGTTGATTACGGCGCGCACAAGGTATTCGCCTCTACGCAGCCGCTCCGGCGTGGCTTCAAACTTGCGAGACGTCAGCGGGCGCTTCTTCGCCCCTATCACCGGCCGCCATCCGACAGTAAACGTCACCGCGAGGGCAACGAGCACAAGCAAAACAAGAATTCCGTAGCCGAGAATTCTTGCCAGGAGTCTTCCCCAACTCTTAGCCATATCTATCTCCCTGGAATACGATCGCAAAAACGAGAAAGGATGCCGGAAGCGAGGCCTATGTGCCGGAACAATTCCCGGCCCGCCTGAAAGAAGGCACCGTAATAACACAAACAACTAGGTCGCACAATCGGAATGTTTGGCGGAGAAGTTCAATCGCTCTGCGGAAGGCGTGTGCGTTGCTGCTGTAAGTCAGAAGATATACAGATGGGGTGGGAGACGGGAATTGAACCCGCAACGTCCGGAGCCACAGTCCGGTGCTCTGCCAGTTGAGCTACTCCCACCGCAGATTTTCGATTATAGCAACTCAGTAGAGGGACTGTTGGGATGGCGACGCCAGGTGAATTCTATCTTGAGCTCTTTGCAGGTTACCCTCTACCCACTCCCACGTATTCGAATCCCATTGCGCGGAGGCGGACCGAGTCGAGCAGGTTTTTGGTATCCACGATGAGAGGCCGCTTTAGCAGGTTTTTGATGCGGTTGAAATCAAGCGCGCGAAATTCTGGCCACCCAGTGCCAACGACCAGGGCGTCCATGCCTTCGGCGGCGGCGTAGGGCGTCTCGCAGTAGTGGACCGTGCCATTCAACTCAAGGCGCGCTTCGGGAATGGCTACTGGGTCATAAGCGCGAACCCGTGCTCCCTTCGCTATCAAGTTGCGGGCCAGTTGGACGGAAGATGAGCCGGCCACCGAATTCGTGTTGGGTTTAAAGGCCAAGCCAAGAATTCCTACGTCTTTGTTTTGCACCGAGTCGACGAAGCCAGCGATCTTTGTGGCCAGGCCTTCGGCAAGGCTATGGTTCACCTCTCGCGCGGCGCTCAGAACTTTGAGCGACACTCCATTTTGCTGTGCAAGTTTCGCGAGAGAATCCATGTCAGACTCCGCGAACAGTCCCCCCATACCAGCGCCAGGCTGAAGGCAGCGAGGCGCAATCTTCTTATCGAGCCCCAGGGCGAGAGCAAGGTTAACGGCGTCAGCATTCACCCGCTCGCACAGGCTGGCAAGTTCATTAATGAAGGAAATTTTAGTGGCCACGAAAGCCGTTGCCGATTCGCGCACAAGCTCAGCTGTCTCGTGATTGGTGACGATAACTGGAACCCCGCGCATCACCAGCGGGTGGAAGACTTGCTTGATAGCCAGTACCGCGTCGTTCGAATTTGTTCCGAGAATAATGCGGTCAGGCCAGTTGAAATCTTCGACAGCGCATCCCGGAGTGTAGAACACAGGCAGCGACACAATGGTGGCTTTCAATCCTGCCTGAAGCAACGCTTGTTCGATTGCCGAAGCGGTACCCACGGCAACCGGTGTCGCAATCGCGATAATCGGAGGCTTTGAAGCCGCACGGGTGATTTGAAGGACCAGCCTTGAAAGGTCTTGGGCTGTGTCTTCAGCCAGGAATATTACCTGCGATCGCCTGGCGAAAGATTCGATGTCCGTGGAATAGACTAGCCGTCCGGATCGTACATTACGCTTGATAACTTCGTTGAGGTTCTTTTCGAAAAAAGGGATATTACCCTGCGCCATCTCAACCATTCGTGAACTATCAGGGTGACAGCAGGTTACAGGAGTTCCAAAATCGGCCAAACAGGCCGAAATCACGGTGCCCAAATACCCCGCGCCGTAAACTCCTATTTGCATCGCTCCTCCGGCGGCCAGATCCCCATAAGCTGCTTTCAGGTCGCGTTGTACCCACCCTCCAGCACGTCAACTTCTTATTTACGCTCGCTGGATATCGTTGGCAACACACGACAGGGACATGTACTCCCGAAAGCGGATAGTGCGTCAAACGGGAATTCGGACCCCGGCGAAGGTGTCTGGCAAACAGCGGGTAGTATCTGAACTAAGAATCGATCTAGCGTGTTACTAGAGGACGGCCCAACGGAATCTCAGCCAGATCAACCCATCGGTTGGGCGCTTCTTCGCGAACGAAGGTCAACTGTTCCACATAAATGCTTCTGGTACCTTCATATTCGGACCAATGATGGCGCGCCGTGAGGTAGGCTTGTTGCGCCTGTTCCTCCGAACTCATTTTCACAATCGTCAAATGGGGCAGATATGTCCATTCTTCATTGAAGGCGAGGACACCTCTGTTAAGCCAGCCGTGCAGCTCTCGCATGCGGAAAGCACCGTGAGCCACACGGATAAACACGGTTGGGGTTACCGGGATAAAAGTCTCAACCTCCCCCAGAGAAACTTCGAACGGCTCAACCCGGCCGCAAACGTCCTCGATCAGCTCCAGAGCGGAGGATTCGTCGCCATTCAGGCAACGTGGCGGCAGCATACTAAGATGAGCAGCGAGAAGAGGAAGCTCGGGATGGAGTTCCTGTCTAAGGCGACTGATGAATTCTCCGACCGGATCCTTCACGTAGGCCACCAGGCCATAGCGGGAAGCGCGCATCATTGGATCGATTATACCTTTGAATACTGACGACACATTTGGGACGCGGCGAAATGCCGCCTCCAAAGCTCAGCTATAATCAAAAAACGCAAAACAAAGAGTCGGGGCGTAGCGCAGCCTGGTAGCGCACCTGCCTTGGGCGCAGGGGGTCGTAGGTTCAAATCCTATCGCCCCGACCAATAAAAATAGCCTGTTGATTCTGGCGTGTACAAGGGTGCACATTCACCACTTTTGAGCCGAGCCAGAGGTATCGCCTGTGGTGCCAAGGAAGAAGCTACTGACCGTTTCGGCGAACTGCTCCGGCACAGTGTCCATGGCATTGTGCTGCTGACCTTGGAACACGAACAAGCTTCGATTCGGCAAGGAATCGAGCAAACCCCTGATTGCTTTCTTGAGTTGCGGAGAAGCAGTTTCACTACCGGTGAGAAGCAACGTTGGGACTTTCATTGTTTTCATCCGCTTCGGATCGAAACGATACGAGGCAAGTGCGCGAGCTTGACGAATCGACGACTCAACACTAGCCACCAGTCCGGGCCACGACGGCCGCGCTTTCATCGAAACGATTTCGCTCGGTGAGATCATCACGATCTCCTGCAGGAAGATCACCAGGGCCTGCTCGCGATCGCCTTCCTGAATCATTTTCTCCATCTTGGCAACGACGGCAGAGTGGTCGAGGTCCTGCAATGGCGGTTCATAGAGGACTAGCTTGGAAATCTTGTCTGTCAGGAATGCAGCTTCCAGTGCGCAAACGCCTCCGTAGGAGTGGCCTAGCAAGAACACCGGGCCCGGCCGAGAGTTGACGACAGCCGCCACATCTTCGGCTTCTCTCTGCAAAGCGTAGTAGGGGGAATCGCTACTCGCTCCATGACCGCGCCGATCCATCGCACAGACCCTGAAACTGGATGCAAAGAGAGGGAACAAAGGTGTCCAGCGACTGCGGTCCCCGGTCCCTCCATGAACAATGACTAGATTCGGGCCCGCGCCCGCGCATTCGAGGGCGATGAGCGTCCCGTCCTTTGATCTAATAGTGCTAACCAAACTTTGTAGGCCGACCTCGAACGAAAAGGCGCGTGTGTCTAGACTTGCGGCAAAGGCTGCCGTCAGACCGTGGATGAATTGGCGACGATCCATATGTATCGGATTCCATTTTCCCATTGGAGTCTGGCATTCCCAAAAAAACAGACAGGCCTGCTAACAAAGCAGACAATGCACTCGGACACACTCCGCCTAGGTTCGAAAATCGTCTGGTAAGGCCGACCAAATCCGAAGTTCTGACTATAGGTCGGCCCACTCTCGCTATTCTGATCTCTGCCACGTTAAGGTTTCGATTTGTTCTTGGGAGACTTCTTGTCCAGCGTCGACACTAACAAATGTGCAGACGGAGGTGTCTTCACCGCCCCGTTGAACACGATGTCCTTGGCGCTCACTTCTTTCCCATACAGGCTCTTGTTGGCATCGTTGTCCGGACGAAGCGTCGACCCGGCAAGTGAGATTCCGGCAAACAGTCCGCGGGCGCGCGAATAGGAAAGGATCTCGGCCCGCATGGTTACGTCAGTTTCTGCGGAAGCGTTCCGTCCCACTGGCCCGGCCGCGGCAGAGGCATCACCGCCCAGCTTCACCTTGCTGGTAAGGATGTTATCCGCGGATTTAGCGGTCATCAGCAGCAGCACGAAGTCAGTCGCCTGGCCGCCCAACTGCAAGCCAAGACTTCCACCCTCGAGCGCCATCATGGTTGGAGCGCCCCACAGCCCCTGGAAATTCTTTCCCCCACGGCAGGTCATCACCCCGCGGCCATAACTCCCACCGATCCCGAAGGCAAGTTTGAGGACTGACGGCAGAACGACAACACAGTCCGCCTTGTCGATCGTATCCTGCGGAATATCGTCAGGAATATTCATAATCTCCTGCATCACCCTTCCAGCATTCTCGACCCGATCTTGTTCCTTTTTTTGCCCAAAAACGGGCGAAGCAATCGCAGCGATCAAAACTACTCCAAGCCAAAGTCTATTCATGTGATCTCCTCGGGAATACTTTATAGGACTTTGACGTTCTACGGCGAGGGTAATCGCGGCTTGAGTCATGGACCCGAATTGGAACTTTCTTGTAGCATAGCCAGCATGAAAAAAGGCAAATCCGGCAGCCGCGGTTCTACGAAAGGCCGTACTGCCGCTAAGACCGTCGACGAATACCTTGCTGGCGTCCCGGAACCTGCCCGCTCGACCCTGAATAAGATTCGCGCGGCTATTAAGTCCGCTGCGCCGGCGGAAGCTACCGAGGCGATTAGCTACGGAATGCCCGCATTCAAATATAAAGGACCGCTGATTTGGTTCGCAGCGTTTTCAGACCATTGCAGTTTGTTTCCTACCGCGTCGGTTATCGAGGCCTTCAAGAACGAGCTGAAGGGATTCTCTACATCCAAAGGCACCATCCACTTCACGACGGACAAGCCACTGCCGGCCACACTAGTTAAGAAACTGGTGAAAGCGAGGCTCGCGCAGAAAGAAGGCAAATCTTAGTGGGAATTGCTCGTCCCACCTTGTCCCGCTTTGACTTTTAACAATCCCAGACCTAACATACGGCGCTAAAGTCCCCGCATGATTGGGCAGACCATTTCGCACTACCGCATTACCGAGAAGCTTGGCGCGGGCGGTATGGGCGTGGTGTATAAGGCTGAAGACACTCGCCTGCACCGGTTTGTTACCTTGAAATTTCTGCCCGAGGAAATGGCGCGGGACGAGCAGGCGCTAGCGCGTTTCCAACGCGAAGCCCAGGCTGCCTCCGCGCTCAATCATCCCAATATCTGCACCGTGTACGACGTCGGCGAGGAGAATGGCAAAGCGTTTATCGCCATGGAATTTCTCGACGGGAGGTCGCTCAAACACTGCATCTCGGGCCGCCCGATGGATCTCGAGACTATTTTGTCACTCAGTGTCGAAGTAGCCGATGCACTTGACGCCGCACACGCTGAAGGCATCCTGCATCGCGACATCAAGCCCGACAACATTTTCGTAACCAAGCGCGACCATGCCAAGATCCTGGATTTCGGACTGGCCAAGATGTCCGCCGCGCCCGACGGAGCAACAGCAACCGTCAGTTCGGACCAACTTACCAGTCCGGGCAGCGCAATGGGCACGGTGGCATATATGTCACCCGAACAGGCGCGCGGTAAGCCGCTTGATGCCCGCACCGATTTGTTTTCATTCGGGGTGGTCCTTTACGAAATGGCGACTGGAATGTTGCCCTTTCGTGGCGATACGACTGCGACTGTGTTCGACGCGATTCTGAGAAAACCGCCCGTCTCAGCGGTACGCCTGAATCCCGACATCTCGCCCAAGCTCGAAGACATCATTAATAAGGCTTTGGAGAAGGATCGCAATCTACGCTACCAGCATGCCTCTGAAATGCGATCCGATCTCCAGCGGTTGAAGCGTGATACCGATTCCGCGAAGGTAGCCGTAGCCAACGAGCACGAAGAGGACGAAGCGCAGGCGCAATCCGCCGGGCCGACCCAAGCCGTCACTGCGGCCCACTCTACACGGCGAACCCTAGCGGCGCAGCCAACAGTTCAACCAGTTCAGCCTTTGGCCCAGCCATCGCAATCAACAGCCCGCGGCTCTAACGGGCTCGTTTGGATTACGGGCGGTTTATCGATCGTGCTGGCGGCGGTATTGGTCGCCGGATGGATTTATCTCCGGCGCTCACCCGGTGGAACTGGGCCGAGCCCGACAGCGAAGTCATCTTCCGTTGCGGCAGTTGCGCCGCAGCCCGCATCCTCGCCTGCCGTCGCTAACCCTGCGCCGGCGCCCATCGCACCGCCGCTGAAACCGGCACCACCCCTAACCAACACTGCCGGTGCAAAGCAACCTAAGGTCACCGCCGAGTCAAAGCTTCCGGCAAAGGTCTCTGCGGCACCGACGGCAACGCCTCCCGCCGTCGCGGCGTCGCCGACGGATTCACTAACTCCGGAAGAGATGGTTCGGCTTGGTAACGGCTTCCGCAACACGAAGGAGTACCCGGAAGCTCTTAAGTGGTACAACAAAGCCGCCGCGCGAGGAAATGCGGAAGCCCAGAATGAATTGGGGCGTTTCTATCAGTTCGGCTGGGGAGTCGAGAAGGACAATGCGCAAGCGGTTCAGTGGTTCCGCAAAGCCTCAGATCAGGGACTCGCTGAGGCGCAGGCCAATCTAGGCTGGATGTATCAGTATGGCTTGGGAGTCGCTGTGGACAATGCCCAAGCCTTCCAGTTGTATCAAAAAAGCGCGCTGGCTGGCGGCGGAAGTCCCGCTGAAACCAGGTTGGGGTTCATGTACGAGAGCGGATTAGGAGTCAAGAAGGACTACTCCCAAGCCTTGTCGTGGTACCGCAAAGGGGCAGACCAAGGAAACCCGCGCGCGCAGACCAGTCTCGGCATCTTTTACCAGAACGGCTGGGCTGTCCCGCAAGACTACGCGCAGGCATTGCAGTGGTACCGTAAAGCGGCGGATCAGAATTTTCCCTGGGCGCAGCAAAGGCTCGGGGCGATGTACAAATATGGATTAGGGGTCCCTAAAGATACCAATCAGGCGCGCTCCTGGTTCGAAAAAGCGAAGGCAAACGGCTTCGCGACGCAATCAGGGAATAACGGAAAATAACGGTGTTGTCTAGATCTGCTTACAAGAAGCTAACGCTGCTCGCCTGAATTCCGAGTAGCAGCGTCACGGGATAGGAGCAACTGAACCGCGATCCCGCAACCGGCTGCGATTGCGATGGTGGCAAGGAACGGATGCGCGGGCCAAATGTTTCGGGCCAAACCAAAATTCCAAAGGAGAATGGACAAACCGGTCGAGACCGCGAGGGTTATTAGAAAAATTCGCATAGCTCACTCACTGGTTAATATACGGGACATGGCCCTGTAAAGTTCCCGCAATCCAAAAGGGGGCGCGGTTCTATTCCCCCATCACTTTCACAATCACCCGTTTGTCGCGTTGCCCATCGAACTCGGCGTAGAAGATGCGTTGCCAGCGTCCGAAATCTAGCTTTCCGGCCGTTATTGGAACAATCACTTCATGGTGGATCAGCAATGCTTTGAGATGCGAATCTCCATTGTCCTCGCCTGTTTCATGATGCCTGTAATGTTCCTTGAAAGGAGCGAGTTTCTCGAGCCACTCATCGATGTCTTCGATCAATCCAGACTCATTGTCGTTGACGTAGACTCCAGCCGTTATGTGCATGGCAGACACTAGCACCATGCCTTCTTTCACGCCGCTCTTGGCGACGATAGCTTCCACTTGAGGTGTGATGTGAATGTACTCGCGATGCTTCTTGGTATGAAACTTCAGGTATTCGGTGAGGACTTTCAATGTCTGGGCTCCCGGCAACAGTTTACCTCGACTAAATCGTGTTGAAGAAGAGGCGCCGTAGAGCCGCCCGCAAAATTTACCTCGCGAGTATAATCCGCGTCATCAATGCCGTTAATCGCTGGGACGAAACTAGATGGCTATGAAATCCTCGGCCCGTTAGGCGCAGGCGGGATGGGCGAGGTGTACCGCGCCCGTGATCCGGTTTTGAAGCGTGAAGTAGCGATTAAAGTGCTGCCGGCGTTCTTTGCGCAAGATCCGGAGCGACTCCTGCGTTTTGAGCAGGAGGCGCGAACTGTTGCTACTCTGAACCATCCCAATATTCTGGCCGTCTACCAGTTCGGCAACTTTGATGGCGCACCTTATATGGTCTCCGAGCTACTGGAAGGTACTACGCTGGGGCATCTTCTTCTTCCCGGCTCAATGCCGCTCCCCAAAGCGATTGATTACTCGGTTCAGATTGCGCGTGGTTTGGCGGCAGCGCATGAAAAGGGCACCATTCATCGCGACCTGAAGCCCGACAACATTTTCATCACGAAAGATAGACGCGCGAAGATACTCGATTTCGGCCTCGCCAAGATTACCCAACCAATTGCAGCGTCGGAGGATGCTGAGACTGCCATGCCGTTGACGGGTAGCGGCATTGTGATGGGCACGGTCGGATACATGTCCCCCGAGCAGGTACGCGGGGAACCCGCTGACCATCGTGCCGACATTTTTTCATTCGGCGCAATCTTGTACGAGATGCTCTCGGGCAAGCGAGCATTTCGCAAGCCAACCTCGGCCGAGACGATGACGGCAATCTTGCATGAAGACCCGTCGGCGATCTCGCAGATTTCGCTCGCTGCTTCTCCTGCACTGGTGCGGGTCGTGCATCGCTGCCTCGAAAAGAATCCTGAGCAAAGATTTCAATCTGCATCGGACTTGGCATTCGCCCTGGAAGCCTTGTCGGAGCCGGGCTCGTCATCTGCGGCGGCGGTCACCGTGGGTCCGCCCTCGCGCTGGAAGTGGGTGGGCGCACTATTCGTCATGATGGTACTCGCACTACTTCTGATCGCTTGGTGGCGAATTCCATCGGCCGTCCCGGTGGTTGAATCGATTACGCAACTTACCGAGGATGACGAGCCAAAGGATGGCAGGTTAGTCAGCGACGGATCGCGGATCTATTTCGACGAAGGGCCGACTGGAAGCTGGAAAATTGCACAGGTCTCCGTAACCGGAGGGCATACCGCACTGGTCGATACCCGGATCGTTGATCCCTGGGTCGCTGGAGTGGCACCGGACAATTCGGCCTTACTCGTCCTGCTCGGTGGCGCTGGAGATGCCGCCTACCCTCTGTGGTCGATTCCGCTGCCGGCTGGCGAGCCGCGACGACTGGGAAATGTAGAGGGGAACGACGCCGCTTTCTTCCCGGACGGTCGCATTCTTAGCGCTGACTTCAGAGACTTGCGTGTGGCCGATGGCGACGGATCAAACTCGCGCCAGCTACTTTCCGCGGCCGGCATTATCGAAGATCCAAGCGTGTCGCCAGACGGAAAGCGCATTGCGTTTACCTTGTACTCGCGAGGTTGGGCTACGTCTGCGTTGTTCGAAAGCGCAACTGATGGGACGGGCTTACGCCCCATTCTAAATGCCGGGGAGAAAGTGGAACCGTGTTGTGGCACTTGGACGTCAGACGGCAGATATCTTCTGTACACAACCTCACAAGGGGAGCAGTCCGATCTGTGGGCTCTGCCCATGCGGGCGGGGTTGTTTCATCGTTCAGCGAAACCCATCCGGTTGACTGCCGGTCCGCTCGCCTACACGAAGCCCTTCGCCAGTCGTGACGGAAAGGAGATTTTCGCGATCGGCACCAAGCGGCGCGGGGAACTGGTTCGCTTTGATATGAAGTCGCATCAATTTCTGCCGTTTCTCTCCGGGATTTCGGCGATTGATCCAACATTCTCTGCCGACGGAAAATGGGTTGCATATACTTCCTACCCCGACCATGCTCTGTGGCGAAGTCGCATCGACGGATCCGAACGTACTCAATTGACCTACCCG
>JGI12635J15846_10003327_pt1 | contig 13991 bp, 10 predicted proteins | sample BlaSpr_A8_OM2_M2_FD_15846 | JGI IMG/M metagenome (IMG submission 15846) | reverse complement strand
TCGTCGTGGTCTGGGATGAGAACGACTACAGCGTGCAGCCCATCACCAATAAAGTTGTCGCAATTGTAGATACAAATTACGGCGTCCACGAATTGCAGAGCGCGCAGTTCTTCACTCACTTTTCCTTGCTCAGGTCAATCGAAGGAGGGTTGGGAATTCCGTGCCTCAACCATGCCTGCGACGCCAGCACGAACACCATGTCAGATATGTTCGGCGAATTCTAAGACGCAACCAGGGCCGAACAATCCTATCGGGGCCGGAGATTTTTTCCGGCTCTCTTTTTTGCTGTCCTATTGTTCTCGGCCTGCAGCGGCGCGCAGGATTTTCTTGCCCGGATCGCGAGCCGCGATGGCAAGTTCTTTTTCCAGCGACGAAAAGCGCTGAAAAATTTCATGCAGCCGCAACGCCATATTGCGGATGGCGTCGGCTTGCGCATGCACCCCCGCAGGAAGCCCGGATTCATGGGCAAGAAGTTCGGCATTGCCTAGCATCGTAGTAAGCGCATTGTTAACGTTTGTGCGCATCTCGATCATGAAGCGTCCAAGAGTGGCCTCGGCTTGGGCAACGGATAGAAGATGCTCGGCCTCACGGCTGCGAGATTCGGCTTGGCCGCGATGCAGGATTTCCCTTCCGATAATTCCCGCGATTGCCGCCCAAATCAGCGGTTCGCGACGCAACTCGATCACGGATTCCTGAACCGCACAAAAATCGAGCGCGAAGTCAGAATGGATGACAATGGCCGGCTTGTTCGAAGCAAACGACCCCATCAGGTCTCGAGCAATGTTCTGGATTTTATTCCGAATCTTATTCCTGCTTTTGTTGCGGCCTTTGTTCTGAGATTGCTCGGCAGAGGCGTCGGCAATGGCGAGATCGTAATGTCCGAAGTTTAAATTGTTCGAGGCGCTGGTGCTCAGAACAACAAACTCCGGAACCTCGGAACTTGAATTGCCCCGCGGCCAGTTTGCCGTAATTTCGCGCGAGAACGCGCCGTCACTCGATAGGATCAGGACTGTCGGGCGGCTCATACTCCGATTCATGCTCATCGCGGCTTTCGTGGTGACCGAGACGAAGCGAACCCCGCCTCTACAGGAACTTAAAGCTTTGCTCCGTTTGCGGAAGCAGTGGCGGCGAGCGGGTTGCTGCGCACCGTGTTATGGAGAGCGTCGTCGACCGCCGCGCGCAAATCGACGAGCATCCGCAATGGCTGGCCCGAGGAATATTCGGCGTGGAACATTACCTTCCAGGACTGGCAAATCATGCGCAGGCGNCCGATTGGTTCCTCGGCGGAAAATTGCGCGCGCCGGCAATCGATGGTCGGAACGCCGCGACGNTCCAGTTCGCGCAAGCCGTCCTGAATNGCATTGAGGTCGCCCTGCATAAGGCGAAAAAATATTCGCCGGATCATGAAGCTGAAGCGGGTGAAACCTACCATGGCCGACGGCTCAAAATAGCGCGCCGCGTTTTCCGTTTTCAGACTGCGCCCTTGCTCGAGAGCGCCGCTATGCAACAGTTCGCTAAGTCGCCGGCAACGCGCCGCCGAGTGCATGATGCCATCGAGAGTACTCAGCCAGGCCGGCAGCGCCGCCTCTTGCGGGCCGAAAATCGGCTCCAGCACCTGAGCGACATAATCTAGATCAAGGTCGGTGTCTTCGAGGCCCGAGGGCGCGCACAGCGAAAAATACTGTACCAGCAGATAATCGGTCTTATCGCGGTCGCTGGCAGACTTAACGCTCTTCTGCATGTGATGCAGCAAAAGTTGGCGCAGCACAGCTTCATTGGCCAGGAGCGTGCTCTGCAAGAACTGACGCAGTTGGTGAACTTGTATTTGCGAATCCACCTGCGCAAACCATGCCGCCGCCTGCTCCGCCAACTCGGGCGAGGGCGTGCCTCCCTCCTCGAGGTTAACCGGGTTGGGTGAAAGGTCAATCACAAATTCGCGCACCAGCGCAGCATAGATGGGTTGCAATGCAACCAGATTGGCAACTTTCTCTTCGAAGGATGGCTTGAAAGGGTTCTCGGAACTAGAAACAGTCATGATTTCACAATCCAACTCGGAACATCCTTTAGGAAGCGGGCGGCCACCACGGTTCGCTCCGGGTGATATTGGACCGCCACTACCGAGGCTTCCGCGGAAAGCGCCCCGTCATTACTCTCAACCAGCACCCGATCGGCAAACTCCAGCGGTTGGTCGACCATGAACAACACTTCGTGCGGCGTTCCAAACTCGACGATCGTATTTTGAAGGAAAACCGGCTGGTGCTCGTGGCTGCCGAGATCACCGTTCACCGCAGTTCGGCTGAGTTTGATCGGAATCCGCACTGGCGTCGCGTCGGGAAAAAACTTCGCCAAGCGTCCGACCATGTCGGGTTCGGGTGCGCGCGCTGCCGCTTGGCTAGGCAATGGGTTAACCTCACTTCCGCAATTTGGGAGCAGCCGAGTCTCCTCTCTTCCCGGTTTGGAAGATCTGCGAGGAGACTCTCTTTCTGCTTATCGACATTTAACACTGCAGTCGCACATCCAAAAACTTGAAGGGCATGTACCGAAGAACAAGTGGAACAAAAAGCAGCAGTTAGGAACCTCGTTGGCCCCTTGCCCACCCTCGTCATTCCCGGCTCGGCAAAATCGAGTCTCAGAATGAAACACATTTCTCAATTCGGGGGAGTTCTGGTCCAATCGCTCGGAATTCGATGAGGACGGGCAAGGACGCCCGCCTCTCCATTTATTATTTGCTTTCTTATTGCAGCGCGCTTGAGCCTGGAGCCTGTTCGCGTGGGCCGATGTTGTAACGCTTCAGCTTGCGATACAGCGTAGCCCGGCTGATGCCAAGCATCTTGCCAGCTAAAGCTTTGTCGCCCTTTACCTGGGAAAATACACGTTCGATGGTGGCGCGCTCGATATCTTCGAGATCGGTTGCGTCCAGTTCAGCGGTGCGGGCGAAGAGTTCCCGCGGAGGTTGCACTTCGGTTTGGACTTCCGCGGTTGCGATCGCGGGCGGAAGATCGCCAGCTTCGATAATGCGCTGATCGCCGAGAGCCACTGCCCGTTCCAGGCAGTTTTCCAGTTCCCGGACATTGCCGGGCCAGTCATAAGCCATCATGGCTTTGATGGCATTGCCGGAGAGCTGAACCCCGCGTCCAGGAGCCAGCCGTTCGAGGAAAAAAGCAGCCAGAATGGGAATGTCAGAACGGCGCTCGCGCAAGCATGGCAGTGAAATGCTGACTACATTAAGACGAAAATAAAGATCCTTGCGGAAAATTCCTTTCTTGTATTCAGCGTCCAGATCGCGGTTGGTGGCGGCCATGATACGCACATCCACCTTCACCTTTTGATTGCTTCCAACCGGACGTACTTCTTTTTCCTGCAGAAAGCGCAACAGCTTGGCTTGCATCTCGAGAGGCAACTCGCCAACTTCGTCGAAAAAAATCGTTCCGCTATCGGCCGATTGCAACAAGCCTTGTTTCGAACGAATCGCGCCCGTGAACGCTCCTTTTTCGTAGCCGAACAATTCGCTTTCGATCAAGGTAGGGACGAGAGATCCGCAGTCGACGGCAACAAAGGGCCGGTTCGCCATCGTGCCTCGAAAATGCAAAGCGCGGGCGACCAATTCTTTGCCCGTGCCGCTCTCGCCCGAAATCAGCACAGGAGTGCGCGTATCCTTGAGGCGCGAGATGAGCCGGAGCACATTTTGAATGCCAGGAGAATTGCCAATAATGCCGTGCAGCGAGGTCTCGGTCTCCGACCGTTCGCGGAGGTAGAGATTTTCTTCCACAAGCCTCACCTTATCGGCCATTCTGCGAAGAAATAGCCGCAATTCATCGAGCGGAGAAAAGGGCTTGGCAATGTAATCGTAGGCCCCGAGTTTCATCGCCTGGACCGCGGTCTCAACCGAACCGTGGCCGGTCATCACCGCAACCTCCACACGCGGATGCGCGCGTTTAACTTGTTCGAGGAAGTCGAGGCCAGACATGCGCGGCATGATCATGTCGGTCAACACCATGTGGACGGGTTGCTCCTCAAGCAGGGCGAGCGCCGCCTCGCCACTCTCCGCTTCAAGGCAGGAATAGCCGAGCGATTCGCCGACGGTGATGCAGAGCCGGCGAATGGTTTGCTCATCATCGACAATCAGCAGTCGGATGCGGGAGTCTTGAGTCATGACGCTGGCCTGCCTAAAGTTTGTTCGATCACCGAAATAAAGTCATGAACACGAAACGGTTTTTCGACGCAAGGCGCACCCGTACGCCGCAAGGTGGCGGCGGTTTCCTCATTGGCGATATCGCCGGTAATAAAAACCAGGCGGCGCGCGAGTTCAGGCCGATGAGTTGAGATCCAGGCATAGACCTGTGCACCGTCGACGCCGCCTGGAGTGCGCATATCGGACACCACGCCGTGAAAATTGCCACTCTGCAGCAAGCGCAAGGCTTCGGCGCCGGATTCGGTTGCAACCACAGCGTATCCGTATCCCTCGAGAACAGCGCGGACTAGAGCCATTACGGCGGGTTCGTCTTCAATCAGAAGCACGGGTGCGCATGCGGACTTTGTTCCTATTTGCGTCATTGTGGATGGACTCCTGCTACCGCTCCAAAGGTTGCTGTTTCGCTCGCGACCGGCAGGCGGACAGTAAAGGTCGCTCCTTCCGAATCGGGATTGTTTTGACAAATGATTTCGCCGCCGTGTTCCCGAACGATGCCGTAGCAAATACTCAGACCTAGACCCGTACCCTTACCGATGTCTTTCGTCGTGAAGAAGGGATCAAATATTTTATCGGGATCGACGATCCCGATACCGTTATCGCGAAACGAAATCTCGACATAGGAATTGGCGCTTGCGCTCATAACCTCAATTCGCGAGGGCCGCGAACTTTCGCGAACGGCGTCGTAGGCATTGTTAAGGATATTGAGGAATACCTGCTGCAACTGGTGCGAATCGCCAATGACCGCCGGCAGCAATTCGTCGAGACGCTCAATCACTTGAATGCCGTGGCTGATGAAATCATAAGAGCGCAAGTGCACGGTACGCTGCAGGATGGAATTCAGCTGAACCGGTTTACGCTGCGGCGGCATCTGCCGGGCAAAACTCAGCAGGTTCTGCACGATCTGCTTGGTGCGCTGCGCCTCCTGCAGAATCACCCGCAGATCGCGGCGCGCACTTTCCGGAAGCTCCGGATTTTCCATCAATAGATCGGTGAATCCCAGAATAGCGGTAAGAGGATTATTGACTTCATGGGCGACTCCGGAGACGAGTTGCCCGACAGCAGCCATTTTCTCGGCATGCACCAGTTTGGAACGAAGCATGGCCGAATCGGTAACGTCCGTCATGACTGCAACAATACTGCTGACCCGGCCATCTTCACCGCTGATCGGGCTGAGATTAATGGAGAATTGCCCACTGACGCCATCGCCGCGAACCAGCGGCATATCGAAATTATCGACCTGTTCACCGCGCGCTACGGCCGCCAGTGCCTCGCGGAGCGCGGCCCGCCGTGACGGAACACACAGGTCGGGCAGCGGTTGCCCCAGTATCTGGTTTTGCTGAAATCCGAGACCGCTCCATCGCCGGTTGGCGTAGCTGATGACGCCTTCGGTGTCGGTGACCAGAATCAGGCTTTGCGTGTGGCTGAGAATCTTGCTGGAGAAGTCTCTCTCTTTCTGCAATTCGGTTTGAGACTGCCGCAGCCCCGTGATGTCCAGCATCAGGCCGCGATATTGCAACACCCTGCCCGAAGCATCGCGCACCGCAAAACAATTAATGAACACGTTGACCGGGGAGCCATCCTTGCGCCGCAGAATTTCTTCCTGATTCCGCAGCCCGCCTTCACGTTCGAAAAGTTCCGCGAGCTCTTCCCGCCTGCGCGGGGTGAAATAAACTTCCGTGGGAATATCGAGTTGCACAACTTCTTCACGGCTGCTGTAGCCGAGGATACGAACCAGGGCGTCGTTTACCTCGACGAATCGGCCTTGCGGTGTGGAGAAGAAGATTCCCTCCTGAATGTTGTCGAATAATTCCCGGTAACGGCGCTCGGCTTCGCGTCGGTCGGTAATGTCCTTAAGCACGTGAACAATCTGCAATTGCGCACTGCTGGCGGCATGGATGCGGGATGTCGAGATGAGATAGGTGCGTTCCAGGACAGGGTGGACATATTCGTCGAGACCTTCGCCGCTGCGGCAGAAGGGGCAGGAGTGCGGCGACGCGCCGGCGGAAAGAGCTTCGAGCGCGCGCATGTTCACTCCGATTAGCTCATCCGGATCGATGCCGACAAAGTCGGCGAGCGAGCGGTTAACGCGTAGAACGTTATGCTGCTCGTCGTGGACGACGATGAAGTCGCTGATCGCATCAAAGACTTCCAGCCAATGGCGATTAGCTTGCTCCATGCGCGTGAACAAGCAAGCGTTTTCAATCGCAATACTGGCGTGGCCGGCGATAGCGCGCAGCAATTGGTGATCTTCGACGCTAGGCGGCGCGCCTCGATCGGCTAAACAAAGAACCCCAACCAACTCTCCCGAGGAGCCCACGAGCCTCACCAGGGTGCAATCCGTCCATCCGAGACTGGATGCAAGATCCGTGCCTAAAATATCTTCGGCCAATGCGAAAGATACATCGGCGGGATATTTCGGGAGGGCCGCGCTCAGGGCGCGCTTGAAACGGGGCAGCAGCGGCTTATCGCCCACCTCGGCATCGCCGGACATAATCACGGTATCAAGCTCCGAGCTCTGAAAAAGGCTCAGCGCTACCGACCGTCCACCGAGTAGTCCAGCAGTGCGCAAAGCGAAGTTACGCATGAACTCCGGCAGATGCAGGACGGTGTTAAGTTCGAGCGCGATTGTGACCAGCGCTTCGGCACGTCGCCGATGCTCTTCGGCCTGATGCAGGTTGCGGGTGAGTTCGAGGGCGATAGCAATCTGCGCGGCCAGGGCCCGGGCGCGACGAACATCTTCGTCATTAATGGGTCCCGCTTCAATACGATCGAGCACTCCAAACATCCCGAGCACATCGCCATTGGAACCGAGCAGTGGCACGGCCAGAAGTTGGCGAATTTGGAAGGCGGCGATGAAATCCAAATTCGCCCCCGGAGTTGCGCTGGCATCGTCGCTGAAGAAGACATTTTTTTTCTTCAATGCCTGGGTCGCCACGCCATCGTGGAGCGGTATGTCAACCGGACGCGCTTTGCCTTTCTCTACCCCCCATCGAACGTGAAAGGCCTCCTCTTCGAGCAGACCAATGAAGCAGCGCTGGAAGCCGAGAAAGCTGGCGGCGCGGACGACAGAAGTTTGCATGAACTCGTCCAGCTTTCCCGCGGAGCCTAGTTCGAAAGAGATTTCAAGGATTTCGTGCAACTCATGGGCTTGGGCGCGCGCCATGCCGTAGAGCTCGGCATTCGCAATCGCCACGGCGCCGAAACCAGCCAGGGCAGAGATCAGGCTCTTGTCTTCCTGAGAAAAAGGGCTCGCCAGACGAGGATAAACAAGAATGGCGCCGTGCGATCGTGAAGTGCGAAAAGGCGACGCAATAAGAATTCCGGGTGGCGAATCCTCCCCGAAATGGGAGGCTCCATCGATGCTGACCGTTATACGCTCACCCGCTGCGACCGCTCGCGTGGCTATCTCCAGCGAGGAACGAAGGTTGTTCTCTTGGAATCGCGAGCGGATCGCACGCGAAAGCGTCGGATTGTCAGTTGATACGGCCTGCAACTGAAGCTGCTTGTCCTGGTGGATGAAAACGAGCACAACCGGAGAATGCAAGAGCACCCGCAAACGATCGGCGATGCTCTCCATCACGGCGGCGGTATCGGGCAATCCGTGCAGAGCGGTAGCAACTTCGACCAGGACGCTGGCACGGCGATGCTCCTCGCGAGAAAGTTGGTTTAGGCGCAGAGCTTCAAGAGCGGTGCCAAGCTGCGCCGCCAGGATTGTGACTTTGGCGACCGCATCATCGTCAAAGCCAGAACCTACCGCGCTCTTCAGAAATGTGACGGCCCCAACCGGCTCTCCCGCAATCATGAGCGGCGCGGCCAATGCGGCACGCGCGTGGATGGAAGCAAGCCAGGGATAACGCTCCGCGTCAAGATGATTGACGAAAAAGGCCCTACGCTTCTGAACCGCATCCATCGCGATGGATGCGTCGCCAGCCCGCCGGCGAATCCCGCGAAATGATTCTGCCCCTTCGGCATCGGCCTCGGCGCCAATGAGTTCGCCGTCCGCAGACTGACTCCAAAAATAAGCACCCGTCGCCTGAAAGAACTTTCTGGTGAGGGCGCAAAAAGATCGAATGAGATGGCTCGGATCGGTACTCTGAAAAGCGGCTCGAGAAAGCTCCAGCAAAAGCTTTTGGAAAGCCTCGTCAGAGTGAGACGCGTCGTTGGAGACCGGATTTCCGGTGTGGCTTGTCAGTCAGCACCCTGCGCTTCGCTAAGCGATTGAAAACAAGTTAATTACAGTTAAAGCTACGCTGGATTCTCAAATTGAGTCAAGTGAATACGGTTTGAGGTGCCTAGTTAAGAAACGGCGCCAAAGTGATACCCCGTCTCAGTTTGCGATCACGCAAGAGGGCTGCGGGACGCCACATCCATTAAATAAGGGAAACCGTACCGCACCGCGAAGAGCCGGGAACCTAAAGATCGAAGCCTCATCGGGTTGCGAATATCACCAAAGTAATACGCAGAATGAACTTTTGGTATCCGCCGGCGGGTTCTGTGCACGAATATACGGTAAGTACAAGCACGGGAGGAGCAGTGTCCAATCAGACCTTCAATCGTTTCATCGCGATCGGTTTGTTGTCGCTTGCCGGATGGGTCGCGATCGGTGGTTCGCCAGCATGGGGACAGGAAGAAATCAACCGAACCGTCAAGACTAAAGTAGCGCCGGTTTATCCGGAACTGGCGCGACGAATGAACATCACCGGAGTGGTGAGAGTCCAGATCACTGTTGCCCCCAACGGCGCGGTCAAGAACATGAAACTGGTTGGCGGACATCCAGTGTTGGCGAGCGCCGCGTTGGATGCAGTCAAGAAATGGCGTTTCGAGGTGGGGCCGCAAGAGTCGACCGGGGTTGTACAGTTCCGCTTTGATCCCGGTCAATGATGTTGATGAACTCCGAAGCCGTCGACTGAGGAAGGGAATATGAATATTGGGAAAAAGTTGTATTGGAGTTTCGGCGTCATTTTAGGGACGGTCTTAGTGCTGCTCGCGATCAACCTGGTCGCGGTGCAGCGCGAGCACGAGACCAAGGCGGCGGCGCAGCGTTCGATTGACATGACCGAGGCGACCTCGTCCGTCCGCTTCCAGATGATGCAGAATCGCCTCCACCTGCAGAATTACCTGCTCAGCGGTGATACTCGCGACGTCGAGAAGATGAACGACGGCCAGCACCAGTTGAGTGACGCGCTACACCATACGCAAGAGCTGGCGAATTCGCCGCAGCAACGTACCAGTCTCGAAAAAGTGCAGGGCCTCGAACAATCATGGGGCACCGATTTCGCCAATCCGCTGATCGAAAAACGGCGGGGTGTGGATAGTGGCAATGCGACGGTAGCTGAACTGCAGATTTTCTACCTGCAAAAAGATCCGAACGCATGGGTCGCGCGTTCAAGCGACGTGCTCGATGACGTCGACCATGAGAATCGCCAGTTGCTGGAACAGCGGCGGCATTCCGACGAGGCGGCAGCTACCTGGACGATTCTTGCTTCAGTCGTCAGTTCATTGATTGCCCTGGCCGTGGGCATATTCATTGCCTATCGGACCGCGGCCGGCATTACCAAGCCACTGGCCCGTTTGATTCAGGTGGCCGAGCAGATCGGGCAGACTGGCGACCTGGAACACAATATCGATGTGCACGGTAAGGATGAGATCGGGCAACTGGCCAGAACTTTCGACTCGATGGTGAAGTACTTGAAAGAAATGGCAGCGGTTTCCGAGGCGATTGCTGGAGGAAACCTGTCGGTCGAAGTACGCCCGCGGTCCGGCAATGACACGCTCGCCAATGCATTTACGCGCATGGTGGAAGGACTGCGCGGGATGGTAAGGAGCGTGCGCGATGCGGCTACACAGGTGGCCAGCGCTTCAAGCCAGGTGGCCAGCGCCTCCGACGAATCGGCGCGCAACAGCCTGCAGACCTCGTCAGCTATTGACGAGGTAACCAGCACCATGCACGAGATGAGCGTCAACGTGCAAAACATGGTCAAGAGCACGCAGACGCAGGCCTCGAGCGTCAGCGAAACTTCCGCTTCCATCGATCAGATGGTGACTTCGATTCAGCGCGTCGCGGACACCGCGAAAGTTTTGCTCGACATCTCAAACCGTTCGCGCGAAGAAGTCCACAGCGGTATCGGCACCATGGAAAAGGCGACCGACGGCCTCAACCGGATCAACACCACAATCCGCTCCTCCGGCGAGATTATCGACTCCCTCGGTGGCCGGGCCGACGACATTGGCAAGATTGTCGAAGTGATCGACGATCTCGCCGAGCAGACGAACCTGCTGGCCTTGAATGCCGCCATCGAAGCGGCACGCGCTGGCGAGCATGGTTTGGGATTCGCCGTGGTAGCGGATGAAGTCCGTAAGCTGGCGGAAAAATCGGCGCAATCGACAAAAGAGATTTCCGAACTGATCGAAAGCATTCAGAAAGAGGCTCGCAAAGCGGTCGAGAACATGGAAAAGAGCACGACCATCGTAAACGAGGGGCTGAACCTTGGTCAGGAGCTGAATGCCGCCCTACGAAAGATCTCGAACGTGGTCACCGAGGTCTACAAGTTCGCGCAGGAAATCGGTGCGGCTACCAATGAGCAATCGCACGGTTCATCGCAGATCGCGCGCGCCACTACCCGGCTCAATGAAATCACCCATGAGATCAACTCCGCGGTAGAGGAGCAGGCTTCCGGTGCGCAGGCCGTGGTGCAGGCCATGGAGCGCATGCGGGAACTGGTGCAATCGAATACGTCCGGCTCGACCGAGCTGGCTGCGTCCTCCGATCAGATGTCCAAGATGTCGCGCGGACTGCTCGATTCGATGGACCGTTTCGCGTTGCGCTCAAACGATAAATCGAACGATGCCATGCCGGGCTTCGGGCAGGAATCCCGAACGGCAGCGGCGGGATCGCGGTGAGGCAAACTATTTCATGAGCCGCGAAACGCACATTGTTGGCTTCCGGGTGGGACGCGAGACCTATGGCGTGCCCATCATAGCGCTGCGTGAGATCGTCCGTGTGCCGGAGATCACAGCCGTGCCGGACGCGCCCCATTATCTCGAAGGGGTGATCAATCTTCGCGGGAAGATTGTGTCGGTGGTAGACCTCAGGAAGCGCTTCGGGCAGGCCGCCCCCACGCTTAACCGTCGCAGCCGCATTCTGGTCGTAGAACACAAAGGCCGTCTCGTCGGAATGATCGTCGACTCGGCGTCGGAAGTACTGAAAATCCCCGAAAGCGAAATCGAGGCCGCGCCCGCCATGATGCAGGAAGGCGGTTTGGATTGCGTGACCGGCCTCGGCAAATATCATGGGCGGCTGATTATTCTGCTCGATGTCAACCGGGTTCTGGCGGTACCCGATTCCGGGAGCGATGAGTCCGTGGGTAACAACACTGGGACGAAGGCGGGAATCAGTCCAAAGGCAAGCAGTGTGGAACCAACCGGAAAAAAGAGCGTGTCGGCCGGGAAATAGAAAAACCCATGAACATCAGCGAAACACCTTCACTTACCGAAGCGGAATTGAAACTCCTGCAGGCATTGGTCTATCAGGAATGCGGTATGCATTTCGACGATCGGCGCACGCCCTTCCTGCAGGATCGGCTGCTGCGCAGGTTGAAGGAGTGCCACCTCGATTCCTTCTACAGCTACTATCGTTTGCTGATCAGCCAAAAAGGTAAAGAAGAATTGTCGCGGCTGCTCGAAAATCTCACTGTCAATGAGACCAGTTTTTTTCGAAACAAGGCGCAGCTCGACCTGTTCCAGCACGACATCATGGATGACCTCTTGCGCCGCAAACAAGAGCGGCGCGACTACAGTGTGAGAATTTGGAGCGCCGGCTGCTCTACCGGCCAGGAGCCTTATACCGCGGCAATGCTGGTAGCGGATGCACTGTCCTATCATTACTTGCGCAACCCGCTGCCCTTTGAGTCGCCTCTTCCGAAGCCCCTCGTCCCTCCGCCATGGCGCGTTGAGATCTTAGCCAGTGACATCAACTATTCGGTGTTGCGCACAGCGCAGGAAGCGTCCTACGGAGAGCACCAGATGGCCGGAGTCGACTACGGCTATCGCTTGCGTTACTTCGACAAGATGGGCGACCGCTATGCGGTGAAGAAAAATGTCAAGGAACTGGTGCATTTCGACTTTCACAATCTCAAAACTGAATATCTGCCCCAGCGCAACGACGTAATCTTCTGCCGCAACGTAATGATGTATTTCGACGAAGCCGAACAAAAGAGGCTGGTGGAAAAGTTCTATCGCTGCCTCAATCCGCAGGGATACCTTCTTGTCGGCCATGCCGAAAGCCTGCTCGGCCTGACCGAGAAATTCCAGATGGTGCATCGCAATAGCGGCACCGCCTATCAGCGGCTAGAGGTGAAGCCGTGAGCGGTCCCCCCGAAGACAGGATGACAGAACTCCGCCAGCTGTTTTTTGAAAGCGCGGGAGAGCTGGTCCAAAAACTGAACGACGAAGCCATGCGGTTGGAAAAATCGCCCGGCGACGCCGAGACCGCTCGCAGCCTGCGACGCACGGTGCACACGCTCAAAGGAGATTCGGCCGCCTGCGGCTTCCGCGAACTCAGCGAACTGGCTCACCAATTTGAGGATGTGCTGACCCTCGAGAACACCGCCTCGGCGCCTTTGGTCCCACAGATTGCCTTGCGCGCGGCCGATGTGTTTACAAGCTTGCTCGAAGCTTATCGCAAGGGAACAAAACTGCCCGCTATTCAGTCCTTGCGAGCGGATATTGCTAGACTGGCGCACCCCTCGCTGAGCGGACGGGCTAAATCAACAGGAAAGAAAAAGGCAAGCAAAGCCCCTGCCAGGAAGACGCGCTGGTCGGAATATGAGCAACTGGCCATCTCCCGCGCTGCAGCCGAGGGAAAACGGCTCCAGCACGTACTCGTTAAACTTGATCCGCAATGCGCCATGCCCATCGCGGGCCGGCAAATGATTCAGTTGGCTCTCACTCAACTGGGAGAGCTGCTGGCTATCCATCCACCCGAAGGCAGTCATGAACCCGCCACCGAAGTTGAAGCGGCGCTGGCGTCGGAAAAATCGGCGGAACAAATCTCGTTGAAGTGCAGCATTCCAACGATCGTGTCGGATGTAAAAGTCAAATCACTCCGTATTGCCGGCCCTTCGTGCCAGCAGGCGCCAGCAGTGTCTGCGGATGCACTGGCGCAGGCCGAGGCTGAGGCCCTTGCCGGCATTCCTTTTCACCCCGCGGAAAATATCGCGGCCGCTGTCGACATAGCCGGTGTTGAAGCGATGCCGGCGATTGAGTCCGCGCCGTTGCCCGCCCAACCCGGCGGCCCGGACAACCTGTTACGAGTCGATGCCGAGCGAATTGACAGCGTACTGAATCTGGTCGGCGAACTCATCCTCGCGAAATCGATGCTGCAACAGGCTCTGCTTGAATTTGGACAGCGGTTTCCGAAAGAAGTCTTGCGCGGGAAGTTTGCCGATGCGATGGCATTCCAGGGCCGGGTTTTAAACGACCTGCAGCATTCGGTCATGAAGATTCGGATGGTCCCGGTCGACCAGTTATTTCGGCGCTTTCCACGTATCGTGCGCGATGTCGCGATCCAGTGCGGGAAAGAAGTCGCGCTCGCGGTCAGGGGAGGTCAAACCGATCTTGACAAAAGTATTCTCGACGCGATCGCCGAGCCGCTCACCCATCTGGTACGAAATGCGATTGGCCATGGTCTCGAGACTGCCGAGGAGCGAACTCGCGCCGGCAAACTTCCGCAAGGCACATTGCGCCTCGCCGCTTACCACCAGGGAAATCAGGTGGTCATCGAAATATCCGACGACGGCCG
>JGI12635J15846_10003325_pt1 | contig 13997 bp, 13 predicted proteins | sample BlaSpr_A8_OM2_M2_FD_15846 | JGI IMG/M metagenome (IMG submission 15846) | reverse complement strand
CTCGGTTTGGCTCGTGCGGCGCACGCAGCTGGCTGGCTTCGCTTGTCCTTGACTGCGGCGCATAAGGCGTTGCAGGTAAGCGAGTTGCCGAGGGATCAATACGAATACGGCTGGACCTACAGCCAGCATCAGATTGAAAAGTCTGCTGATTGACCGGAAAAGGGGAAGGTCATGGCGATGCGATGGCGGTTCGTTACTGCCGCGCTTGTGATTGGTGGGGCAATGAATACGGCATCCGCCACGCCGACAGGCACCGATCGGAGTGGTTCGGTCATGCAAGCCGGCGTCTTAGGAACAGCAGTTCGGCCATTACCGTCATTCGAGCATCGATTTCGGACAGGCGCCAAAACCCCGCATTCCAGCCGTTCGACCCACGGCGGTCGTGAATGACGTCCCATCCGCCGCCGATGCTGCCAATCACCGATGCGTACCCGGGACCCCCCTTACGCCGTTGGAGTCAGCGAGAGGTGAACGGTTGGGTTCCAGCTTCTTCGGACGTCCATGTCTGCACGCCGCGACGGGGTCGTCGCCCAAATATGCGATCGCTTACTGTTTGTCGACCTTGCCTTTCTCGAGTAGCCGGTAACGAGAAAGACGAATGCTCGTCGCAATCGCATTATTGCATCGCGGCGCTCACGACAGATCCTAAAGCCTCCGTCGGTCTCATTTGCAACTCATGACTCGCCTTGGTTGTTCAGTTCTCTCGCTTAACCGCAACGACCGCGTCCGCGTCCCCATAAACACCCATGTGCCAAAACCTTTCGCGTCAGAGCAAGCCCTCTCGAACCGAAGGGCTTGGAACGGACGTAAAAAGCCAATCCAAGCCCAGGGCACACGTCTCGACCTAATGAGGCTATGTCCGCAGCCTACCGCTTACGAACCGGGCTTCACCCAGACCGAAAGACCGGTCGTCGTCGCCATTGCCGAGATACGAAGGGTCTACCGTGTTCATCAAAACCCGGGCGGCCAAGCCGCCCTTGTCGCCTTAAGTAAGGGCGTTATGCCGCCGATGTAAGGCTGCGAAAGTCTCCGTCGAATCGTGCCGGGCTATGACCCGTTAATTCCACGGGTCGCCGTTGCCAAATGACCAATCCGAGCGGTCAACGAAGACCAAGTTGATCATGATGTCATCAGGGCGCACGGATAGCTTGCTCTTCAGTTCGTCGGCTATGTATCGGAAGAAGGCGAGCTTCGAATCTTTATTATTTCCGACAGTGCTGGTCACTTGGATCAAGATGAAGTCAGGCGATCGATCCCAGCCGAGAAAGTGGGGGTCGTAAATTAAATTATCGGGGGAATGCTCACCGATGACTATGAAGCGGTCGCCGTCCGGCGCCTTCAAGACATCGATAATCCCCTGGTACACGACGTCGGCCACAGTGGCGCGATACTCGGGGGGTTTCCCTTTAAGTAAATCGATACGTGCAAACGGCATAATAACCTCCTTTGGTGCAGAGTTGGACGAGTTGGATATACGCTGACAGGGGGACTAAATCTACTTCGTGCTGTCTGAAATCTACAAGGATCCCATCGACCAGTAAATGCCCAAGCTATTGAGCATAGCCCTAAGCGCTGAGACATGGCGTCGCCGGGTCGCGCGGCCTCCTTTTCTGAGCGTCGCGCTGTCCGGCTCATTTCTTTATGCTCGATTATCCAACTCTGGCACGCCGCTGTTACGGTCGGCATAGGCTGCCTGGAAGGTGGGACGAAGCTGCCAGCGCTTCCAGTAGGCATCCAGATGCTCGAAGCGCTCGTCAAGCGGCGTGACGTTCACTGGGAACTTCGAAAACGCAATCGCTGTCGCCAGCGTGATGTCCGAGAAGGTCGGTTCACTCCCACCGAGCAGCCATTCACGGCCGTCGGCCAGATGCTGGTTGACCAGCGCCGCATGCGCCAGTGCCTCTTTTCGGCAATGTTCGCCCCAGGCTTCATTCTTCGTCAGTTCCAGCTTCATCCCGAGCCCGGTGTGCAGAACATGGAACGCTGTGACGATGCGATAGAGGATATGCACCCAGATGCGGTTATCCCACATATTGTCGAGACCCTGTTCCAGCGCGTTCTCTCCCATGATCTTTCGTCCGGGGAAGGTTTGGTCGAGGTAGCGGACGACGGCGGCTGTCTCGGAAATAAAGCTGCCATCGGCCAGTTGCAGCGTCGGCGTTTCGCCCCACGGATTCATTTTCAGGTGCCGCCATTGCCGTTGCTCGCCAACCGGCGTCATATCGTAGATCTGCTCCTCAAACTGATCGGCAATACCTTTTTCGTGCATGAACAGACGCAGGCGCTGTGGGTTGGGGAATGCCGAGGGCGAGGTGAAGACGTGCAGTTTGGTGGTCATTTCAGTCGTTCCTTAGAGTGCGTCGAAGATGGCGGCTATTTCAGTCTGGCGCCCAGGTTTGCTTGTGTTTCGTTATCTGCACAAGCAGTGAACGTACTTTATTAGCTTGTTCTTCGAAGATAAATGGGGTAAAAATCAATTAATCTATTACATTTTGGAACAAACCATGGCCGCCGTTGACTCGATTCAGCTCGGCAACATCGAGCAATTTTGTAAAGCCGCAGAGTTGGGAAGTTTCACGGGCGCGGCCGAGGTTTTTGGCGTAACCCCGGCGGCAATCAGTCGATCGATCAGTCGGCTCGAACAGCGTCTTGGTGTGCGCCTGTTTTCGCGGACAACGCGCAGCGTCAAGGTCACAAATGAAGGGGAGCTTTATTGGAAGGAGTGTCAGATAGCGCTCGAGCAGATCGCCGAGGCCGAGCGCGCGATCACCGGTGCACAGACGGTGCCGAGTGGGCTGCTGCGCATCAGCGTTAGTGCTGCTTACGGAACGTATCGCTTGCTGCCTTTGATGCCCAGCTTCACCGAGGCCTATCCACAGATCGAAATCGAACTAAGTATCTCGGACAAGATCATCGATTTTGTTGAAGAGGGGTTTGACCTTGCCATTCGATTAGGCATTCAGCGTGATTCGCGACTGGTGGCATACAAGCTGGAGGATGCGTCTTTAGGAGTGTTCAGTACATCGGATTACTTACTGAAAAAAGGCACGCCGCTATCGCTCAATGACCTTGAGGAGCATAACTGTATTCAATACGTGTCCCCGAATACCGGGCGTCCGATGCAATGGTTGTTTACCGATGAAAAAGGGGCAGAAATTGAACAACCGATAAGGAGCCGACTGCGGGTGCTCAATGATGCGCTAGGTTGCATCGCCTGGCTAAATGCGGGCGGCGGCCTTTACCAAACCTATCGTTTCGCGGCGGTTGATGCTTTGAAGCGGGGCGATCTCGTGGAGGTCCTTCAGAATTATGCCGGGCGCTCCCGACCGTTCTCCATCCTCTATCCACAGAATCGTCACCTATCGGCGAAAGTGCGTGCATTTGTTGATTTCTTACGGTCGGCGGTAAGCGCATAGTCCGCGCAATTGTTGAAAATCCTGAATAGTCGGTTTGTGACCAGTTCAAGCAACAGTTTGACCTTTAGTGGCGGGCGACCGGCATTCAACGGACATTCGATATTTCAGCGTCCAGCGGCCGCTTCGGCCAAAGACGCAACCAAAAAAAAGTGAACGGGACGTCTTATATTTGAGTGGTGCGGACCTTCAAATGTCCCAACGGGCCACGGGTCAACGGAAGATGGTGGCCGCACTGAGACTCGTCCGGGATCGCAGCATCAGTAGACATCGATGCCGGACATTGCTAGGCGGGCATTAGGGCGCGCGCGGTAGGTAATCCGGGATGGACAGTTTTCCATGACGGCCAAGGCTGACTGGTGGGTCACGAGTGGCGCTCTGGTGCATGACCATCCGCCGGAGGCACGCCGAACAGGCACCCCGGCGCGGCCCACTCGTCGATGTTGATCTCGCCGATGTTGCTCGCTCCCGTGCGCTACGCCATCAGACACCGGTAGAGACTGCGCTCACCTTCGCGTGATACCAGGATCGACCGAGGCTATTTACCCGTGAAATGCTATCTAACCACCTCGCCTGCAATGCTTTCCCCCGACCGAGACCTGCCCGAGCGGTGGGGTGAAGACCGCACCGCACTGGTCATGGCGGCTTAACTCTCCATGCGGCAGGGATCTAGGCGGAGACTATCGAGGGACGAAACGCATCGCCCGGCAACTCCCCGACCCACAGTCGCCAATGCAAGATTTACGGGCGGCTCGTTTCAGCGCAAAGATAGCGATGAACGACCACATCGCCTATCAAAAGCCCCCCATGCTCCCCAGCTTTGCCTTTGCAATAATTTTCGCAAACAGCTCCGCCAACACGCGCATCGCAGTATTCGCTGTGTACTTTCATACCGTGTCCAGCGGATAGTCGCATGTGGCGCTCGCGCATGCCGGGCCCTTTATGGGGCTGGGCGGCCCGTGGGGCAGAGTCAGCACAACAGCCCCGTCTGACGCAGCATCCAGTGCGCGCACCGTATCACCTATGGTCTTATATTCCTGCCAGAAGCGCTCCAGCGCACTCATGCCGCCTGCCAGTTGCACCGCGCGAATCAGTCCGGCATGCGCGGCCACGAGATGCTTCAGCTGCCGTTTCAGTTCTCCGATGTGTGCGTCTTGCTCCCGGGCATCTGCAACGATCGTTGCATCCTGAATGTGCGACCCGGCGGCAACGGCGCGCACCTCACGCTGTCGTCGTATCGCCTCGTCGATTAGCCCCATCCTGACCGGATTCCGGGTAAAGGCGGAGGCGTTCTTCAGTTCCGCATGCCGTCGGGCCACCTCCCTGACGGTAATGTCGATATTGTCAGCAAGCAGACTATCGAGCACGGTTTTCAGTTCGGCATTGTCGGAGTCCTGCAGTTTTCTCATCTGAACACGTCCTTGCTGCGCGGGTTAGCATGATCGACACCATCAGCAAACACGTTGCTTCCCGCCTGCGCGGCAAGCGCGGCGTCAACGCCCCGGAGCAACCGGACGGCATGCGCAATCTGGTTTTTTCTTGCGACGGCCGTTGCGGGTTTGGCTTCGGCTGCGGACTTCATCACGATCAGCTTTTCACGCAGCTTCTCCAGCGTGACGCGATGCTCAGGCAGGCCGCTTGCCGTAAAGTGCCTGCAGTCATCGAAGCATTTCAGATGCCGCGCGCAGGGATTGACCGAGAAGCTGTTGGTACAGAATCCGTACGGCGTCACATGAAAGCCGTCCGAGTTGGCGGCCAGCCAGGTGAACGCGGCTTCGTCGTCATGTTCGGCTTGGATACGCCTGAATGAGCGGCCGACGTGACTGTTGCCGGCGATGCCGCTGACGACCATTTTCGCGACCAGCTCCTGCGGGCTGCCCGGTGGCATTATCGAACGGGAGACGGGCGGAAGCTGCACGAACTCCAGCTTTTCGGAGAGGCTCCGATGGTCGTACTCGTAACTTTGCGCGACCGTGCTCCGCCCAAACTGATGCGTGATGACCGTATCGGGCACATTGAGCCGGAACAGTTCCGTATTCATCAGGTGGCGCAAGGAGTGCGGCTGGATCGACAGCCCTTGCCTGGCCGGGGTCGCTGCATATTTCCTGAAGAGGGAGATGGAACCGCTCTCCGTGCATCCTCCCAATGCAATGTAAATCCGTCTGCGGATCGGCGTGTTGATCGCCGCGGTGTCATCAACGGGACCGTCGAGCGGGAACGGAACCACCGCACGAAAGGTCAGGAAGAGACTCTGCCACGTACCAACAACTTTCCCGGACGATGTGCGGAACGTCCGGATATCGGACTTGGGGAAGGCATCACGCCGGGAGGACTGCTTTTCAAGCACGGTACAAAGCGGTCGCGTCATGGCGATGACCTCATTGACCGTTGACGCTACCAGGTCTTCAAAACGCGCGGGAACATGCTGGCTCATGTCGATGAGCAGATCGGGCGTGCCGTCACGCTGCTTTTCGCCGTAGTAACGCAGCCGCAGCGAACGGCCGGTTCCACCAATGTCCGCCGCGCTCCTGCCGGTTACAACGTCGACATGTTCATCCCAGACCAGGCAGTCGAACGGTAGCGTGAGCACCTCCGTGATCCGCAGTCCTGTGAGGATGACGAGGCGCAAAATCGCGAACGTCACGGCATCATTGAACGTCCGCGGCGTCTCTTGGAAGACAATGCGCGTCAGTTCAAACAGAGCACCTTTGCCGGGCAGTTTGTCGCCGCCCGCGCGTGCGTTCAGGGTTGGTAATAGAGCCACCTCGCTTGCCGTCTGGATGTGTGGCTGAACCGGACAGCCGGTGGACAGCAGGTGTTCGTCAATGATTCTGGAGACCACGGAGAAATCCCGCTTCGCCTTGTCGCTCCAAGATTTGAGCGAAAGCAACGCCTCGAAGTGCTCGCGCGTGATATTCCGCGGAGGCACCGTCGTGCTGGAGAAGAGGCGTTTCGCCGCCTTTGCCAGGATTTGGGTGCTACCTGCGGTTCGGCCATTCAGACAGCGATGGGCGATGAGCGCCTTGATGAATTCCTGCGCCGGGGCCGGCAACACCCGGCCCGCGGGCAGTCGGGCTTCGGGCCATCCGGAACCGATGGCCAGTTCGCGCACCTGCGTGTCAACGCAAAATCCGCCGGTCCCTGCCGCGTGCCGCTGGTGGCTACCATTCAGCGTACGCAGGTCCCAATCTTCTCCGGCAAGGGGTCGGCCCCACGCATCAAGCGGAATGTCCCACGGCAGGCCCTTTGCCTGGACCGACCGACGCACGTCGCCGGTGAACTGCTGGAACTGTGAGATGGAAACGCCCTGTTGTGATTTCAGTCCGGATAGCATTGTCATTGCGCCTGCAATTTTTCGATGGCATCGAGTGCCCGCTGGGCGCCAGCGAGCGCGCGCGTTAGTTGCCGGTAGGCCGGACTCTCCGGCTGGGCGTCCTGCGTCAGATAGAGCCTCACCTGCTGCCGCATGCCTTCGACCGCCTCGTGATGGGCGTGCCGGTCCAGCGACGGTATGAATTTTTGGCAGCCATAGCACGATGTCACAGGGTTGTAGTGACAATGGCTTTGGCCTGCACGGCATAGACCGAGGCCGCCGATGAGACTGCCTCCGACAATGCCACCGATCTGCCGGTCTTCGTCGGCGGCAAGTACCTCTTCGAGCGTCACGAAATCCTTCAGCGCGATGCGGCGGATCGTTCCATAAAGCTTTGAAGCGCCCAGCGCACTATTAATCAGTTCAGCCTGCTGGAGACTCGCGCGAACATAGACTGCGGAAGAATGCTCGTAGCCGTGCCCCAGATAGTGCTGGATGCTCTTGCGCGAATGACCGGCGTCGGCAAGCATCTGGGCGCCCGTATGCCGAAGCTGTGGCGCGGTGCACGTTAATGCCACGTTCGACAGACTGCATAACGCGCGGACGCGAAACCACAGGCTCGTTGAATTCTTCGTTTCGAACAGGCGCGAGCGGCCCATTTGTACTGCGTTCGCGTAGAGCCGTTCGAGAACCGGCGTCCATTCCGGTTTGACCTGACGCACGATCTCGAATTCTTTCGCTTCGCGCTGCTTGGCGGAATGAAACGACACCACACAGGCCAGATCGTCGGAGGCATCCCTGAAGAACCTCACGTGCCGCACATCGAGACACAACACCTGAACCGGTCGTACGCCGTGCTGGAAGATCAGCGCGAGCGCCGCGGCTCCTTCCAGATGAAACAGCGAAAGATCTTCATTCATCGCCGCAGCGTCCAGTACGTTCACGATATCGGCCTGCAGGGCGGGGCTGACGAGGTCGTGGCGAGCTTCGCGACGGCTGGTTCTTCTGGCGACGTCGGCGTTGGCCCGGGTGTCCAGACTGTTCACGAGAGGTAACGTCCGGCTATTCCAGTGACCAGCATGAGCGGCGCATGCGAACTTCTGGACCTTCTTGAACAGTCCCGCGAGAGATAACGTGCTGGCGTGAATATCCCACGCGGCTTTCAGCTCTTTCGGCCGCGTGCACAGCAGTACGGCAACGGTATCCCAGTGCTGCACGAGAAGGCGCGCAGTACGATGGAAGTGATTAGCACTTTCCCGGCCGGCCGTGAGTAGTGCAAGTCGGCGTTGCAATGCGCCGTGCCCGCCGTCGGCAAAGACGATCGTCCCGGCGCCGCCCTTGTAACTGAACGTCCATGTTGGCTCGTCCGCCCGGATTACGTGACTCGTCCCGGAATACTTGTCGTAGACGGTGAGCGTGGCGGGCGCAACCGGCCACTTCCAGTCAAGAACGTTGCCCGAGCCTGCCGGAAGCAGTTCAGCCGCGTGCACCGTCATCTGTCCGATTGCGCTCACGTGTGTAACCCTCGCAGCAGGCCGACCCGATTGTCAAAGAGCGCGTTCCACGTACGCATAAGGTCCTCGTGGACTGCGGCGCGCGCATAATGGTCGGGCATGCTCGACTTTACGGACCACCCGAAAAACGCGCGCATGCGCTGGAGGGCGAGTTCCCTGTCTTTTCCCCGCGCCATGAACATCGCGTACCGGGCCGTTGCGCAGGTATGCCTCCTATGTCTCCGAAGACATAGTCGCCACTATGTGCCCTTCTTGACTATATCGGGTAATCTGGAAGGGCTCCTTGAACACCTTGGTAGTGTGGGCTGGGCGGTGAATGTACTCGGCCAATCACCCGATATAGTTTCGCGGTCCTACAAGCTATTCAGGAAGTCGAGAAGCTGGTCTGCGGGCCGGTAGCGCCCTTGCCTGCCGCAGGGCGGAGATGTCTTCGCAAGAGCTTCCTCCTTCATTGCGAGTGTCGCTTCGACATAGATCTGCGTGGTTTCCACCGATTCATGTCCGAGCCACAGCGCAATCACTGAACGACGAACGCCCGCTTGCAGAAGGTCCATAGCCATCGTGTGTCTCAAACAGTGAACGGTGACCCGTTTCTGTTGCAACGACGGGCAAACTCTGGACGCCATTTCGCGATGTTTGTTTAGCAGATACTGCACGCCATGGACAGTGAGGCGTTCTCCCCTTGCGCTGGGAAACAGTAAATCACCGTCACCACGCTGCGGTTCTCGCAGCCACGCTTTCAATACAGCGAGTGTGGATTTGGCGATGGGCGTACAGCGTTCTCGGCGCCCTTTGCCGATCACGCGAACGTGTGCGCCAACTCCGAGAATTAGGTCGTCGCGTTTGAGCCCGGTCATCTCGGAGAGGCGCAAGCCTGTTTGCACGGCGACTAGCATGAAGGCGTGATCACGTCGGCCAGACCAGGTGCGCTGATCCGGCGCAGCGAGCAAGGCATCGACTTCGGGACGCGTCAGGAAGTGCACCAGGGTGCGGGTAAAACGCTTGCTGGGTATGGCGAGTACCCGCTGGATCTGCGCGGAATGCGCTGGTGTCTCGAGCGCCGCGTAACGAAAGAAGGAGTGAATCGCTGTTAGACGCAGATTCCGGCTGCGAACGCTCAAGCCTTGACGCTTCTCCAGGTCGTCCAGAAATGCAACGATCAACGGGGCGTCGATTTCCTCGAAACTCATGCGTGAGGGCTGCTTGTGCAGACGTTGTTGCGCGAACTTCAGAAACTGACGGAATGTATCCCGATACGAACTGATTGTGTGAGGACTCGCCTGGCGCTGCTGCATCAGGCGTTGTATAAAAAAATGCTCCAGAAGCGGAGCAAAGCTGGCGGATTTGTTCATGACCGGTTCTCCCAGTACCGCTCAAGTCGGCGCATCGATTCGCGCATGAGTTCCGGCGAGGCGCTGAGGTACCACTGTGTATCGGCGACATGAGCATGACCAAGGTAGGCCGACAGAATCGGCAGACGGCGCTCGGGATCCTGTCCGGACTGGTACCAGCGTACAAGCGTTCTTGTCGCAAACACGTGCCTCATGTCATGCAACCGCGGACCGTGACTGTCGGATGTCCCGCGTAAGCCAATCTCCCGTGACAAGGCATAGAACGTTCGACGGACGTCTGCCTGGTCCAGTCTTCTCCCGCCGCTGGAAACGAACAGGTAGGGCGAGACATCCCGACCAGCCCAGTGGCGATCGCGTCGCACAATATAATCAGCGAGCACCTTGCAGGTCGAAGCGTGCAATGGCAAGAGTCTGTCTTTGCCAAACTTGGCACCGCGGATCGTCAATACGCCTTCGGCCAGATCCACATCCCGAAGCTCAAGATTGAGCGCCTCGGAAAGACGCATGCCCGACACGCTCAGCAAACCGAACAGGCAATAAAATGCCCTCGGGCGCAATGCACCTCGTTCGTAGCGGTATTGCATCTCGAGGGCGGCATGCAATAACCGGCGAACCTCATCGTCAGAGTAAAGATATGGGTGGGCCCGCTTCGGCTGAAACGGCAGCAGGCCTGGGGCCGGAATCTGCGTGCGCCGGTCAGCCGCGCTACGATATCGCGCAAAGTCCTGCACGACACCGAGTCGTCGTGCCCAGGTCGCAGGTTGGACATCGGCTGGTTGTTGAGCCCAGGCAAGAGCCAACGCCTGAGTAATGTAGGGAGCATTGTGCCGCTCCATGAAGGCGGCGAAGTCGAGCAATGCTCGGCCCGGTTCCTTCAACTTGAATCCCAGGTTGCGCCTGAGGTTCAAATAGTCGTGGACGGCCTGCCGGAGCGTGTTCATTGCGCACCTCCCGGCCACGGTACAGCCAGCGTCCGCAGTGCCTCGATGTCGATCTTTGTATAGATCATAGTCGTCTGTGGATCACGATGCCCTAAGATCTCCCCAATCTCGCTCAGCGATGCGCCATGGCGCAGCATGTCGGCAGCCAGTCCGTGGCGAAACTGATGTGCTCCCGTAGTTGGGGCGTCGATGCCAGCGCGCTGGAGCGCGTGCCGAACAATGGAACCGACGCCACATGCTCCGCGAAAGCCGGTGATAGGCGCCTTCGTGCGCAAGAATACCCGGCGGCAGGAACTATGCGGTCGGCCGTGCCGCAAATATGCAGCGATCGCCTTGCCGACGTCGGCGTGCAAAGGTAACTCGTTGCGCTGGCCGCATTTACCTCGCACAGTCAAACGTGCCGCGCTCCAGTCGATATCCGTAAGTTCAAGCGACACTACTTCCCCAGAGCGTAGCCCCAACCGTGCGAGCAGCAGCAGGATCGCGTAGTCGCGAAGGCCCATTCCGGTCCTGCGATCGATACTGGACAGCAGTTGCCGTATCTGATCTGGAGCAATCGCCCGAGGGATTGACGGCATCGACCAGTTGGCAACGACCGGAACGAAATCCGCAAGATCCGGCACCATGTCGCCACGATAGCGTGCGTAGCGTAGAAAGGATCGCAAAGCGGTGGTCATGAGCTTCGCACGCTTCAAATGCAGACGTTGGGCCTTAAGCTGTACAAATCTAATGACATCGCTCGCACGCAGACGTGACAGATTGACTCGCCCGTCGCCGAAGCGGTCTTGCAGGAAATCTGTGGCGAACGTCGAGTAATACGCAATCGTTGTTTCGGCCAGACCACGCACCTCGCGTAAGTACTGTCCGTACGCCTGGGCATAGAGTTCAGCCGCCGTCCCGCGGCGCGTGTCTGTGCGTTGAGCACGAACGACGCCACTGTGGTGCAGAAACTCGAGGAGATGTCGAAGTGCAGCGCTGTCCCCCCGGCCAGCCCGTACACGTCGAGCTCGATATCGCAAATACTGCGACGCGTGTTCGGAGCACACGCGATGCAATTCCACTCTTGATCGTGCGAGCCACTGGCTAAAGCCAGCAACAATGCGCACCTGATGCCGCAGTGACTGCACGCTATATCCTTGGGACTCCATCGAGTTCGCGAATGAAACGATGTAGGATGCAAGCGGACCTTCTGGAAGGCGCGAAAGACCGACCCGGTCACAAACGACGTATCTCATGATGGACTCCTTCCCGGACGCCGGGGGCTGTGGAAGGAATCAAGACTATCTCTACTTTGCTTCGCGCAACTGCTGCAAAATGGGCACAACTCTCAGTTGCAAGACATAGTCAGGGAGGGCACATAGTGCCTCAGGTCATGCGGCGAAATGCGCGTCCTGCCGCCTGACCGTTCGGAAAACCGGGCAAGCGCATCAACTGAAAGCGCCGCGGACAGCGTCTCGAAGACCTTGCTGATGGATTCCGCGGAAAGGGGCGCACCGCTCGTTGACGTCAACAGGAAACCGTGAGTGGCGCCCGGATGCCGAGCCTCCGAGACGTACTGCTCGAACAGGCGAGCAACATCCTGCGAAACGGGGACCTGGCGATGAGACTGTTCAGTCTTGATTGCGGGCGTGCTATGGCGCGGATCGAACTCTGCTGTCGTTGTCACATCCAGCCAGTAGATGAGATTCCCTGTTTCGGCATCGACATCGGATCTGAGCGAGGCGCATTCGAGCAGCATCAGTTCACCGCGGCGCAATCCCGCAAGGAGCAGTAGGTTGACAACGAGCCAGTTCCTCGCGCGCACCTGTGCGCCCCTGAACGGATTTCGCGCAGAATCGTCACTGGCGACCTCAAGCAGGTCGGCCAGCGTGCTGGCGGGAAGCGCCCGGAGAAACTGGAAGCGCCCATGTCGCGGATGACGCATCCGTCCCATCGCCCACAGGGTTGACGCCAGCGCGCCCCATCCCGGGCTCGACGGCGCACGCTGTCGGGCCAGACGCTGGACGAAGTCGCGCACCGCGTCCCAGCACTGCACGGCCGTCGTGTTGAATTCCGGAACAGCCGTGAGGTCGAGATAGAAAGCTTCAACCAACTGCTGCGTTCGCGCTGCATCGCGAAGACTGACTGCAGCGTCGAAGGAATCGGTCCCGAACCGCTCGTCACAAAATTTGTAGAAGATGGCGAGGTGTCGGAGTTTGCGTTTGAGAGTGTTTTCGGCAAGGGCCATGCCCTGAATGGATATTGACCATGCCGTTGCCCAGAACCTAGGGAACATCCGGTCGGGATCGACGATGACAAAGGAGGGAACCGCGTGCGTATGAACCAGCATGAAAAGCAACGGCCTTCAAGGTGCATAATATTCAAAGGGGCGAGAGTATAGCCTTGAAAGGCAACACTGCAAAAGGTGCCTGCTAAAGTTCGACGGCTACCGCATGCTCTGCCGCCTGGAGAATGGCACGGTCCAAATACTGACCCGCAATGGGCACGACTGGACGGACCGCATGCCTAGGCTGCGCGATGTGCTGGCAAAACTGCCGGTCGACAATGCGTGGATCGACGGAGAAGCGGTGGTACTTGATTCCGCTGGTGTGCCGAATTTCAACGCGCTTCAAAACGCGTTCGATCGACGCAGCACGTCGGAGATCATTCTATTTCTGTTCGATCTCTTATATATCAACGGCACCGACATTCGAGAGGAGCCCTTGCGAACACGTCGGGACTTGCTGCGAGCACTTATGAACGAAGCGAACACGGACCTGCTGCGTTTCTCGGACGATTTCGCGCAGGATCCCGCATCGTTGGTCGCAGCAACTCGCAAAATGAAGCTGGAAGGCATTATCGGCAAGCGTGCAGACGCGCCCTACCGATCGGGACGCTCCACCGACTGGATCAAGCTGAAATGTCTTCTCCGGCAAGAGTTTGTCGTTGGCGGGTTTACTAGGACCGCGGGTGCTAAAAGTGAAATTCGTTCAATAATCCGAACTTTGACCAGGCCGAAACATAAGCTGTTGATTTCGCACTGTTATGTTTGCGAAGGCGGGATGGTTACTGGGTACAGGCAGGGTTGACGTTCAACAGGCGGAAGGCTTTTTCCTGAACGGGCGTCGGCCGCGTGATCATGACGATCCTAGCCTCGGGATTGAGTGGCGTATGACAGACGTTGTACGCGAGCGTGGCCAGATCATCGAGCAAGGTGCGCAAGCTATGGACCGGCAAGCCATCCTCGCCAAGCCTGGTCGCATCCTTGGCTTTCGCCTGATCCGAACGTCGTGCCTTGGCCACCGGCGAGGCGCGGGTAGCGCGTGCCTGCTCGACATATTCATCGTCAAACAGCATCGGCTTTAACTTTTCGCGCATATGCCACTCGACGTAGTAAGCGAGCATGCACAGAAAGACGTGCGCGCGCACGCGTTCGGCATTCCAATGGAATATTGGTCGCACCTGCAGATCGACCGTCTTCAGTG
>JGI12635J15846_10003324_pt1 | contig 13997 bp, 13 predicted proteins | sample BlaSpr_A8_OM2_M2_FD_15846 | JGI IMG/M metagenome (IMG submission 15846) | reverse complement strand
TAGCGCGCTGCAGGCTCGACGATCTGCTGACGGCCTGAAAGCCGCGCGCCCCCTTCAAAACCTTACAAGGAAACATCATGGCCCTACCGACACTCGATGCCAACGCGCCCGAATTCACGCGCCGTTATGTGAACCTCGCGGACCCGCGGCTTGGCGCGCAGGCGCTCGAAGCCAGCGACGAATTTTTCGCGCCGAAAGAGCGGATGCTGAATCCAGAGCCGGCGGTGTTTATCGTGGGCAAATACGACGATAACGGCAAGTGGATGGACGGCTGGGAAACGCGTCGCAAGCGCGTGAGCGGCTTCGACTGGTGCGTGGTGAAACTGGCGCGGCCGGGTGTGATCAAGGGCATCGACATTGACACGAGCCATTTCACCGGCAACTTCCCGCCGGCCGCGTCCATAGAGGGTGCGCACGTGGTTGACGGTGCGCCGACGCAGGCGACCCAATGGACCGAGGTCGTGCCGTCCATGACGTTGCAGGGGAACACGCATCATTACGTCGACATTGCCCGCGAGCAGGCGTTCACGCATCTGCGCGTGAACATTTATCCGGACGGCGGTATCGCGAGATTGCGTGTCTATGGACAGCCGCAACTTGACTGGAGCAGCGCGAGCCGCAGCGAGCTATTCGATCTCGCCGCCATGGAAAATGGCGCGTATATCGTTGGTGCGAACAACCAGCATTTCGGACCGGCTTCGACCTTGCTGATGCCGGGGCGTGGCGCGAACATGGGGGATGGCTGGGAGACGCGGCGTCGTCGTGAGCCGGGCAATGACTGGTGCATCGTGGCGTTGGCTCAGCCGGGCGTGATCAAGAAGATCGAAGTGGATACCGCGCATTTCAAGGGCAATTATCCTGACCGGTGTTCGTTGCAGGCTGCGTATGTGAAGGGTGGCACGGACAGTTCGCTCGTCACCCAGGCGATGTTCTGGCCAGTGTTGCTTGGCGAGCAGAAGTTGCAGATGGACAAGCAGCATGTGTTCGAGTCGGAGCTGGCCGCGTTGGGTCCCGTCACGCATGTGCGGTTCAACATTTATCCGGACGGCGGCGTATCGCGGTTGCGGTTGTTTGGCACGCTGGTTTGAGACAGGCTTTGCGATGAAAAAGTTGGCGATTGAACCGCTGACCCGGACGGCGTTCGAGCCGTTCGGCGATGTTATCGAGCTTGAGGGCGCGAAGCAGATCCCGATCAACCTTGGCACGACGATTCGTTTTCACGATCTTGCCCGAATCGATGTAGACGATGAAGGCGGCCGGCCGATCGTGAATCTGTTTCGCGGGCAGCCGCGGGTTCTACCCTTTGAAGTGTCGATGCTCGAGCGGCATCCGTTAGGAAGTCAAGCGTTTTTGCCGCTCAACGATCGGCCGTATCTTGTCGTTGTGGCCCCTGCTGGTGAGCTTGATGAATCTGCTATTCGCGGATTCGTTACTCGCGGATGGCAAGGGGTGAATTATGCCAAGGGCGTCTGGCATCACCCGTTGATAGCACTTGGCGAAGTGAGCGATTTTATTGTGGTGGATCGGGGTGGGGAGGCGGCCAACCTTAACGAGGTCCAGCTCGATGAGCCGGTGTGGTTAATGGACGAGGGTTTCTCGCTCGCGTCGGTTGGTTGACGTTTCCGTGATGTCAACGGAGATGCGGTAGCCGGACGCGGGCAGATCGCCTTTAGTCCGGCGTAACGAACAAGTACTTTCGACTTTTGCCCCTGTCGGGGCTGGCCTGCCGAAAATAGTGGTGCCATTCGCCACATCGCATTGATTGCACTCCATTAACGTTTCTGATATCGGTCGGACAAAGAGCCGTCCTGGCGGAACTCAGCGATGAGCCGTCGGTGGCCCCAATCTCATGACCGAAAGGAACGATTCGTGAAGAAAGCACTGATTCTCACCTGTGGCATGGGCGCGGCCATCGCCGTCTTCGGCACTGCCCATTCTCAAACCGCAACTGCGCCGCCCAGCGGCGCCACCGTTCCTGTCACCGTCGACAACTTCGTTCGCGCTGAATCCGACACGTATGTGGTCGCATTGGCCAAACAGGGAGGACTGGGCAAGCTTTTGCATCGACGGGAGCCTGCATCGATCGAACATCAGACCGTGATACGCCTGAATCGTGACACGCTCTATTCGTCCGGTGTCTTCGACCCCGACGCTGGACCGGTGACAATCACGATGCCCGACCCGGGCAAACGCTTCATGGCGATGCAGGTCATCAATGAGGATCACTACGTTCCGAACGTGTTCTATGGCGCGGGCGCTCATACCCTGACGCGGGAGAATGTCGGCACGCGATATCTGGTTGTCGCAATTCGCACGCTGGTGGACCCGAGCAGCCCTGACGATATCAAGCAAGTCCACGTCTTGCAGGACAGCATCAAGGTCAGCCAGGAAGCGCCGGGTAATCTCGACATTCCGAAGTGGGACGCCGTTGGCCAGAGGAAGGTGCGTGATGCCCTGTTGATCCTAGGGTCGACAATTCCAGACTTCAAAGGCGCGTTTGGCACGAAGGAGGAGGTCGATCCGGTGCGACGTCTGGTTGGCGCGGCGGCTGCGTGGGGAGGCAATCCGGACAAGGATGCAACCTATCTCAACTTCACGCCAGCCAGGAACGACGGAAAAACCATCTACACGCTTCGTGCCGGTGACGTGCCCGTCGACGGCTTCTGGTCCGTGAGTGTCTACGACGCCAAAGGCTACTACGAGCCGAACAAGGACGGCGCCTACTCGCTCAACAACGGCACCGCGAAGAAGGAGGCTGACGGTTCCGTCAAGATCCAGTTCGGCGGTTGCGATGCAAAGACAGTCAACTGCTTGCCGATCACGCCGGGCTGGAATTACATGGTACGGCTGTATCGTCCTCGGCCCGAGGTGTTGAACGGAAACTGGCATTTCCCCGAAGCGCAACCTGCTTCTTGAAAGGAAGGAACCGGCTAGTGCCCGCCGGTTCCTGTCTTTAAGTCATGCGCCTATGACGGCTGAAGCATTAAATGAGCAAATGAAAAGCACCGCCAATGCAGCCAGCAGATCGGGCTACCTTGGTGCTTTTCATCGCCTGAAGCCTACTTCAAAGCACCACCCTGAAACCATGCGGCAATTTTCTGCCGTTCGCCATCGGTCATCTGGGTGACATTCCCCAGCGGCATCGCCTTCAGCACCACAGCCTGCTGATAAACCCGCTGTGCGTTCACCGAAATCGACTCCGGCGTATCTAGCAAAACCCCCGCGGGAGCCGCGCCCATCATCGTAGGATGCGCCGCATGACAGGTCGCGCACCGCTGCTGCAAAACAGGCGCAATATCGGCGATACGAACGGCCGGCGCACCCGCCACCGGCGCAACCGTCGGCACCACCTTCGGCATGGTCCACGCAAACGCGCCAAACATCAGCAACACGCCGATCACCGGCAAATACCACAACACCTGCCCGCGATGCCGCATCACAAAGAACTGCCGGATCAACGCGCCCGCCAGCATGATGACCAGCAATACAGCCCAGTTATACGGATGCGTATAAGTCATGGCGTAGTGATTCGACAACATCACGAACACCACCGGCAACGTGAAATACGTGTTGTGCACTGAACGCTGTTTGCCGCGCTTGCCGTAAATGGCATTGGGCACTTCGCCCTTGAGCATGGCCTCGACCATCTTGCGCTGACCGGGAATGATCACGAAAAACACATTCGCCGACATGATCGTGGCCAAGGTCGCACCCGTAATCAGATAAGCGGCGCGACCGGCAAACACGTGACACGCGAGCCAAGCAGCAATGATCACGTAAGCGCCTACGCAGATTCCGAGCAAGCCGTCGCGATTGCCCAGCAACCGGCACAGCGAGTCATACACGATCCAACCCGCCAGCAGGAATCCAAGCGCCGCTGAAACGGCAACCACGGGTCCCATATCGAGCACGTTTTTATCGATGAGATAGGTGCTCGGCGAGAACAGGTACAACACCATGAACAGGCCAAAGCCCGACATCCACGTGGTGTACGACGGCCACTTCGACCAGTGCAGGTCGTCGGGCATGTTCGGCGGCGCAACCGTGTACTTCTGCATGTTGTAAAAACCGCCGCCATGCACATGCCACAACTCGCCAAACACGCCGCGCTTGGTCGCAGCCGGATCTTTCGGCGGCTTCAGGCTGTTGTCGAGCGCTACGAAATAGAACGACTCGCCAATCCACGCGATCGCCACCACCACATGCAACCAGCGCAACGCGAGATTCAGCCAGTCAACAATAAAACCTTGCATGAAACGTCTCCACTACGAATTTTGTTATCCACACATCGGACGGACGCCGGATGAAAAAGCGTCAGCCAGATTGACCTGGCACCAGCAAAAGCCTCAGCTGCCGCGATACGTGCTGTAAGCCCAAGGCGAGACTAGCAGGGGCACGTGATAGTGCGACGTCGCATCGGCAATGCCAAAGCGCAACACCACCCGATTCACAAAGCGCGGCTCAGGCAGCGTCACGCCACTGGCTGCAAAGTAATCGCCGGCGTGAAACACCAGTTCGTATTCGCCTGTGACGAACGCGTCGTCCTGTAGCAACGGGGCGTCGCAACGGCCGTCGGCGTTCGTGTGCGTGGTGAGGAGCGCGCGCCGGGCATCGCCCGTGAGCACGAAAAGTTCGACCTTGATGCCGGCGCCGGGGCGGCCGTGCGCGGTATCGAGTACATGGGTTGTTAGCTTGCCCATTCGCGTTGTCCTTATAGTGTGCGAGGAGCGGCTGCGCATCGAACCGTCTGTGTTCTGGCATTCAGCGGCGGATCGAGGCTCCACAAGCGTGGCTACATACCCGTCGGCGTGAGAGGATGCGCGCCGTGTACAGCATTGTAAAAAGTTGCGGTGACCATAACGTCCGCGATAAGCAAGATAATCTGCAGCACATGAGCGCAGGCCGTGCGAACTGCCGCAAAGTCACCCGCGTTCGAGCCCTTTTTCATCGCTTCCCGCCGATGCTACCCGCGCCAAAATTCGCGATCATATCGAGTCTGTGAAGACAACTATGGCAGTGTTCGCATTGTCACGGGCTTTTTGGCTACGGACAGTAACGCCTTGCACAGCGCGGCTGGCTGGGCATCCCGAAGACGGCGATCGACGCTGGGTAACCGGGTAATTGGCGCGAATCAAAGCGGTGCTTTTGCGCCCTCGGTAAATCAGTGAAATAGCGGAGATCGACATGCAACAGAAAGCCCGGACCTTGCTGGTGAAAAACGCGCAAGTGCTCGTGACCATGGACGAGACGCGGCGCGAGATTCGCGATGGTGGTTTGTTTATTGAGGGTAATCGCATCGTGTCCGTGGGACCGACAAGCGACTTGCCGCAGCAGGCGGATGACGTGCTGGAGCTGTCAGGCCACTTGGTGATTCCCGGTCTGGTCAACACGCATCACCACATGTACCAGAGCCTCACGCGCGCCGTGCCGGCCGCACAGAACGCCGAATTGTTCGGCTGGCTCACCAGCCTGTACAAAATATGGGCGAACCTGACGCCCGAGATGATCGAGGTATCGACGCTTACCGCCATGGCGGAACTGCTGCTCTCGGGCTGCACGACGTCGAGTGATCATCTCTACATTTATCCGAACGGCGCGCGCCTGGATGACAGCATCGTGTCGGCGCAGCAGATCGGCATGCGTTTTCACGCAGCGCGCGGCAGCATGAGCGTCGGGCAGAAGGACGGTGGTTTGCCGCCCGATTCAGTGGTCGAGAAAGAGGACGCGATCCTGAAGGACACACAGCGCCTGATCGAAACGTATAACGATGAAGGCCGTTACGCGATGCTGCGCGTGGTCGTGGCGCCATGCTCGCCGTTCTCGGTCAGCCGCGAGTTGATGCGCGACTCGGCGGTGCTGGCGCGGGAATATGGGGTATCGATGCATACGCACCTGGCCGAGAACGTAAACGATGTCACGTACAGTCGCGAGAAGTTCGGCATGTCGCCGGCTGAGTATGCGGAAGATCTCGGCTGGGTTGGACCGGATGTCTGGCACGCGCATTGTGTGCAGCTTGACCGCGCGGGTATCGAGTTGTTCGGGCGCACGGGTACGGGTGTCGCGCATTGTCCGTGTTCGAACATGCGGCTGGCGTCGGGCATCGCGCCAATCCGGGCGATGCGTGACGCGGGCGTTAGCGTAGGTATAGGCGTCGACGGATCTGCATCTAACGATGGAGCGCAGATGATCGCCGAAGTGCGGCAAGCGTTGCTGCTGCAGCGCGTGGGCTTCGGGCCCGATGCCATGAGCGCACGCGAAGCGCTTGAAATCGCGACGCTGGGCGGTGCAAAGGTGCTGGGCCGCGACGATATCGGCGCGTTGGCACCGGGCATGGCGGCGGATTTCGTTTCCTTCGATCTGAGCCAGCACGGCTTCGCGGGCGCACTGCATGACCCGGTCGCTGCGCTGGTGTTCTGCGCGCCGTCGCAGGTATCGACGAGTGTTATCGACGGGCGCGTGGTCGTACGCCACGGCCAGTTGACGACCGTCGATCTTGGACCGATCGTCGAGCGTCATAACCGGCTGGCGGGCCAGCTTATATCGATGGCCAGCTAACCAAGGCTAAGGCTAGGGCGCTTCGATCAGCGAGCGCGTGGCATCGGCGACGAGGTGGCGGAGCCACCGCACTTCGTCGGAGTAATGGCAGCGCTCGTGCCACAGCTGGTAGTACTGCATCGGCGGAAAATCGAGCGGCGCGGGCACGACGGTCAGCGGCAAGAACTTGGCGTAGTGATCGGCGAAAAGACGTGTAGTGGTGAACACGAGGTCCGACTTGATCAGCACGTACGGCGCGAGATTGAAGTAGGGCAGCGTGACGACCACATGGCGTTTAAGGCGCTCGCGTGCCAGATGCACATCGATCGCGCCGCGCTGGCCGACGGAATACGGCGTAGGCGCGAGGTGCGGCGCGTTGAGATATTGATCGAGCGTCAGCGCGCCGCGGCGGGCGAACGGATGATTGGAACTGACGAGACAGACGATCTTGTCGACGAAAAGATTCGATAAATGCAGTTGTTCCGGCGGCTCGGGCCAGTTGCCCACCACGATATCGAGCTTGCCTTCCTCCAGCGCGAGTTCGTAGTCGAAGGCGGGGCCGAGCGAATGGAATTCGAGCGTGGCGTTAGGCGCGGCAATCCGAAAGCGCTCCACAACGGTCGGTACGAACAGCACGTTCAGATAGTCCGGGCAGCCGATGCGATAACACCGCACGGACGTGGACGGTTCGAAGTTGTGCTGCTGAACCTTGATACGTTCGATTTCGCGCAGCGCGTTTTGCGTGGGTTCGAGCAGGCGCAGGCCGTACTCGGTCGGCACCATGCCCGCTTTGCCGCGCACGAGCAGCGGATCGCCGGTGATGTCGCGCAGGCGCCTGAGCGCCGCGCTGATCGCCGGTTGCGATTGATTGAGCTTGACGGCCGCGCGCGTGACGCTGCGCTCCATCAGGAGGGTGTGAAGGACGCGTAACAGGTAAGTGTCGATCGCTTCGCGTTGCTGACTCATCTTCTCTCCAATATACGGCCAGGCTGATCGACCAAGGTACAAAACATATCGTTTTTAATATGACACATTGTTTACGTCAAGCTGGGCATACCCGCAAGCACGTTCGTTGCATCGGGCGCAACACCGTGCTGTTGCTAATTGCGCGCACAATTTTGAGCAATCGACGGCCCGCACCGTTTTGGGTATCTTTTGCTCGCAGACTGCTTGTTTCCGTTGCTGCCATGCCGGTCATTCCGGTTTTGCGCAACTTCCGCACTTTCTGAGTCTTCATGGGCGACGCCATTTCCTCATCCATTCAGCCGGGCGGTGCGCTTACATCGCGCCTCGCGCTCCACGGCATCAGCAAGCAATATCCCGCCGTCAAGGCCAACGACGACGTGACGCTCATCGTCGAACCGGGTGAAATCCACGCGGTGCTCGGCGAGAACGGCGCGGGCAAGTCGACGCTGATGAAGATCATTTACGGCGCGGTGCGTCCGGACGAAGGCGAGATTCGCTGGGAGGGCGAACTGGTCGAGATCGGCAGTCCGGCGGCGGCGAGAAAGCTTGGCATCGGCATGGTGTTCCAGCATTTTTCGCTGTTCGAGACGCTGACGGTGGGCGAGAACATCGCCCTCGCTCTCGACGATAAATTCGATCTCAAGACGCTCGGTAAGCGGATTCGGGAGGTGTCGGCGGATTACGGGCTCGATGTCGATCCGCAACGCCACGTACATAGCCTCGCGGTGGGTGAACGTCAGCGCGTGGAGATCGTGCGGTGCTTGCTGCAGAATCCGCGCTTGTTGATCATGGACGAGCCGACATCCGTGCTCACGCCGCAAGCGGTTAAAAAGCTCTTTACGGTGCTGAGACGGCTGGCATCGGAGGGCTGCAGCATTCTTTATATCAGCCACAAACTCGACGAAATCCAGGAGTTGTGCCAGACGGCGACAGTCATGCGTGGCGGCCGCGTGACGGGCCACGTCGATCCGCGCAAGGAAACGCATGCATCGCTCGCACAACTGATGGTCGGTCATTCGCTGCCCGACTACACGCGCCGCGAACATACGCCGGGCGATGTGAAACTCGCGGTGAAGAATCTGTCCGTCGCGAGCGCCGATCCGTTCGGTACGTCGCTGCAGAACGTCTCGTTCTCGGTTCATGCGGGAGAAATTTTCGGCATCGCGGGGGTATCGGGGAATGGGCAGGCCGAATTGCTGGCCGCGCTGTCAGGCGAGATCCGCGATAAGCACATTCCCGCCGATGCCATCAGCATCGTCGGCCAGCCCGCCGCGCGCTACAGCGCGGGCGGCCGGCGCGCGCTCGGCTTCGCCTTCGTGCCCGAGGAACGGCTCGGGCGCGGCGCGGTGCCGGCCATGTCGCTGGCAGAAAATGCGCTGCTCACCGGGCATCGCGAACATATGGTGCGCGGCGGCTGGATCAGCACGAAGACCATGCGCGCGTTCGCCGACCGCTGCATCAGCGCCTTCGATGTCCGCTGCGGCGGCAACGGCGCGCTCGCGCAAAGTTTGTCGGGCGGCAATTTGCAGAAGTTCATTGTGGGACGCGAGATCTTGCAGGAGCCGAAGGTGCTCGTCGTCGCACAACCGACCTGGGGCGTCGATGTCGGCGCAGCGGGTTTCATCCGCCAGCAACTGCTGGATCTGGCTGCACGAGGCGTAGCAATCCTCGTGATATCGGAAGAACTGGAAGAACTCTTCGATATCTGCGACCGCCTCGCCGTCCTCGCACGCGGCAAGCTCTCCCCGGTTCGAGAAACCGGTCTGACTAACGCAGAAGAAATCGGCCTCTTCATGGCCGGTCTCTTCGATGGCAACCGCGCCGACCCCGTCGCCCTCGACACCACGGCTCCGACACAATGAATTTTCCTTATCGACTCGAAGCGCGGCCGACGCCGTCGCGCGCCATGCAGATTGCCGTGCCGCTGGTCGCCGCGGTGCTGACGCTGATTATCGGTTTTCTGATTTTTACGCTGGTGGGGCAGGATCCGCTGCGCGCGATGCACGGTTTTTTTATCGAACCGTTATCGAACGTGAATGGCTGGTCCGAACTCGTGCTGAAAGCGTCGCCGCTGTGCCTGATCGCGCTGGGGCTGGCGGTCGGGTATCGGGCGAACGTCTGGAACATCGGCGCTGAAGGGCAGATGCTGCTTGGCGGGATTGTGGCGGGCGGCATAGCGATTCATGTCGGCGATGCCACCGGCTGGTGGATCCTGCCGCTCATGATGATTGGCGGCGTGATCGGCGGCATGGTGTGGGCAGCAATTCCGGCGTTGCTCAAGAGCCGTTTCAACACCAACGAAATCCTGACGAGCCTGATGCTCACCTACGTCGCGACGCAGTTGCTGATCTATCTGGTAAGCGGCCCGTGGCGAGATCCGGAAGGCATGAATTTCCCGATCTCCGCGATGTTCGGCGATTCGGCGCAGTTCCCGCGGCTCTATAGCGACTGGGGCTGGGCGTGGCTGAAAGGCACGCGAATCAATGCGTCCGTGTTCCTGACAGTGATCGCGATTCCGCTCGTGTGGCTGTTCATGCGCAAGAGTTTCGCGGGGTATCGGATGAACGTGGGCGGTCTTGCGCCGCTGGCCGCGCGCTACGCCGGTTTCTCCGATAAAAAAGCGATCTGGACCTCGCTGCTTCTGAGCGGCGGTCTCGCCGGGCTGGCGGGCATGGGCGAAGTGGCCGGGCCGATCGGGCAATTGCAGGCTAGCTGGTCGCCGGGGTACGGCTTCACGGCAATCATTGTGGTGTTTGTCGGACGGCTGCATCCGGTCGGTATCGTACTCGCGAGCCTCTTGATGGCGTTGCTTTATCTCGGCGGCGAAGCGGTGCAGACGTCGCTGCAATTGCCGCAGGCGCTTGCCGGGGTGTTCCAGGGATTGCTGCTGTTTTGCCTTCTGGGCGCGGACCTGTTCGTCAACTATCGCGTGCGGCGCCGGGTCGCGGCGCATGCACATTCGTAGATAAAGCCATGGACATCAATCAGGCCAGTTCGCTTTCCTCCAGCGCCGTGGTGGCAGCCATTCCGCTTATGTTCGCCGGTGCTGGTGAGCTCGTCGCGGAGAAGTCGGGGGTGTTGAACCTCGGCGTGGAAGGCATGATGCTGATGGGCGCCGTGACCGGTTACGCGGTGACCGCAATCACCGGCAATCCGTGGCTCGGCATTCTTGGCGCGATTATCGCGGGCGTGCTGATGTCGCTTATATTCGCGTTCCTCACTATCACGATGTTGGCGAACCAGGTCGCTACCGGCTTGTCGCTGACCATTTTCGGCATTGGATTTTCGGCGTATATCGGCAAGCCTTATACGTCGGCGGCGGTGCGCGCGACTATCGATGTGCTGCCGATTCCCGGCCTCTCCTCCATTCCCGTGATTGGCCCGGCGTTTTTCATGCTGACGCCGCTCGGTTATCTCGCGTTCATCATGTTCGGCGTGATTGGCTGGTTTTTGTATAGAACCCGTGCCGGGCTGGTGCTGCGCTCGGTGGGCGAGTCGCCCTCGGTCGCGCATTCCGTGGGTTTTCCGGTAGTTGGCGTGCGTTATGGCGCGACGCTTTTCGGTGGCGGCATGGCGGGGATCGCGGGTGGTTATTACTCGATCGTGTACCTGCATTTGTGGCAGGAACAGCTGACCTCAGGGCGCGGCTGGATCGCGCTGGCACTGGTCGTGTTCGCCACGTGGCGGCCGGGGCGGCTGCTGATTGGCGCGTTGCTGTTCGGCGCAGTGATGGCGCTGCAGTTCTACGCGCAGGCCATCGGCGTGCCCATCCCGACGCAGTTCCTTGCCATGCTGCCGTACATTGCGACGATCGTCGTGCTGGTGCTGATCTCGCGCAATCCGAACACGATCAAGCTGAATGCGCCGGCGTCGCTCGGCAAGCCGTTTTTTGCGGCTAGTTGATGCCGGGGGATTGGCTCCGGCTCGAACCGCGAAATTTCGCTGCCGGACGGGGTAGGCCGGGAGCGAACGGCCGGCCGTTCACGGCCCCGGTTCGGTCCCGCAAATGTGGCAAATCCAGCTCCGCCGCGGCCTGTTGCGCATTCGCGGCAGGCAGTGGCGCGCATGAAAGACAAACTCGCAGTCCGATTCAAGGCCAGATTCACGGCTGGATTCAAGGCCCGAGGCCGATGACATTGCACCACGATTTTCATAAACAACATCAAACCATCGACAGGAGAATCACGATGAAAAAAAGCTGGCTGAACACCTTGGGCGTAGCCGGGGCCGTGGGCACGATGCTCGCGTTATCCGCCACGATGGTCGCCGGCCCCGCTCAGGCCGCTGATGCACCGGGTGTCGCGTTCGTCTACCTTGGCAATCCCGGCGATGCAGGCTGGACCTTTGCACACGACGCCGGCACGAAGGAAGTAGAGGCCAAGTACGGCAGCAAGATCAAGATCACGCGCGTTGAAAACGTGCCGGAATCGGCGGATTCGGAGCGCGTATTCCGCGATCTGGCTGCGAAGGGCAACAAGGTTATCGTCGGGACGAGTTTTGGTTACCAGGACTTCGAGCTGAAGGTGGCGCGCGACTATCCGGACATTACGTTCCTGACCGCGACGGGCTACAAGAAGGCCAAGAACTTCGGCGTCTACGACAACCGCATGTACCAGGGCGCGTATCTCGCTGGCGTCGCGGCGGGTTACGTCACGAAGACGAACACGCTGGGTTTCGTCGCGTCGGTGCCCATTCCCGAAGTGATCCGCAACATCAACGCGTACACGATGGGCGCGCGTTCGGTGAATCCGAAGATCCATACGAAAGTGATCTGGATCAATAGCTGGTTCGATCCGGGCAAGGAAAAGCAGGCGGCGGAAACGCTGATCGGGCAGGGCGCCGATGTGCTGCTACAGAACACCGATTCGAACGCGACACTGGCGACCGCCGCCGAGAAAAAGGTCTACGCATTCGGCTGGGATTCGAACATGAAGAAGTTCGGTCCGAGCGCGCATTTGGGCTCGGTGGTGTCGCACTGGGGCGTGTATTACGACACGATGGTCCAGCAGCTTCTGGACGGCAAGGTCAAGACCGATCCGGTCTGGCTGGGGATGCCGCAGAAGGCGGTGGATCTCGAGGACATGAATACGGCGGCGGTGCCGGCCAAGGCAATGCAGGCTGTCGAGGCCAAGCGTGAACAGTTGCAGAGTGGCAAGTGGGACGTGTTCATGGGTCCGGTCAAGGATCAGTCGGGTGCGGTCAAGATCGCGGCGGGCCAGAATCTGACCGATCCTGAATTGCAGCGCATTAATTGGTACGTGGAAGGCGTGGATGGGGCGCTGCCGAAGTAATCGGCGGATGGTGCTTTTTGCATAGCCGCGAGGCGACTCGCGGTTCGCAAAACTTACCTGCTGCTTGTCAACATTTACGTCATAAGAAAAGGCCGCGCCTCGATGAAGCGCGGCCTTTGTTGTCTGCGTCGCAATTAATCTTAATCGTCGATTCGCAGTCCAACTTTAAGCGTGACCTGCCAGTGGGCGACCTTGCCNTNTTCTACTTGGCCGCGCGTGCCGATGACTTCGAACCAGTGCAGGTTGCGGAGCGTTTTCGATGCTTTTTCGAGCGCGACGCGAATTGCATCATCGCTTGATTGGGTCGACGACCCGGTGAGTTCGATTTGCTTGTAGACGTGGTCGGTCATGGTTTCTCCTTTGGCTGTCTGAGCGAATGCAGCAAATCATGCGCCTGGGGAGGGGTGTTGGCACTTGGGGTTTGTTGGGTGGGGTGCTCGCGCCGGTGGACGGTTTTGGGGTTTTGGCGCTAGTGGTCGGGGGGCGGGTTGGTGGTTTCGGGGGCTAGCGGTCGGGGTTGATGCCGGGTTGCTGCTTTCTGCGTCCGTGGCCGGTCTGTCTTAGCTGTTCTCTTTATCACTATTAGCCACTGTGCGTGGCGGCGCGTCGTTTCTTTGTCCAAAGCGACAAAGAAACGAAGCAAAGAAAGCGCTTTCAAACCATCGGCGAGTTAGTGTCCCTAGCGTGCAGGCTAGAAGTTTTTGGCACCTGATAGCACGGTGCTCGCCAGACTGAAGGATGTTTGAACCCCTCCTTCTCGCGAATCCTTACACGAACACGCTTCGCCCCCAACGCTCTCGGGCAAGCACGATGGCCCACAGACCAAGACGGCCTCACGTGTTCGTTGACTCGTCTCTTGCTCGGCTTGTTGGTTTGTTTGTTGCAGGTGGGATGGTGGGCGGGTAACTGGCAGGTGGTCGGTTTTGCTGCTTGGCCGGCGAGGTTATTTCTTGAGGTGGGTGTACGCGGATAGCGCGGGGTGAACCTGTAGCAGATTCAGTCACTGGTGGCGAAGCGTGTGGGTATCTGTGTTCGGAGAGGTCGGGGTTCAAACATCCGTGAGTCTGGCGAGCACCGTGCTATCAGGTGCCAAAAACTGAGGCCTGCACGCTAGGGACACTAACTTGCCGATGGTTGGAAAGCGCTTTCTTTGCTTCGTTTCTTTGTCGCTTTGGACAAAGAAATGACGTGCCGCCACGCACAGTG
>JGI12635J15846_10003320_pt1 | contig 14017 bp, 17 predicted proteins | sample BlaSpr_A8_OM2_M2_FD_15846 | JGI IMG/M metagenome (IMG submission 15846) | reverse complement strand
CGCGAAGCGCGGCGTCGAGATTCGACAACGGTTCGTCGAATAAAAATGCCTTCGGCTCGCGCACGATGGCCCGTCCGATCGCGACGCGCTGGCGTTGCCCGCCGGAAAGTTCGCGCGGCTTCCGATCAAGATACGGCGTCAGGTTCAGCGTGGCGGCCGCCGCTTCNACCTTGCGGTCGATCTCCGGGCGCNGGAGCCCGGCCATCTTCAGGCCGAACGCGATATTGCCGCGGACGCTCATATGCGGATAGAGCGCATAAGACTGGAACACCATCGACAGACCGCGCTTCGCCGGCGGCACGTCCACCACATTGCGGCCGTCGATCAGGATTTGTCCGCCGGTGACGTCCTCAAGTCCGGCGATCAGGCGCAGGAGCGTGGTCTTGCCGCAGCCCGAAGGCCCGACGAAGACCACGAAGGAGCCGTCCTCGATATCCAGATTGGCATCCTTGATGATGTTGACCGGACCGAACGATTTGCGGACTCCCTGGAGCGTTATCTGGCCCATGATATTTTCGCCCTTTCACTGATCTACTTGACGGCGCCGAACGTCAGTCCGCGGACGAGCTGCCGCTGGCTGAACCATCCGAGGATGATGATCGGGGCAATGGCGAGCGTCGACGCAGCCGACAGTTTTGCCCAGAACAGGCCCTCGGGACTTGAATAGGACGCGATAAACACCGTGAGCGGCGCTGCGTCCAACGTCGAAAGGTTCAGGGTCCAAAATGCCTCGTTCCACGCCAGAATGAAGTTGAGAAGCATGGTCGAGGCAAGGCCGGGAATGGCCATTGGCGTCAGCACATAGACCAGCTCGCGTCCGATGGTCGCGCCATCCATCCGCGCAGCTTCGAGGATGTCCTTCGGGATTTCCTTGAAATAGGTGAACAGCATCCAGATGACGATCGGCAAATTGCCGAGACAAAGGATCAGGACCAGGCCCGCGCGGGAGTCCAGCAAGCCAAAATCTCGATAGATCAGATAAATCGGAACCAGCACGCCGACCGGCGGCATCATCTTGGTCGAGAGCATCCAGAGAAGGATGTCCTTCGTCCGTTTTGTCGGCGCAAACGCCATCGACCACGCCGCCGGAACAGCGATGATCATGGCGATCAGCGTCGAGCCGCCCGCGACGATGATCGAATTGAGCGCGTGGTGAACGTAGTCGCTGCGACCCTGCACCGTCGCATAATTCTCCGTCGTCCAATGGAAAAACAGAAATGTCGGCGGGAAGGCGAACGCCTCGAGCTCGGTCTTGAAGCTCGTCAGGAACATCCACAAAATCGGCAGGAAGATCAAAAATCCGAAGAACCACGCTGCGCCGGTGGACACCCACACGCGTCTTGAAGTTACCTTGCGTGCCATCGCTTACGCCTCCAGATTCCGTCCGATGATCCGCACCAGGAAGAAGGCCACGATATTGGCGATCACCACCGCAACCAATCCGCCGGCAGAGGCGTTTCCGACGTCGAACTGGATCAGCGCCTGCGAGTAGATCAGGAACGCGATATTGGTCGTTTGCAAACCCGGGCCGCCGCCGGTGGTCACGAAGATCTCGGCGAACACGGTCAGCAGGAATATCGTTTCAATCAGGATGACCACCGTGATCGGCCGCGCGAGGTGCGGCAGCGTGAGGTAGATGAAGGTCGAAAGGGCGCTCGCACCGTCCATCTCAGCGGCTTCCTTCTGCTCCTCATCCTGAGATTGCAGCGCCGTGAGCAGGATGAGCGTAGCGAAAGGCAGCCACTGCCAGGCGACGATCAGGATGACGGCCAGCAAGGGCGCATCGGTGAACCAATCGATCGGCGTCACGCCCAGCAGCGTCGATGCCCAGGCAAACAGTCCGGAGACCGGATGCATCAGCAGATTCTTCCAGACCAGCGCGCTGACGGTCGGCATCACGAAAAACGGCGCGATCACCATCAAGCGGACAATGCTGCGTCCGATCACCGGCTGGTCGAGAAGCAGCGCCAGCGGCGTGCCGAGAAGGATCGTGATTGCAAGTACGGAGCCGACCAGCACCAGGGTGTTCTGCAGGGAGGTCAGAAAGGCCGGGTCGGTCAGAAAATATCGGTAGTTTTCCAGCCCGACGAAGCTCTCCGTGCCCGGATCCAGCAGGCTGTAGTGAAGCGTCGAAAAGTAGATCGTCATCGCCAGTGGGACGATCATCCAGGCGAACAACAACGCGACACCGGGAGTCAGCAGGGCCCGTCCGAGAACCTGTGTTTGCTGAGTTGCCACCGCCGCCTCCTGTTATCTCTCTCGATGAGGGCTGCCGTCCGGCCAGTATCAGGGTTGGACGGCAGCCAGTTTGCGGCTGGTCGGGAGGAGATCGCCGCAAGGGTCGACGCGATCGCTCTACTTGATATAGCCGGCGCGCTTCATTTCGCGTTCGGTGGCCGATTGCGCGGCTGTGAGCGCCGCGTCCACCGTCGATGAACCGGATAGGGCAGCGGAAAATTGCTGGCCGACGGTGGTGCCGATGCCCTGGAATTCCGGAATCGCCGCGTATTGCACGCCAACATAAGGCACCGGCTGCACGGTCGGTTTGTTCGGATCGGCAGCGTCGATCGAAGCGAGCGTCAGCTTCGCGAACGGAGCGACCTTCAAATATTCGGGGTTCTGATAGAGCGAGGTCCGCGTGCCCGGCGGCACATTGGCCCAGCCTTCCTTCGAGGCGACGAGCTTGGTGTAATCCTTGCTGGTGGCCCATGCGATGAATTTTTCCGCAGCCGCGACCTTCTTCGAACCTGCGGGAATGGCGAGATTCCACGCCCAGAGCCAGTTGGCGTTCTTTCCCAGCCCCGCATTCGGCGCAAACGCGAAGCCGACCTTGTCGGCAACCTGCGAATCCCTGGGATTGGTCACGAACGAAGCCGCAACCGTGGCATCGATCCACATCGCGCATTTGCCGGAGTTGAACAGCGCGAGATTTTCATTGAACCCGTTCGAACTGGCACCGGGAGGGCCGGCAGCCTTCATCACATCGACATAGGTCGTCAGGGTCTTCTTCCATTCCGGCTTGTCGAACTGCGGCTGCCATTTCTCGTCGAACCAGCGCGCACCGAAGGAATTGGACATGGCCGTCAGCAACGCCATGTTTTCGCCCCAGCCCGCCTTGCCCCTCAGGCAGATGCCGTAGACGCCAGTGGACTTGTCGGTGAGTTTCTTCGCGGCATCGACCACGAAGTCCCAGGTCGGCTTTTCCGGCACGGTCAATCCCGCTTTCTGGAAAAGGTCAGTGCGATACATCAGCATCGAACTCTCGCCATAGAACGGCGCGGCATAGAGCTTGTCCGACACCGACACGGCATCGCGTATCTTCGGCAGCAGATCCGCTGCGTCATAGTCGGATCCGAGATTGTCGAGCGGAATGAGCCAATTCTTCTTGGCCCAGATCGGGACTTCGTATGTACCAATGGTCAGCACGTCGAACTGACCGCCCTTGGTGGCGATGTCGGTCGTGACGCGCTGGCGCAGGACGTTCTCTTCGAGCGTCACCCATTTCACGGTGACGTCGGGATTTTTGGCGGTGAATTCGTTCGACAACGCCTGCATGCGGATCATGTCGCCGTTGTTCACGGTGGCGATCGTCAGGGTTGTCTGTGCAATCGAGGGGGCCGAACCCAACAGGGTAACCGCGCCCAGCAGGGCGCCGAGGACGTGTTTCACGGTAACCTCCCTATATTGCGTTGAGCATATGCCCACGCATTGCAATTATGTTCACACCGTGAAACAACCTTGTCAAGGTCAAGATGGGACGCTTGCACCGACCTTTTGGGCAAGCCGAAAGACCGAAACCACAACGACCGGCCCCGCGGTTGCCCCGGTCGACCGAGGCTTAAGGCGCCGGCAATTCCGCTACTGATTCAGGATGGCGCTTGCCGTCGCCTCGTCGGTGATCAAGCCATTGATCAGACGTCCCTTCAGCGCCGCCCTGATCGCCGAGACCTTGGCGGCACCGACGGCTGCTCCGATGGTCAGGGCCTCGGCAGGGACCTGCGGCGGAATGCTGGTCAGGCGACTGTTCGTCCCACCGTCGATAATGCGGCCCTCGGCGTCGAACGCCCAACCGGTCAGTTCGCCAACAGCGCCCAACCGCATCATTTCGAACAGCTCTTCGCGCGAGACAAAGCCGTCAACATGCACTTGCGCGCTCTGGTCCATCTGGCCGATCCCGACAAGTCGCAGGTCGGCCTTGGCGGCGACCGCCCTCACCCTGGCGATCGGATCAATCCGGAGCATCTGGTCGCGTTCGCCCTCAGATGACATCAGAAACGGCAGCGGCATCGGATAGTGGCGCGCCTTGGTCCGGTCCGCGAGACGCCCGACGGTGTCGAAGAAGCTCGCCGAACCGTCGGCCGAGATATTTCCGACCAGCGACACGATCTGATGATTGGGACAATCGGTCGGCGAGACGCGCTCGACCGCGGCACGCACGGCTCTGCCTGTACCTAGCGCCACGATCGTGGGCTTCTCGGTGCGCAACGTCGATTCCAGGATGTTGGCGGCCCGCTCGGCAATTCCGGCAGCCGCAAGGGGTGCTGCCGGATCGGTCGGCACCACTTCGCAGTAGATAAGATGAAACAAGTCCTTCAGACGCGCCGCCAACTCCATGCATGCCGCAATCGGATGTTCCAGCCGGAAGGTGATGAGGCGCTCGGCAAGACACAATGAAACCAAGCGCTGGGCCGAGGCGCGCGAGACCTGGAGCATTTTGGCGATTTCATCCTGGGTATGCCCGGCGATAAAGTAGAGCCAGCCGGCGCGGGCGGCTTCGTCCAGGCGCGATTTTTCATTATCAGGCGCGACCATCAAACTTTTTCCGATTCATTCGGCCAAAAATCCGCCATTCGCTCAAATACGCGGTCGGCCCCCGCATCGTACAAGAGAGCCCGGCCATCGCGGGAGTGATAATGGCTGCCCCCGACAAAGCCCCACACCGTCATGCCGGCCGCCTTGCCGGCCTTCACACCGCTCACGCTGTCCTCGATCACGAGCGTGCGGCGCGGATCCGCCTGCATGGCGGCGGCGGCGTAGAGGAAGAGATCGGGGGCGGGCTTGCCCAGCTGCACCATTTGCGAGGTATAGAGCCGGCTGTCAAAATGCGGCGCGAGACCTGTGAGGGAAAGGGAGAAGGAAACCCGATCGAAATCGCTGGACGAGGCGACGCAAGATGGGATCTGCAAGCGCTCCAGCACGGTGCTTACGCCCGCGATCGGGCAAAGTCCGGACAGAAACGCTTCGCGGACTTTTGCCGTCAGTTCGGTGGAAAATTTCTCCGCAATCAGCTGTCCCGACCCTGCATAATGCTGCAGCACTGCAGCCGTACTTCGCCCCAGGAACAGATCGAGCGCCCGATCCACGCCGAGATTAATTCCGCTGCCCGCCAGGACTTCCGAAAGGCAACGACAGCTCAGCACCTCGCTGTCGATCAACACGCCGTCGCAGTCGAAAATGATGAGATCGGGCTTGATCATTGCCGTACCCAATTTTCCATGCCCAATCAGAGCATATGCTCATCGTATGAGCAACAGCCCAATCAAGCTCGAAATGGGTCTAAATGACCAACCGTAAAAGGAGAGCGCGCCGGCGTGAGGGTTCCGGGAAAGGTATGGGGCTGTGAGGGGCCAGTGGGCCGATGTTGGATCGCGATTGCTGAACGTCACAAAGGTCCCAAGCCGCGCCGGCTCTCACTTCGCAGAACTCGGCGAGGCAAGAACCGCAACCCACTTCGCGATATCGGTGCGGATGAAGTCGGCAAATTCCTTCGGCGTACCGCCAAGCGGATCTGTACCTTGCCGCTTTAGCGCCGTGCGAACCTCATCCGTATTCAACGCGTCATTTGCAGCACCCGACAGCTTGTCGATGATCGCGGGCGGCGTTCCGGCCGGAGCGAGAAGTCCGATCCAGATTCCGGCGTCGTAGCCTGTCATTCCTGCTTCAGCGAGCGTCGGAACGTCCGGCATGATCGACGCGCGCTTTGACTGCGCCACGGCGAACGCCTTCAATTTGCCGGCCTCGACATGCGGGGCCAGAGTTGGGGCCACATTGAACATCAGCGTGATGCGGCCGGAGAGCAGGTCGGACACAGCCTGATTGCTTCCACCTTGATAAGGGACGCTCAAGATTTTCGTGCCCGCGTTGTCGTTGAACAGCTCGGCCGCCATGTAACTCGCCGTTGCATAGCCGGAAGAGCCGAAGGTCAAACTTTCGGGCTTGCTCTTCGCCAATGCGATCAGCTCCTGCAAATTATTGGCCGGGACCGACGGATGCGCCACCAGTACGTTGGGAACCATGCCGAGAAGGGCGATCGGCGCAAGATCCCGTCCGAGGTTGAAATTCGATTTCGTTTCGGCGGGATTGAGCGTGTTGGCGATGGTCGCCATGAAAAGCGTGTAACCGTCGGCGGAGGCGCGCGCCACGGTTTCCGCCGCGATCATGCTGCTATTGCCCGGTCGATTTTCGATGACGATCGGTTGGCGGAGGCTGACTTCCATCTGCTTGCCGACAAGGCGGGCAAGGATATCCGCGGCTGAGCCAGGGCCGAATCCGACAATGACCTTGATCGGTTGTGCGGGATAGGTTTGCGCCATGACAGGGGCCGTGCCTGCGGCCGCAATCATCGCAACGCCCGCGCAGAGCGCGACCACTTTAATATAACGCCTGAACATATTCCCCCCGCCGCGCTATCCGTTGCGCTTCATTTTCGCATTTCGCTTTGTTGACGCTTAGGGATGTCGGCCCTACAGCTTGGACGATTCCTTGCGTAAGACCAAACCGGCCGCAAGTTACTTTAACGCGACCGCAGCGAGATGGAAGCCAAGATGCAGTCAGACCCTCAACGCCGCGCGCGCGGTGCACAAAAGATCGGTGAAATTCTCGGGCAAACACCGCAGCAGGTCGAACGATCTCTGGGCGACGTGGCTCCGCAGCTTGCGACCTATGTGCTCGAAACGGTCTACGGAGAAATCTACCAAAACCCGGTGCTCGATTCGCGTACGCGTCAAATCGTGACCGTCGCTGCTTTGGCGACCCTCGGAACCGCGGCGCCGCAATTGCGAACCCATATCGGCGGAGCCTTGCGATGCGGCGTTGCGCGGGAGGAACTGGTTGAAATCATGATGCAGCTCGTGCCCTATGTCGGCGTCGCCGCAGCGATCAACGGCGTAGCGGCCTGCAGGGACGTATTCGCGGCGGCCGACAAAACGTAGTCGGCCTGCATCGATTTGCCGGCAGAGGCAGAAGGCAGAAGCGTCGGGGGGCGAAATGGTTTGGCACAAAACGGTCGGCAGTGGCCCGACCAAGGTCGTGGTCATTCACGGATGGTTCTGGGATCACCGGGTGTTCACGCCGATTTTCGACTGCCTCGATGCCGACCGCTACACCTTCGCCTTCCTCGATATCCGCGGCTACGGCAACGCGCGCGACGTTTCCGGCAGTTATAGCATTGGCGAAGTGGCGGCCGATGCCACCGCGCTCGCCGACCAACTGGGATGGCGCGAGTTTCACGTTGTCGGCCATTCGATGGGGGGTAAGGCGGCGCAGAAGATAGCGATGGATGCCGGCGCGCGGGTGCAGTCGGTCGTGGCGGTCACCCCGGTGCCGGCTTCCGCGTTGCCATTCGATGATGCCGTATTCGGCTTCTTTGCGGCGGCGTGCGATCAGGATGAGGTCGCATTGACGCTGATGAGCGATTCCGTCGGCGACCGGCTTTCCAGAACATGGTTGAAATTGATGCTGCGACGGGCGCGCGATACCGCAAAGCCGGAGGCGTTCAAGAGCTATATGCGCTCCTTCATCAAGGACGACTTCGCGGCCGACGCCGATAAGGTCAGGGCGCCGATGCTGGTGCTGTTCGGTGAATTTGACAAAGGCATCAGCGAGGATCTTGTGCGGAGCGTTTATCCCGCGCTCTATCCACATGCCAAGATCGAGAAGATCAGCAATTCCGGGCACTATCCGATGCAGGAGACGCCGATCCATTTTGCGACCAGGCTGGAGGCGTTTATCCAGTCGGCATAGAAAGCAAGGCTGTGCGGTGTGACGGAAGGTTCTTTTTTCAACCAGGTCAACTTCACCCCCCGGGAATAACATCTGACCCGTTCCCGTGGAGCACGATTGTTCCACTCGGAACTTCGACCGATGAAGGTGCATCCGCGTCGTCCCCGATGGTGTCGTTGCGCCGGATGGCGTAATGTTGCGCGCGCGGGGAATCCTGCTGCTCGCCCCGTCTGCTATGAGGGTGTGTGATAACTGATCGCCGCAGTAGCGATCTCGGGCAGCCTCGCCGGTGAAGGAGGATTCCCATGTACGCCGCCATCCGTCAGGGCAAGGCAAAGACTGGCACGGCCGAAGAGCTGGCCCGCAGGATCAAGGAGGGCGCCATTCCGATCATCAGTGATGTCGAAGGCTTCATCGCCTACTACGTGGTCTATGCGCCCGACGACACCGTGACGGCGATCAGCGTCTTCAACAATTTCGCGGGAGCGGAGGAGGCAAACAGGCGTGCGCTCGCCTGGATCGAACAAAATCTCGGGCCCCTGCTGGTTGGACCGGCCACAGCGGTGGCCGGCCCGGTGATCGTGCATACCTTGGCATAGCCACGAGATCGGCGAATTGCCCCGCGTCCCCGGTGTTTCGCGCATGCAGGGTGTGCGATGGGCAAGCGTCAGGCGACGGGGGTCCATTGCCCACCCCCGGCTTACCGCTATACGCCGGAAACTGTTACGCCTGCTCGGCGGGCATCGTCAGCAGTTGGGCGAATTGATCGTCGCTAATCTCGGTTTGCGCAACCAGGACGCTACAGCGCAGATGCTTGATCAGATAGGCGCCGACCGAGCCGAACCACCATCGCGCCAGCGGCCCGGTGGGACGATGGCCGACGACGACGAGGTTTGCTCCGATTTCTTCGGCGACGCCTGCGATCTCCTGCCCGGCGGACCCCATCCCCAGCCGCGCCGTCGGGGAGAAGCCAATGGCCTTGAGCCGCTCCACGCCTTCCGCAAGGATCGCCTCATAAGTCGCGATCTGTTCTTCTACCGGGATCGCGAAGCCTCCTTCCAAGGTCACGGTGCCGGAAGAAATTTCCACAACCGCTAGCAGGAAGACCTCAGCGCCGCAAAATTGCGCAAGCTTCGCGCCCTCCCGCAAAGCCCGTCGTCCTTCAATTGAACCGTCATAGGCGAGAAGAACTTTCTTATACAAGTTCGCCCCCTCGATTGCCGGATGGACTGCCAGCCGAAGACTATCACGAATTTTCGGATATTGTGGTCGCAATCCCCTGAAATTCAGACTTGAAGCATTCTGCGATCCTTGGTTGGGCCGCGTCGCCGACAATATCGGCCGCCAGGCCGATTGGGAGCGTACCCCGCCGGCGTCTTTCGCCTTCCAGTTTCTTCGCAAAATGGTAGCATCTCGCCGTCCTGGGGGTGGTCGGTGAAGACGATCACGGCAATTGCAGCCAACAAGTTGGGCAAATTTCTTGCCAGGGACTTCCGTCGCATTTTTGGTCCAGCACACGACAATGTGGCTCAGCGTTTAGGCTCCCTGGCGCGCAGTACGATTGAAGCTCTGGCCAGAAGTGACGCGCTTTATCACAATTTCGAGCACACGCTGCAGGTCACGATGGTCGGACGTGACATTCTGCAGGGAATGACGCTTTCACAACGAATAGAACCCACCGATTACAGCCATTTGATCGTCGCCTGCCTATTGCACGATATCGGCTATATGCGCGGCGTTCTGAGCGGCGACACCGAAACCGAGTTCGTGGTGGACGCAAGCGGAAAGACGATTACGCTGCCTCGCGGCGCATCGGATGCAGCGCTGTCGCCCTATCACGTCGATCGATCGAAGCTGTTTGCCTTCGAGCGGCTGGGAAAGTCACCTGACATCGACGCATCCCGTATCGCGGAGGCAATTGAGAGGACACGGTTTCCAGCGCGACCGTCGACCGCCAATGAGGGCATCGAGCCGAAACTGGTCCAGGCTGCTGATCTGATAGGCCAGCTTGGCGATCCCATGTATTCACGAAAGGCAAACGCGCTCTATTGCGAATTTGAAGAGATCGGGATGAACCGGCAACTCGGATATTCGTCGCCGGCCGATATTATCGACAAGTACCCCACCTTTTTCTGGAACAGCGTTTCAGCGCACATCGAGGATGGCATCAAATATCTGAACATGACGGTCTCCGGCCGCCAATGGATAGCNAACCTNCATCATCACATCCTGTGTGCNGAGCATGCCCACCGCTTCATGGGACCTCAGCGCTGACNAAGTCTANATTANGAGCTTCGCTGCGAGANTNGACANNCGTGACAGGAATATTTGCAACAGCCTGAGCGATCACTTCCGTCCACCAACGCGCGCTCCCTCATTTTGCCAGCACTAGCCGGCGGCCCACAACTCCCGGCGGAGCATTCGCGCCGGCACGTTTTTTGATCCTGATCTGGTTCTGGAGGCCCATCGGGCAGGAACGCCCTTCGACCAGCTTCGCAAAGATACGCGAGCGGGACAATACCGCTCGCGGAAGCCGCCGATGCTGAACCTTCCGCCGATGCCCTGAAAGCTGGTCTACAATTCCGGCTACGCGGCGTGAGCGTCACGCCACCTCAGCCTTGCCACGGCCCACCGTCTGGCAAACTTCGAACCCCTCGAACTGCGGGTGCCCAAGATAGAGTGGCTTATTGTCGCCTGCCCGGCTATGCGCGGCACGGAAAGCCTCTGATTTGGTCCACGCTTCAAAGACGGCTCGGTTCTTCCACACCGTATGAGAGGCATAAAGCGTGTGGTCCTCGGCTTCGGGCCCTTTGAGAAGGTGAAACTCCACGAAGCCTGGCACCTTATCGAGATGGCTGTCGCGCGATAACCACACATTCTCAAAAGCTCCCTCGGACCCTTTGATGACACGAAACCGGTTCATGGCGATAAACATACGGCGATCTCCTGATCCTGATGGGCTGGGGGTATACCACCATGTAGTTGGGGAGATTGCGATCCGTTGAGAAGGCCGAAAACGTTGATGTGAAAACCAGAACGGTCTCCTCGCGATGGGTCGGGAACCGTTGGGGCGTATCGGATCCGCTTGCGGTTGCCAAGACGGGCCGCCTTATGGCCCAGCGCGGCGTAAATGCGGAAGCTATTCACCAGGTCGTCTATGGAAACGCGCTCGCGGTCTACGGCCTGAATACCGAAATGAAGGAAGAGCATTGGCTGGCGCCGTCCGCCATCGGTCAGCGAACGCTCCACGAAGGCAATTCGGTATTGCGCAGCGGACAGACGCCACGGATCGAGGAGCCGGACGGCCTGTCGACGAAATGCGATAATCCGACTGCATCGACATTTGTCGATGGCGGCGCGGCGAACATTTAGCTGGGTTGTCCCACGCAGCCGCCGTCGACCTCGCGTGCCCGTCAGCGCCGGCCAACGCTGCGGGTGTTCCAACTGCTCCAGCTCACGCTAGCGAGACTTTGAAGGTCCGTTGCGACAGGCCGCTTGGTTCGCCTCTCATGGGCAGCGATGCATCGCTCGGATTCAGCGATCTTTCGCTTCAGGTTGGCTATGGTTTTTTCCGTTTGGCCGCTCGAACCGGCGATATTGCCAGTCCTGAACCGGGCAGTTTCCAAGGCCTTCACGGCGTCACGGTTCTTCTTGATCTGAACCCTGTGCCAGGCGATGTTGCTATTGCTGTCAGCAATCATATAGCAACCGCCGCGATCGATCTTTCGAAACCGTTGGGCACTTCAATATCGACTTCAAGCGTCGATACATTTTTTCCCCTATCCATCCTGACGATGACCTTTTCGGGATCAAGCACCACATGCCGCGAGACCACAGCAAGGATCTCTGCCCGCAGCAGTCCCAACAAATCAGGCTGGCCGCGCAAACCGCGTTCGTGCGCCAAAAGAATCTGCAACCGTTCCCGTGCAACAGGCGCGGAAGCATTACGGCCACCGAGGAGCCGCAGCAGATTCATCATGCGGCCCTCCGTCCAAGCAATCGGTTCATCAAGCCTTTTCGTTGGACCGGCACCATCATGGTGACAGTTTCGCCCATCAGACGACGCGCTGCATCGATGTAGGCGCGGGCCGGCGCACTGGTGGTGTTGTTCAGAGTAACCGGAGATCCAACGTTCGACGCAAGCAAAACGTCCTGGCTCTCAGGAATGATTCCGAGCAGCGGCGTAGCGAGGATTTCAAGAATATCCTCGATGCTGAGCATTTCTCCCCGTGCTGCGCGCGCTGAGTCATATCGGGTTATCAGCACATGCTTCTCTACCCGTTCGCCCTGCTCGGCCTTCACGGTCTTTGAATCGAGCATTCCGATGATGCGGTCGGAGTCACGCACCGATGAGACTTCGGGGTTGGTGACGATGACTGCCTCGTCCGCGTAGCGCATCGCAAGCGTCGCGCCCCGCTCGATGCCCGCTGGACTATCGCAGAGAATCCAGTCAAATTTGGTTCGCAGGTCGGCAATAACGCTGCTGACACCTTCGTCCGTCAGGGCATCCTTGTCCCTGGTTTGGGATGCTGGAAGCAACCACAAATTATCGAGGCGCTTATCGCGGATGAGAGCTTGCGAGAGTTTTGCAACGCCCTGCACAACATTGATGAGGTCGAACACAACCCGGCGTTCCGCCCCCAAAACAAGATCAAGGTTGCGCAGACCGACGTCGAAGTCGACGACTACTACTTTTTCTCCCATTTGCGCGAGCGCCGCACCGAGCGCGGCTGTAGAAGTTGTCTTACCTACGCCGCCTTTGCCAGACGTCACGACCAAGACTTTGGCCATTCTTACCTCCTTAGCCGATTAATTCAGCGGTGTAATTTTCATGGTGTCGCCATCGAGCCATGCTTGAGCTGGCCGATTGCGCAAGGTGGCGTCTATTTCTTCAGCAGTTTGATAGTAACCGTCGATAGCCAGCAGTTCTGCCTCGATTTTCTGACAATAGATCCGCGCAGCTGAATTGCCGTTGACACCCGCCATCGCACGGCCGCGAAGCGTTCCGTAGATATGGATAGACCCCCCGGCGACAATTTCCGCGCCGGAACCGACCGAGCCCAGCACAGTCACGTCGCCTTCGGCAAAAACAACCGACTGACCGGAGCGCACCGGGCTTTCGATCAGCAGGGACATTGGTTTCGGTTTGGCCTCAGGCTTTTTCGGTTCGTTCTGCACAAGCATACAGTTGCGTCCGCCTGTGAGCAAAGGCGGCATGCTCGTAGTGAGGTGAACGGCGTCCACACCCTCGATGCCAAGGACACGAATATTCCGTTGTTCGAGGCTTTTGACGAGGTGCGCGATAGCGGTTTGGCTGAGGTCCACGGCGGACAGGTCAAGCACCACCGGCTTGCCCACAAAAAAGCCAGGGGAGCGGGCGAGCGTTGCGTCTATTTCTTCAAGCCAGCCTGCGATCGGAACGACTGGGCAAAAGACAAACGCAACGTACGATCGGCCTCGCATGCGAACCAGTTGACGTGTTGGCTGCACAATTGCGTCCATGGTGGTCGACTCGGCTTTCTTTTCGAATGGTTAAAGATGGGCGGCCCCGGTTAACGATTGGTTAACGGTGCCGGTTTTTCGGCAGCGTCACACGTTTTCGACGGGCGCAGCGTCTGTCCGGGTCAAAATGCGAAAAACATGAGCAATGTTTTCCGCTGTTCCACGAATAGCGGACATCCTCGACGGATTACGGTTCGGCTCCGTGGGGATGCAGCAAGCGCGTCTGCTTTTCACGACCGACCATTATGCGAATGCCCTCATGGGCGAGCGCCGTCGCCGGCAAAGACTGATAAGATTTCGGCTGTTTCCTCGCCAGTTGGAGACTGGATCGTTTTCTACTCATTCCTTATCAGTTGACGCACGTACAGTCCAAACGCTCGGTCGTATTGGAATCATCAGCGATGGTGATGAAATCGTCGGCTGAACGATCGGCTTGAACCTCACGAGCGCGCGCGTATTGGTCCACGAAGAGTTCCCTTCGGATGCGCCGGCTCGATGGCAGCTTTCATGAAAT
>JGI12635J15846_10003319_pt1 | contig 14018 bp, 7 predicted proteins | sample BlaSpr_A8_OM2_M2_FD_15846 | JGI IMG/M metagenome (IMG submission 15846) | reverse complement strand
ATCGGCTCTGACGTGATGAAGCCGATTGCCGCTCCCATGGTCGGCGGAATGATTACATCCACGATTCACGTACTGATTCTGGTTCCGGTTTTCTTCGTGCTGATGAAGGAACGCTCTCTCCGGCGTGGTACGTTACAGCCGGAGCCGGTGGAGCCACGGAGGTAAGGGAACCGATGCTCGGCAACTTCGTCAAGAACTGATAGCGGAACTGTTCGATCAGGAGAGCAAAGAACATGCAGGAACTCGAAGTTTATTCGATGATTGGCAGGGAAGGTTTCACACGCTTGGTCGCCGCCTTCTATCGACAAGTTCCGCAAGATGACATTCTGGGACCGATGTACCCGGCGAAGGATCTTCCAGGTGCCGAGCACCGCCTCCGAGATTTCCTGATCGGCCGGTTCGGAGGGCCGCAGACTTACATCGAACAAAGAGGCCATCCCCGTCTCCGCGCGCGGCATTCTCCGTTCCATATAAATCAGGCTGCCCGCGACCGATGGATGCGCTTGATGAATAGTGCTGTTGGGGAAGCTGCGCTACCGGCAGAGGCCGAGCAAGTCCTTCGGAAATTCTTCGACGGAATGTCGAGCTTTATGATCAATCGGGTAGAGCCTTGAGTCCGCTAGCGCAAGGCGACGCGCCCGGTTGCCCGGGCGGGAGTTTCACCCGCTGAAGTCCAGCGCCNNTCANNNCNCNNTGTCACCAACAATTAATCGGTCGTCACAACCAAGAGAACCTTCCACTGCCCGTGCCGTTTCCGTGCCGTTAGCGCTGCATTGNATGGAACTAGCCGCGTTAGAAGCCATCTGCCGCAAGCTAACTACATAAAACTACGTTGAACGATGGTTTCGAATCCCACTCTCTCCGCCATATTTTCAACGGTTTAGAGTGCGGCACAATCCGTTCACAATCCGCGCTTGACTCCCTTGTCTCCCGGTGGCACAATTTCCGCCACTTCCCTAGCTATAGTTATTCGACCACGGAGCCTGATCCTAAGAACTCCTTTCACGGACTAGGACGACATTGCTTTTGCAGGCAACTTGTCTGACAAGGTCGTCCCTGGGGAATTGAGTAACCTTTGCGACCGCACTCCGTGCCACTTCGTTTGCGAAGGTCGCCATGCCTAAATCCGAACAACGTTCTATTTCGTTTGCCCAGGTGCTCACGGAGGAATATCGGGCCCTTCGCGAAAACACCGAATGGGCGGCTGATACAGAGCAAGATCTCTTACGGAAAATGCACGATCGCGAGGCGCCTCTCAGCGCTCTATGCATTTCGGGGGGCGGCATTCGTAGCGCCACTTTTGCCCTCGGCGCGATACAGGCATTCGCTGAAAAAGGAATTCTCGCCGACTTTGATTACCTTTCAACTGTATCTGGTGGAGGCTATATCGGTGGCTGGCTCTCTGCCTGGAAGCAACGCGAACAGGGACTCAATAAAATCATTCCGAAGCTGAAGCCGACAGCGCCTGCGCCTGCTCGAGGCACCGTGGATCCAGTTCAGCACCTGCGCGAGTACAACAGCTATCTCACTCCAAAATTGGGCCTGCTCTCAACCGATACCTGGACGCTGGCCGCCACCATCGGGCGAAACATGCTGCTCAACTGGCTGGTGCTAGTGCCGATACTGATGTTCGGTCTGATGATACCTCGGCTGGTCCTGGCACTGGCCAGGCTCGGAGTAACCTTCCAAGCCTTCTACGGCGATGCGATAGCACAATATGCGGACACGGTTGTGGTCGATGCGATTCCTGTGATTGGCGGCCTCTTGTTTGCCTTGGGCATCTTCAACGCGATGCGCTACCTGCCGGGGGTAGGCAACAAGAATCACTCGGAATTCGACTTTGTCAAATATGTTCTGATCCCATTTCTTAGTGCCGCTGCGACCTTCGTCGCGTTTGACTCCTGGTACTCCTCAAACGACGCTGGCAATGCCACTAACCTCCCGGAATTCAGGTACGTTTTATTGTGGATTACGGGTTCAGGTGCGTTCGGATGGATTGCATACCTACTCATCGGAGGCAAAACCATCTGGCGGAGGCCGAAGCTGATTTTTGGGTTGACTGCGGTGCTTCTACTGACTTGCCTCAGTACAGCGTCTTGTGCGTGGCTACTGACAGCGAAGGTCTATCAAGACGCCACTTGGCCAGCGTATGTAACCATGGCCGCGCCGTTATTGCTGGTCTCCTTTATGCTTGCGGTAACGCTTGTAGTAGGCCTGACCAGTAACATCCTGCTGGATGAGGACCGCGAGTGGCTTTCTCGCGCTGCCGCCTGGATGCTGGTATGCATTGTGTCCTGGGTTAGCCTTAGCGTTCTGGTCCTTCTTGCTCCGTCGTGGGTCATGGGATTTCCAAAGTGGTTCCGGACCTTGCTCGCCACAGGCGGTGCGGCTGGCGGCTGGGTCAGCGCGTTGGGTGGCCTGAGCTCTAAGACCAAGGCTCAAAAAGGGGCGGCCCCACCACAGTTGAGCACAGGCGGATTAGTCCTGGGTTTAGCGGCGAAGCTCTCTGCACCGATATTTCTGGCTGTGTTCTTGACTGGCCTGGCGATCCTTACGAATTGGCTGCTCTCGGTGAGTGGTCTGACGAACGAGAGATGGAATAACCATTTGGCCATCTTAGAAAACACACGCGTCGAGGCGATACTTCTTCTCTCGGTTGTATTTTTTGGATTCGCCTGGGTCATGGCCCACTACATCAACGTCAACAAGTTCTCGCTGCATGGAATGTACCGGAACCGCCTGATCCGCGCCTACCTTGGAGCTTCTAACGACCGTCGCAACGCCAGCAAGTTCACCGGCTTCGCCGAAAGCGATAACTTGCAGATGCACAAACTGCAGCCAAATCTCAAACCGTTCCATGTCGTAAATATTGCTCTCAACCTTGTGGCCGGAAGGCGTCTGGCCTGGCAGCAGCGTAAAGCGGAATCGTTCACCGTGACGCCTTTGCACACCGGCAATTGTGCTGTAGGCTATCGGCCCTCCGCGGGTTACGGCGGCCCTACCGGCATTTCACTCGGCACGGCGATCACCATCTCGGGGGCAGCCGCAAGCCCAAATATGGGATATCACTCGTCTCCGGTGATCGGTTTTATCATGACGCTATTCAACGCGCGCCTTGGCGCCTGGCTTGGCAATCCCGGCCCAGCCGGGTCCAAAACGTGGAAGAAGCCCGGCCCCAGTTCGGCGATAGGATCTCTACTCAAAGAGACCTTTGGACTCACCAACGACACGAACGAATATGTGTATCTCTCCGACGGCGGGCATTTCGAGAATCTCGCGACCTACGAAATGATCCGGCGTGGGTGCCGGAATATTGTTGTGCTCGATTCCGGATGCGATCCCGATTTTACTTATGAAGACCTGGGCAATGCGCTGCGCAAGATCCGCATCGACCTGAAAATTCCCATCGAATTTGACGAGTCGTTGAACCTATTGCGTACCAGGAAGACCCGTTTCGCGGTCGCGACAATCCGCTATTCAGCTTTGGATGAGGCGCTGAAAGATGGAATTCTGTTGTATGTCAAACCGATCATGCTGGGCAATGAGCCTCCGGATGTTACCGCCTATCAGGCTGCGAATGAGACTTTCCCACACCAGAGCACCAGCGATCAATGGTTCAACGAGTCGCAAACCGAAAGCTACCGAATGCTTGGCGTCCACACGGTGAATGAGATCTGCGGACCTTGGGATAGCCTGTCAGGGTTGCTGGATCACCTGTACGCCGTGCACAAGCCTCCGATCCGTGGAGCGGCCGCGGGAGCGACGGCCCTCCGAGTTTTGTAAGACATTATTGCGAGGCTATGCTGAGAATGAAATCCAAGGCCAGCGCTCCAAAAGGAGATATATGAAGGGAATAGCCATCGGCGCAATACTTATCATTTTGTTGCTGGTTGGGGGAGCATATTGGTGCTTGCATCGGCCTCAGTTTCAAGTGGTCGTGCCGGAGTACCAGACTCCGCCGGAACAGTTGGTCCGCGCAGAACAAGGATGGACCGACGATGATCGCCTTCACTTCCATCACACTCCGCAGGGAACCCGCCTTGTACCTTACGAGTGGTTCATGGCACTGGAACAACCCTGCTTGTCGCTATTCGGTTGTGATCTGTTTGCCGACAAGACTTACCTGGCCCGGTTCGGCTTTCTGGCCAGCCCAGCGGACTCCAAGCTCAATCCGGACGGACTGCCGGTTGGCTTCGCGCGGCAGGGGGACTTTTACGATCCGGAAACGAAGAAGACTTATCCAGTGGTGGGGTTCAACTGCGCAGCATGTCACACCGGGGAACTGCATTACGGAAAATACGCAGTGCAGGTCGACGGCGCACCGGCCATGATCGACGTCACAGAATTTCAGAAGGCGCTTGGGCTCGCTGTAGGTTTCACGAAAATGATTCCCTTTCGCTACGGCCGTTTTGAAAAGCGTGTACTCGGGCCGAATGCTTCTGCAGACCAGAAAGCTGATTTGAAAAAGAGCTTTGACGGATTCCTGGATGACGCAAAATTCGAGCTGGACAATACAAAACAGGGAAAAGGTATCTACGACAATCTGGCCGGCTTTGACCGTACCGACGCTCTGACCCGCATCGGAAATCAGGTGTTCGCGGTTGACATGAAGAACGCGGCCAACTTCGCGCCAGCGAACGCCCCGGTGCGATTCCCACAGATTTGGGACGCCTCCTGGTTTAACTGGGTGCAATACAACTCGTCGATCTCAGATCCGCTGGTGCGCAACGTTGGTGAGGCACTGGGCGTGCGAGCGGTCGCGAAACTCCACGGCGCCGATGCCAAAGAGTTCGAAAACAGCGTTCACATTGAGGGGATTAAGGAACTGGAATGGCTGCTCTCCGGTCCTGCTCCCTACCAGGGCCTGCGCCCGCCGAACTGGCCATCCGTTTTTCCTCCGCTGGATGACAAGAAAGTTGCCCGTGGCGCGGAACTCTACAAGTCAAATTGTCAGCCGTGTCACTTGCCTCCGGTCAAAGACCTGGTCGCGGACCTGAAGACCGCGAAGCCGACCTACTGGTGGGAAAACAGTCAAAAGAAGCGCTTCATGGTGGTAAAGGATGTGAAGGCGACCTACGTGGGCACGGACCCGCACGAGGCAATGGACTTCATCTGCCGCACGGCGGATTCGGCCGACCTTGGCAAGGGGCGCGTCTCAGCGGGAGCTGGTTTGGATCTGGTCACCAATGGAATCGTTAACAAATTCTTCGACAAGATGAAGCTCTCTCCGGCACAGCAAATTGAGTGGAGAGGAAACCGCGACCCTAATGATCCCTCCGTGCGCTCGGAACCGATCTACAAAGCCCGGCCGCTAACCGGCATTTGGGCGATCTCTCCCTATCTGCACAACGGGTCCGTCCCCAATTTGTATGTGCTACTTTCTCCGCAGAACGAGCGGCCCGACACATTCTGGACAGGAAGCAAGCAGTTCGATCCCGTTAAAGTCGGTCACGATATCTCCGAACTGAAGGGCGGCTACCTTTACGATGTCACGAAGCCGGGTAATAGCAATCACGGTCACGAGTTTAAGGACGGGCCTCGAGGAAACGGCGTGGTCGGTCCGGCACTTTCTCCAGACGATCGCTGGGCCATCATCGAATATCTGAAATCACTCAAGGCTCCGGAAGTGCAAAAGTGAATTCTGAAGTCAATTTAGTCGTCGAGCAGCGTGTCAAGTTGAGGAGTTCAGTTATGCGATTTCTTCGTGCGTTCGCAAGTTTGGCTGCGCTGACCGCGGTCATGGTCTGCAGTGTTGCCTGTAAGCACAACGAGGCTGAACTATCGGTCTCCACTAAGTCCTGGCAGGACGAAGTGCGAACGCGGCGAGCACAAATTGAGAAAGTGAAAGCGGAGAACAGAGCGGGCTTTGAGGCCATGGACGCAGGTTCGCTCGGTAGCGCCACACTCGAAATGATTCCGTACGTAGTGTTTCGGGTGCTTCAGGAAATTGAGCCAGCAACGTTTGGCGACGACGCGCTGAGTGCCAGCGGCTTTTTCCCACGCAAGGACTTGCCGAGCGGCCACAACGGCATCATCTGGACCGATCCGACGCAGGCGGAGGGCACATTTCAACTGCGTTACATGACGCGCACGTGCTCGAGTTGCCATACCGCGCGAGTGCGGCTTGACGATGGGACCATGCGCTTGATTTTCGGGGGCTCGAACACCGAGATTAACCTTCATGGTTTCATCGGCCGCATCACTTCTACGCTCAAAGCAGACCTGGCCGAATCGGCAGATGCACCGGCTTACCAGGCGTTTCGCAAACGCATTCTGGATGGCTTGGCCAGCCATGAGCCGGACTGGTTCTTTGGCGCCGGCAAGGTCGCTCCGCCGGATGCAGCCAGGGAGGTTGCTACGGTGGCTGCGAACATCGATGCGGTGCTGGCGTTGATGCGGACCATGAATGACCGGCGACTTCAAACCATCGGTTTGCTGCAGGCCCATAGTTATGCGAAAGTGCCAATGCCGCCGAGCCTGACTGGCGGTGCCCCGGGTTTGATTGAAACCTCTGGTCTGGGAAGCGTGGGCCTGGTTCGCTTTGTTGGCGCTGACAAAGCCGATACTGTGTTGCCGCCCGGGCCGTCGAAGGCGGACATTCCGGCGATTTGGCAGATCGACCCCACAGGGTACGCTAACTGGGACGGAACCATACGAGGCTTTGCCCGGGCGCTAACTTCGTCCATGGCTGTTGTGGGCGATCCAGCGAAGATTGATCTTACCGCCAATGCGAAGATCCAGGGTTTCCTCGGGAAGTTGCCGGCGGAACCTTATCCATTCTCGATCGACGAGGCTGCACGGCGCCGGGGGGAGGCAACTTACCAAGCTAATTGCGCCGGTTGTCATGCCATGCCCGCCGGAAGGAAGCGGAACGACCTGGTATTCGACGTGGGGACCGATCCGCTGCGTGCCCAGGCAATCAATACGCTGTCGGCCGCGCTGCTGACGAAAGTGGTGATGAGTATTTGCCCGCAAACGCAGGCCGAGTGCGCATTCGGCGCAGAAGGGCCTGTTGTCGATCCCTCGGCACACCGGGGATATGTGGCGGGTCCGCTGAGCGGCGTATGGGCTGTTGCCCCGTATTTGCACAATGGTTCAGTACCGACATTGAGACAATTGCTGGTGCCCTCGTTGCGGACGAAAACGGCGTTTTTGCGAGGGAGCACGTCTTACAACCAAACCGACGGTGGTTGGGAGTGGGAACCGTCAAAGGAAGCTGAGTTGCGCAGGAGGGGCGACACTGCGCTAGCGCTCCATGATCTTCGGGAAGCCGGTTTCAGCCCGGTCGGACATGGATCCGTGGACAATCCGATGCTCGTCGATGGTCGCGGAAAGTCCGTGCGGGTGGCATGGTCGAACAATGCGGCCGACAAACGCATCGTCGATGATCTCATCGCATACTTGCTTTCGCTATAGCCCTCGGCTAATCCACAGCCATTGGAGCACGCCATATAGTTCTCCAGCGTTTCTTCTTCGCCCTGCAACGGGGAGTTCGTCTCATCCCCCGTTTAGCCGCGATCAGAAACCCCGACCCCGCGAAACCCGACTTAGACCGAATACTGGCCGACGCAACAAGTGCAGAGTGCAGTACAGAGCAAGTACCCCAGTAAGGCTGGAGCAGCGAACCGCAAGATATGGCAAGCAGACGGTGGCGCTACTCCACGGTCAGTGTCGTATAACCGGAAATTCCGTCCAGATTCGCGGAGATGTTCGCTGTTCCCTTTCCGGCGGAGTACGCGATCCCAGCGCGAGTCACTACGGCAATCGCGGGATTCGACGTCGTCCACTGCGCGTACGGTGTCACGACTTGCGTAGTCGAATCGCTGAACGTCGCCATGGCCGTGAAGGACTGCGCCAGGCCGAGCATGACAGCGCCGTCCGCAGGTGTGACCGTCATAAACTGGGGAGTGGCTGCGGTAACGATCACCGAAGCGACACTGCTGACGCCGCCCGCTGTGGCAGTAATGTTCACGGTTCCCGCCGCTAGTCCAGTTACAACTCCCTGGCCGGTAATACCCGTAACATATCCCGGAATTCCGGGATCATTACTGATGGTGGCGACTGCCGGACTTCCGGAAGACCATTGGACTGAACTCGACAGATCCTGCCGGCTGCCATCGGCAAAAGTCCCGATTGCGATCAAGCCGTAAGGCACTTGTTTGGCAAAGCTGATGGGAGGCGGCGGAGTTACCGGATCCAGAGGAGGACAATTCGACAGCGGATTCGAAACTGTGGCCGCACAAATGTCGATGCGAGTCAAGGCTCCGGGATTCACCAGCAGCGAGCTTGAACTAGTCTGCGAGTTGAGAGTTGCGCTGACACTTGTCTGGCCTGGGCCGACGGCGGAGGCGTAGCCGAAGGAACTCACCGTCGCTACGGCGCTATTGGTCGCACTCCAATCGGCAAGCATCGTGACGTCTTGCTGGGTTCCATCGGTGAATGCGGCCGTTGCAACATATTGGCGGCTGCCTCTGGATGTGACCGAAGCTGTTCCGGGAGCAACGACGATCCCGCTCAGTTGAGCATTACTGACATTCAGCGGAGCGGAGGCACTCGCAAGATTTCCGTGAGCATCGGAGAAACTGCCCGAGATGTTGGCACTGCCGGGAGCAATTCCCGTCGTGAGTTCCTGCAATCCGTTCGCATAGGCCACGGTTGCGACTCCCGTATTGTCGCTGGCCCAGGAGGAGGCGCTGCTGATGTCCTGCTGAAACGTGCCGCTGGTGTCGGAAAACGTGCCGACGGCAATCACATTCTGGGCGGTTCCGGCAGCGATCGTACTATTCGAAGGACCAACGGCGAGTGCCTTAATCGTCGAATCTGAAACTGTCAACGATGCGCCGCTGCTCTGGCCGAGACTCGCGGAAATCGTCGCTGTCCCCGGCCCAATCGCGAGCGCCAGCCCGGTGGATCCTCCAATGCTGGCGACGGCAGAATTCGAGGAACTCCACGTTATGCCCGGCGTGTGCGTGACGTCGAGCGAACTGCCGTCCTTGAAAACCGCCACCGCGCGCATCTGGTAATTCGTCAGATTGGCAATTTTTCCGGCCGGGAGAATATTGAGCGCGGCCACCGAACTCGCATCCACGGTAGCGGACGTAGTTCCGTTGACCGCGCCTGAACTGGCAGTGATCGTCGTACTGCCCAGTCCAGCGCCCGTCACGACGCCGATCGAACTAACGCGAGCAATCGTGGGACTCGATGACGTCCAGTTGGTGGTTTCGCTGATGTTCTGCTGCGTGCCGTCGTCGAAGCTTCCATTGGCGACGAATTGCTGAGAAGTTGCCAGTGGCACGGTCGAGCCCGCAGGAGTTACGGAGATCGACACCAGATTCGCGTTCGACACAGTCAGAGAAGAGGGCGAACTGCTAACAGGTCCCAGTGAAGCCGAGATGCTGGTCGAACCCGGAGACACAGCCAGCGCCAAGCCTTGCGTCCCAGGGGAAGAACTGACGGTGGCAGTCGCGGATTGGGTTGAGTTCCATGCCACCAGCGACGTGATGTCTGGCGACGTTCCGTCGTTGTACTTGCCGGCGGCGGTGAATTGCTGGGCCGTTCCCTTGGCGATCTGCGCGCTTGCCGGACTGATCGTGATCCCCGTCAATTGCGGAACCACGGTGAGAACGGTACTTACCTGAAATATCTTGAGACTTACAGGATCCTGAATCGAGCCGGTGACGATGACTCTCCCGGAGCCGACCGCGGTAGCGACACCTTTATTGTCCATGGTGGCGACGGTCGTGTCTGCGCTAACCCAGGTAAGCTGACTAGTAATGTCCTTCGGATTGCCGAAGCTGTATTGACCTGTCGCAACGAATTGCCTCGTAGCCGGCGGAGACAAGCTCAACGTCAGTGTCGGGTTGGTCGGCGTGAGGGTGACCGCCGTCAAGCTGGCGCCACCTCCGGTTCCGATCAGTCCGTTCTTCCCCCCGCAACCGCTGAGAGCGATCATGACGCAGGTCATTGTTAAGAGAATCGACGGGGACAGAATCGAACGTCTAAGCATTCAGGGCTCCTGCAAGCGGGGCGAAACACCCGCGTTCAAATTAACGTCCTTAGGTATTACGCGCTTCGCTACTTTCCCGACCCGGATCCCGGGCCAGGCGGTGTCTCTTTTGTCGCTTCGCGAACTTTCGCGTCCGCGGCCTTGATCTGAAGTTTCAGCCAATCGAACACCCGCCCGCCGGAAGCGACTTCAGTGTAGAACGCCATACTCGTTTCAAACCGGCGATGCTCCGCGGTTGCGGGGAGCGCTGCTTCCATTTGTTTCTTCGCTTCTTCGGGCGTGCTGGCAAAATCGTCACTTAGTTGGTTAAGCCGGATGTGCGGCGCCTTCAGCGCGGGCAACAACTTGACCGGATCGAAGTCAGAAACTTTCTTCAGGAACTCGGGCTGCACATACGCCGGACGCTCTTCATCTGGAATCACCGCGGACTGTTGCATCCAAACCGGCCAGTCACCCCACGGGTCGAGCAGGTCAATGGCTTTGATTCGCGAATCGACCGAAGCAGCCATCACTGCAATCGTGCCGCCCGCCCCAACCCCGAACACTCCAACATTGCCCATATCTACGTCGCCGCGGTCAGCAAGATAGTTCAGCACCATCTGCACATCGTGCGCTGACTTACCCAGCGCCTCCTGAAGCTCACTAACGAACCACTCTTTCATCGGGCGGTCGTGATAGCGCTGTCCGGTCAGTGCCGGAACTAATCCGACCGCCGCGTAGCCGCCGCTCGTCGTGCGCTGGCACCAGCCATCGTCCTGGAAGCGATCGGTGTCGGAGGGATGACCGTAGATATAAATCGCAACCGGCGGCTTCTTTACGTTCGTCGGAAGGACCACATACAGATAAATTCGATCTCCGGGACGCCATTGCACGGCGACAAACTCGCGAGTGAAGTCCTTTTTTTCAGCTTTTTCAACCAGTTCGGGAGGGTCGGCATGCAGTTGGCTGGTGCTTAGCGAAGCCTTGGAGAGATCCTCGGCGCTTTTACTGGAGGCAGCGTCGGGATCAATTGTAGTTATTTTCTGGCCTGCACAAGTCAGGGGCAAAATAAAAGCGAGGAGAAAAGAGATAGCAACCGCAAAGAACCTGGAGCCTGCACACTTCATAAAGAATCTGTTCTCGATAGGAGTAGTTGATTCATTTTGATCCACATAAGCGAGGCCGCAGAACAAAGTCCTCACAAAAAGAAGCAGGCTGGCCCGTCAGGTCAGCCTGCCCCACGTTATGTCTTGACCTACATCAAGTTACTGGCCGTCAAGTTACTGGCGAATGCTAACCAGTTCCTTGGTGGTGTCGGTGTGGTAATCCAGATCGGCTTGGTTTGTGAAGACCGCGCCATGCACGTCGCCGCCAACTTCCGTGGCGGTAACGTTGCCGTTGTGGGGAGCACCGGCGACGCCGGCGGGTGTGAAGTGCGAGTGGAACACATTCAGACCCGGTTCACCAGTGCAGAGCCCGGTCGTATCGGTGCAGACGAACGGAACGAAATCGGCAGTCGTGTTGTTGACTTCGTTCTGTGCGGCCTTCACCAGGGCCTGGGTGTTCGTGGCGTTGACGCCTGTGGCATCGGTGACCGCTCGAATAATCGACCACGCACCGTAGGAACCATTACGAACATTGGGTAGAGAGGTACCGCCGGCTGCAATGCAGGGGGCCGCGCACAGCGGCAGTTGGCCTGGAGCGTAGGTTACGCCGTCTGAGACGTAGGAACCGTAGCCTTGGTTGATGGGATCCACTCCATCCAGCGTGACGTAGCGGCCGACACCGGAAGCGCCGCCGATGGGGTTCACGTTGCCGAAGGAGAAGAAGGCGTAGCCGATGCTGTCCGCAATGTGTTTGATACCGCCCACGTTGCTGACACCACTGATCTCGGCTCCGGTACCGATGGCACGATAACGGGTCGAGCCGCCGGGGCCAGGCAGAAACAGCGGGTCGGGGCAGTTTGAGCCCAGGGTGCAGGCATTGGCAAGGTTGATGCCGGTTTCCTGCGAGGCGGCATTCGGGACGGCCTTCAGCGTTTCAATCGTGCGGAACACGTTGAATTCTGTGGTGGTCATCGTGCCCGAAAGTGGCTCGCGGAGAATTGGGTTAATCGGGGGGTTCGAGCTGATACCTTGTAGAGCCAGAGTTAGCGAGGAATCAAGATCCTGCGCGCGACCCAGGGTACCGTTGAAAGTGTAAGCCGCGGTAAAGCGATTCAGGTTCTTAAAGGCAACATTGCCATCGGGACCAAGCACGCCCAAGCCACTGGCGTTGCTCGCGTTGTACAAGAAGATGATGGGCTCCGCACCCACCTCGATGGTCTTGTACTTCCAGGCAGGCGAATGGCTGAATGGATCTGTGCCGGTGAGGGCGTACTGTACCGGAACGGACCTGCCACCCCAGGTACCGTAAATCGGGCAGCCCAGGATGTTGCTGACGGTCCAGGTGTCAGGCGGCTGGAAGCAGGTGGTGTTCGCGGGGTTGCCATAGCCCAATCCGGTACCCGAGACGGCGTATGCCGCCAGGATGCGGTTGACTTCGAACTTGGCGTCTTCCGGACGGACGTCGCTGATCGCGGCAGTGAAGGTGGTCTGGACGGCGGAGAGAACGGCTGACGGTATGCCCGTCGTCTCGTCTGCCTGAGTCGCACTTGTCTGACGGTTCAACAGGATCGCGGCAGGAACTTTGTTCTGGCCCGCGGCGCTGAGTGCGCCTGAATCAACCTGCTGAGCCGCACGAGGGACGGCAAAGAAAAGGCGTTGGCCAACAATTGTGTCCACGCTCAGATAAGACCAGACGCTGACCGGGGTAGTGTTGTTGTCCCATGCCACAAAAAAAGTTCCGGATTCCACGGGGATCGAGCTGTTACGGCTGTCCACTCCCTGGGCCCAATTCTGGTTATCGCCAGAGTTTTTTCCGCTTGCGCTCCAGTGATGGCAGTCGCTGCCGGCGCGGGAGGAACACAGATCGGTGAATGCTGCGGCTGAAACTGTATTGAACATGGCCGACGAACCGACGCCCACAAACTTTACTCCCTGGGCATTGGCTACGGAGGCCAGTCCGACGATTGCGGTCAGTACCACGACCGCGAAAAATGCTTTTGTTCCTCTCATCTCAATATTCTCCTTAGAGCTTNGGTCANTGATTTGTCCTGCGTCGATTTGTCATGCGTTTTGGAGCGTTGCTTGTCGCTCGGACCCGCGCTGGCGCCCGGTAGATTTCCCTGCTGTCTCAGGACGCTTGCACAAGCGGCAGCATTCCGAGGCACTCCTTGACACCACCAGAACTCAGGGGAGCGAGAGTTTCCGTGGTTCGAGTGCGAGAGAACTATCACTCAGGGCTGTTAATCGGAAGTGACAGCAAGATGAACGGTGGGTTAAATTCCGAGGCGGCGGGCCGCAAAACCTTGCGCACTGTGGATTTCATTGCCGCGTGGCAGCGCGATTCAAGAACTAGTTCACGACTTGAACCAAGCTCTTCCCGACGGTAGCGAATCCCGTGCCTTGGAACTTCGCGTTAATCGTCGTTGACCCTGTCTTTAATGACGACAATGTGATCGATGCCACTCCGCCGGACACCGGAACCACTCCAACTACCTGATTGGCCGCTTTGAACGTAACGCTGCCGGCCGGCGCGGTTCCGATAGCGGTAACAGTCGCGGTAAAAGTGACGGCCTCACCCTGGACCGACGGATTCTGCGAGGATGTCAGGGCGATCGACGTGGGCAGGGCCGAGCCCAAGTGCACCGGTCCGATCGCCAGGTAATCGGAGACACCGGCGAAACTTATCGATCCGGCAGTCGTGCTCAGCGGGACCCCCACCGTAGACCAAACGCAAAGCTTGTAGGTATTGCATCCCGAGTTATTCGGAGGCAGCGTGACGCTGGCAAGAATTGTCCCCGTGCCGTTGGGCCCGGCATAAACAGTAGCGCTTCCGGTCTGTAGCGCCGAGTAATAGAACCAGACAGCGATCCCGACGCTGTTCGTCGCCGTCATCGTCACCGCGTTTCCGGTCTGGAAGAACATTACCG
>JGI12635J15846_10003318_pt1 | contig 14023 bp, 13 predicted proteins | sample BlaSpr_A8_OM2_M2_FD_15846 | JGI IMG/M metagenome (IMG submission 15846) | reverse complement strand
TGAAGGCCTGCTGACGGGGAAGAGATTCGTCGTGATTACGTCTCGCGGCGGAGCGTATCCGGCAGGGACTCCGCAAGCCAGCGTCGATTTCCAGGAACCCTATCTGCGACACATTTTTGGATTTATCGGAGCTACGGATATCACCTTTATCCACGCGGAAAACCAGCGCCCGGGCGGAGAACTGGCAGGGCCCTCGAAAGCGGCGGCTCTGGAAATGATTTCCCAGGTGGCGGCGCAATAGTAATTTCGCGGGCGCGGCGCCCGCACCATGCTTTCTCAGCGCGGCTGCCAAGCTTTGCTCGGGATCTTCGTTGCGGGATCGTGTTCGGTGAGGATGCGTCCGCCAACGCGATTGCGGGCTTCGATGATGGAGACTTTTGTGCCCGCCTGGGATAGGTCGATTGCGGCGGAGAGTCCTGCGACTCCGGCGCCGAGGATGATTACGTCGAGAGGCATGTGAAACAGAGATGCTGTAAGCGTGCATGGCGATGCTCAAGGGCAATCGTTGACATCTTGGTGTTGATCTAAACGGTTTTAGGAAGGTAGAAAAAACAATCAAAAGCGTCGGACAAGAGTGTCCGACCCACATGAGCAAACTCTTGAGAAAAATTTGTGGCAAGCGGAATGAATGCAGAGGTCCTTCGCATCGGAGCTTCCGCAAGCGGGACGCTCCGAAACTCAGGATGACAAAAAACGAGCGGTCTGTTGCGCTACCTCACCTTGCGGCTAGCGCGGGTTCGTGTTTGCTGGACTTGAAGGTTTCCAGGCGTTTGTTGACTTCGTCCCAATTGACGACGTTCCACCATGCGGCCAAATATTCAGGGCGCCGGTTGTTGTATTTCAAATAGTAGGCGTGCTCCCAAACGTCGTTGCCGAAAATTGGGAAGAGGCCCTGCGATATTGGATTGTCCTGATTCGGCGTGCTCATGATTTGGACTTCGCCGTTGGATTTCCCCGCGAGCCAAACCCATCCGCTGCCAAATTGTTTTACTCCTGCGTCGTTAAATTTGGTTTGGAAATCTTTGAAGTTTCCGAAGGATTTGCTGATGACTTCAGCGATCGGTCCAGTGGGGTCGCCACCACCTTTAGGCTTCATGATCTTCCAGAACATGCTGTGATTCACGTGTCCACCAGCATTGTTGCGAACGGCGGCACGGATGTCTTCAGGGATGGAATTCAAATCACGGATCAAATCTTCCGCGCTCTTCGAGGCGAGCTGCGGATGTTTTTCAATCGCGGCATTCAGATTTTTTACGTAGGCACCGTGATGCATGTCGTGATGCAGCTTCATGGTCTGGGTATCGATGACCGGCTCCAGAGCTGCGTAGTCGTAAGGTAAAGGGGGTAACTCGTGCGCCATAATTCTCCTCCATGGGGAAAGATGATTTGCTGAGTGAGAACGATTCAAGGAACAGCATGCCCAAACTCGCAATCAGCTTTTGTGTTTGTCCAGTCTATTGTCTACCAAACGGACGGGTATTGCACGAGGCCGACAATGCGCTGAATTTTGTATGAGTCGCGAGCTAAGCAGAAAGGGTAGTGATCGTTCTCACCGTAGGAAATGGATAAAGGTTCGAGTCGCGATTTGTAAGCGGCTCTTTCTTTTCTTTTTTTTCTTTCAACGTGTTCTCCCACTCTTCAAGAGCTTTATCGAGCTGCTCGACCAACTCAAGCAATTTTTTCGGATCCTGCTCGCGACTCGCAGCTTCAGACAGTTCTCTCCAATCTCTTGCCATGCGTGGTCTCCTCTCACAGAAATACTGAACGCTCTGTTGAAATGCATTTGGCATGCCATTTTGGAAATGCCGAAGAGCACGATAGTTACAAAGAATTGGGAACCCGAACGAAGGCTCGGTAAGTAATTAATTCATGGATCATTGTGAGACTACAGGTGAAATATTTTATACAGCAGCAGGCGGCAAAAACTAAGGGTTTCGCATGGTCCCGCAGTTTAAGCTGACTAGCGCGCAAATACCATAGAATGACGTGATGACCAAAGCCGCTCCCAAGAAAGAAGATGCTGCGAAGAGAATGCGGCGTTTCACCCGGTACCCGGTGGATATTCGTATGACGGTGAATGTTTTTCGATCCGGAGAGAGGCTTGCTTTGTGGGGGCGATCGAATGAGGTTGGACAGGACGGAATTGGAGGAACACTCACCGGCGAACTTGAATCCGGTGAAGTTGTCGCCCTGGAGCTTGAGTTTCCGTTGGCTCCGCTAAAGATACGGGCGGTCGTGCGATACCGTGATGGGTTGCGACACGGCTTCGAATTTCTTACGCGGACGCCGGAGCAAACCGACATAATTCGGCGAATTTTAGAGCAGATGGCGTTGACGCAGTAGATCTAGCTTTCGGCTATCAGCATTCAGCCATCAGCCAAATCCCCCCACTCTCTTCCCTTGATTTCTAGAGTCCGATCAGTCATTGTCTGAATCCCTAGGCTGTTGCTGATTGCTGAGCGCTGGCTGCTCTTACCCCATCAACATTCCGCCATTCACGTTCAAGACATGGCCGGTTATGTAGGAAGATTCCTCCGAGGCGAGGAACGCTACTGCTGAGGCGACGTCTTCAGGAGTGCCGATGCGCGCAAGGGGGATCATCTTTAGCGCTTCTTTTCTGAAGTCCTCTGCCAGGGCGGCAGTCATTGCAGTTTCGATAAATCCGGGAGCCACAGCATTGCAAGTTATGTTGCGCGAACCGACTTCCCTTGCGATTGCCATGGTGAGTCCGATCAATCCCGCTTTTGACGCGGCGTAATTCGCCTGGCCGGCTTGTCCCATCTGACCAAAGATTGATGTGATATTGATGATGCGTCCCCAACGCTGCTTCAGCATGGACCCGATGACCTGTTGGGTGCAAAGATATGCGGAAGTCAAATTCGTGTTGAGGACGGAATCCCAGTCGCTGCGCTTCATGCGCATCACCAATTGATCGCGGGTTATGCCGGCGTTGTTAACCAGAATGTCTATTTTTCCGAACTGGGCGAGGGCCGATTTGATGGCGCTCTTGACTTGCTCTTCATCGGCTACGTCGACAACAAATGCGGCGGACTTCCCTCCCGCTGCGTTAATTTCTTGCACTAACTCGTTGAGTTTCTCCTGGTTGCGTGCGGCCACGGCCACTGTAGCGCCGTTCTTTGCCAGCCTGAGCGCACAGGCGCGACCGATGCCCTGGGAGGCGCCGGTTACGAGCGCGACCCGGCTTGAGAGATCCATGTGTTCTCCTTGAGTTGGGTGGAAGATGGCAGACGGATTATAGCTGCATGGGCGTCATTGCGGCGGACTTGATTCGCAACAGTTTGCGGCGTTGCAAACATTCCTTGCTATAGTTGGGCGCAATGGATAATGGAAGAAATCCTCGGAAGTTGGCTCCGGTTTGGAGAGCTATCATCGAAGTTGGTTTCATCATTGTTCTCTTTTATTCCAACCTTTTGATGGGGGAATTTACCCGTACAAATGAGCGTGGGAAGACGCTGCTTTTTGCGGTGGAAGATATTTTTACGATCGAGAATTTTGTGATTGCCATAATTTCCGCACTCGTCGGCTATGTAGTTTTTGAATATCTTCGAAAGAAAATCTAGCCGAACGATTCCCTCGATCGCACTATTAGTTCACGTCAGCTGAATCCCTGGGATCGGTCGAATACTCTTATATCTTACGGTTCATCCAATGAGTTCAGGTAAATCCACATTCAGTTGGAGCGTCATTCTTGCCTTTGGGCTGGTTTACTTCTTTTGGGGCTCCACTTATTTGGCTATCGACATTGCGGTAGAGCGCATTCCTCCGCCTGTGGTATGTGGCATACGATTCCTGATTGCGGGCGTCTTCATGCTTGCATTTTGCGGGGTCACCGGACGAAAAGTCGCTTATTCCTCAGTACAACTGGGACAGATGGCGGTGGTCGGAATATTGCTGCTGGTCGGGGGCAATCTGACGTTGGCTTACTCGGAGACGCGTCTGTCGTCGGGCCTGGCGGCGCTAATCGTAGCCATTATTCCATTGTGGTTTCTGGTGTTGGATTCGCTGCTAATTGGCGACCATGAGATCTCTGCCCAGGGAATAGCTGGATTAGTTTTGGGTCTGGTTGGAATGGCCGTTCTTTTGTGGCCGGACTTGACCGCGACCACTTCGTTCGGGCGCTCGCAGTTGTGGGCTTCTATAGAGCTCTTGGGCGGAGCGTTTAGCTGGGCCCTGGGTTCGGTGCTTGCCAAGAAGTGGAAATCCGCAGAGGTCGATCCCTTTTCAGCAACTGCATGGCAGATGACTTTTGCCGGAGTCGCGAATCTGGTTATAGCAATCGCCTTGCGGGATTTCTCGCGCGCCGTGTGGACTCCGCGTGGAACCGGCGCCGTAGTGTATCTAATTATTTTCGGATCGTGGGTCGGGTACACCGCATACATCTGGCTTCTGGGACATGCTCCTACATCGAAAGTTTCGACGTACGCCTATGTGAATCCAATCGTCGCGGTATTTCTGGGCTGGCTTGTGCTGCACGAAAGAGTCGACAAATACATTCTGGCGGGAAGCGCCATCATTATCGCTTCGGTTGTGGCGGTGACCAGCGCCAAGGTGAGTTCGCGGAAGCCCGCGGTGTCGGAGCTCGAAACGGTGGGCGACTGAATTCGCTTCCATTCCGATAAATTTTCGGACTCGATGATAGGCTTGGGTAGTTTTTTTGGTCTGGGAATGCTCAGTTTTGGAAGAGGGATAGTTTCTGAATGGCGAATTGCATTAGCTGCGGGCGTGAGTTGCGAACGTCCCTGTTCGGACGGCGGGGGAATGTGTGCCCCGAATGCCGTTCGAATGCAATTGATGTTCAGGCGCCCGGTTCGGTTGCGGCTCCCGCGCCTCGCCGCGCCATAGCGAGCGCGAGGCCTCCGGTAACGACGGCGCTAGTGGGAGCTAACGCAGCCGTTTTTGTGGTGATGCTTCTTTCGGGAGTTCCCGTGACAAACCCGAATACTACGCAGTTATTGAGTTGGGGGGCGAATTGGGGTCCCTTGTCGCTGGGGCCGGAGCCGTGGCGCATCTTGACCTCAAATTACCTTCATATCGGGATCATCCATATCGCCCTGAATATGTGGTGCCTTTGGAGTCTGGGCCAGCTTGCGGAGCGCATATTCGATCGCTGGACCTACGTGCTGACTTATACGGCTTGCGGCATCGGTGGCAGTTTGGCGAGCCTGTGGTGGCATCCCATGGTAGTGGGAGCGGGCGCTTCCGGCGCGATATTCGGTTTGGCGGGAGCACTCATCTCCGCGTTGTACCTCGGACGCCTTCCAATTCCGAAAGAAGCTCTGCGCGGCACCATGAGAAGCCTGCTGACTTTCGCAGGTTACAACCTGTTTTTCGGTGCGGTAGGCGCTGGGATCGACAACCCGGCACACATCGGCGGGCTAATAACCGGGCTTGCCCTTGGCGCGGTTTTGGCCAGGCACCTTACCGATCCTCCAGAAACTCGCAGTCGATGGAATGCCGGTGTTTTCGTGGTGACGGCGGTAATTCTTTTTGGCGCCTTTAATTTCCTGAGGCATGCGAAGGGCAACCTTCCCCAGTTGCCTCCGGGCGACACCACGTGGTGTATACCCTCTACCAAGCCGGGTTACTCTTACTCATTGCAATCATTGGCACGGCCAGGAACGCCGCAATCATTCCAGCCAGTTTCCACCGCGTGAAGTATTCGCGCAGAATCAATCGGGCGAGAAGCACTGTAACCACGGGATAAAGCGAAGTAAGCACTACAGCTTCGTCTAGTCGTCCCGTTTGGCTGGCGCGGATAAACAGAACGCTGCCGCTTACATCGAGACATCCTGCCAATGCACCCAGTCCTATGCGCACTCCATCTATCTGGCGGGGCATTCGGCTAGCCAGCACGATTATGCCTGTGAGGACCAAAGAGGATGCGCGCGAAGTGGCCGCAACCCAATCGGCAGAGCTGTTGCCCGCCTGCTTGATGCACAAGAAGAAACCCGCAAACCCGATTCCGGCCAGCACTGCGAGCCCAAGTCCTTCAGGGCGGCTGCCTTCCTCCGGCCTCGAAATCAGCCATATTCCCAAGACAGCGAGGGCGAATCCCGAGGCTTGAATCGGGTGAGGCATGCCTTCCGAAAAGATGCCGAAGGCAGTTGGAATGGCCGCCCCCAGCACCGCGGAAACAGGCGCCGCAAGCCCCATCCGGCCGGTGGCGAGGGCACGATAAAACAAAGCCAAAGCAACACCGCCTGACACTCCAGCGGCAAGCGCCCATTCCAGGCTGGGATTCGACGGAAAGGGAGAATGTTTCGCCACCGCCAGGGTCGCAACGAAAATCAATCCGCTCGCGTGGGCAATCAAGGTAACGATAAATGCATTGGCGCGCCGGGAAGCGTATCCGCCAATAAAGTCGCTTGCTCCCCAACAGGCGAGAGCCGCCAGACTGAAAGCGACGGGGACGAATTGCGAGGGCAGTGACATATTTCCGGTCTTCTTTCCGATCTTGCCAACCGGCGCATGAATTTACGGCACAGTCTCATTTGCTTCTTCGGAGCGGGGACTTTCATTTCCTCGAACATCCACGGCCGAGACCGAATAGTAGTATTTCTTCCCCGGCGACACATTAAGATCCCGGAAGGCTGGCAGCTTCACCAGATCTGAATTGATCTTCACCGCAGGGCTGCCGTTCTCATGCCGGAAGATGTTGTAACCAGCTAGGTCATTTTCCGGGTTGGGATTCCATATCAAGTCAATAAAGGATTGTTGATTTTCGCTGGAGAACACTGCTTGCAGTCCGGAAGGCGCGGCTGGTGGGAAGATATCGTGCGCGAAGACTGACACTTCGGGCGTATCGTCTCCTTCGACCTGTTCTTCCGATCCCGGCTCCCGATGAATCAGTGTTACCACAGTGGCGCAATACGTGTATTTCTTTTCCCACTCGAAGTTGCGATCCAGGAAGCTGTTGGGCGCGGCATCGAGCGGCAACTCGACCGCAACCTTATCTTTGCCATTTTCTTCCCGGCGATAAATGCGATAGACATAGCTGAGCCCCTGAGGGGCAACTCGCGGAGGAAGTGGTCTCCAACTTAGCAAGATGCCGTCCGCCGTAGGCTGGGCGGTAAACCCAACTGGTGGCGGAAGCGTGGGCGCGGCGGGGACTTGCACTCGATTGAATAGGCCAGCACTGCGTCCTCGATCATTGGTAACTTCCACAGCGTAGGTAAACGACCCTAGGGGATCGACCCCAGCTGGGGGAATTTCGTCAGTGTATTTCTCGACAGGCTTAGTCGTGGGAGTCGCCTTGGGCTTTTGAATGGATTGAACTCGTTGAGGGGGAGGAACGGTGCCTACTACATCTCTGCATTCGTCTGTCTTTAGTTCAGGCGCGGTCGCAGACGTTAAATTTCGGCAAATGCGCGTCGCTCCGAGATGCCGGATTGTTTGCTGGTCGGTTGTTTGGGTGGGCGTTGTCCACGTCAGATAAACTTTGTTGCCTTTTCGCTTGGCATGCAGGTCGGTGACTGGCTTCGGAAGCGCAAGGGACGGCGGCAAAGGGATTCCCGGTGTGCCGCAGCCGTTGAGCAGGGTCGCGCCGAGCAGGCAGAAAACGATGGCCGAAATAGTTTTGGCGGTTCGCAGAACCAAGAGCGTATCAGAAGAGAGGATGCACCAAGCGTAAACCGGGAGGGCCCGACTTTCAGTCGGGCCGTAAGCCTTAGCCGAATTTGAGATCGGCCCGACTGAAAGTCGGGCCCTTCCCGGTTACATACTGTCAAAAACTGGCAAATGCCTGCGCGATGAATTTATCCTGCTCCGGGAAAACAGTTCTCAGGTCGAGCAGAACCCGATCTTCCTGCACGCGCGAGATTATCGACGGATATGATTCCCGCACCTTCTCGGCCAGTTTGTCTGCGCTGAAGCCTGAGGATGTAATGGCGAGTAAGCAGGTGGGGAGTACTACTGATGGCGCGGCGCCTCCGCCAATTACTGACTCTCCATCGATGAGATCGACCGCGATCCTTGGGGAGCGGATTTTATCCGCGATTTCTTCTGCCCTCGCCCTAATCGCATCTTTTGAAAGCCGCATCATGCGCAGCACCGGAATCGAATCGTAGTCACGCTTCACGTAGGCCAACAGCGTGGCTTCCAATGCCGCGTAAGTTAGTTTGTCGACCCGTAAAGCGCGGAACAGAGAATTCATTCGCATTTTCGCGACGAGGTCCGAACGCCCAGTAATGATTCCTGCTTGAGGGCCGCCAAGCAGCTTGTCTCCGCTATAGCTGACCATGTCTACACCCGCATGGAGACTGTCGAAAACGGTAGGTTCGGCATTCACGCCGACGGAACGCAAATCAAAAAGAGACCCACTGCCCAAATCTTCCATGAGTGGGATGTTCCGCCGTCGAGCCAGGCTGGCCAGTTCATCGAGCCGTGGGCGGTCAGTGAATCCCGTGATCTCAAAATTCGAGCGATGGACTCGCAGCAGCAGCTTTGTCTTTTCGTTGATGGCGGATTCATAGTCGCTGATAGCGGTGCGATTGGTGGTGCCCACCTCGCGCAGGATGGCTTGGGATTTCGCCATAATTTCAGGAATGCGAAAGGATCCGCCAATTTCGACTAGCTCTCCACGGGAAACGATAACCTCGGCGCGGTCCGCTAGCGTATTCAGAGCAAGCAGCACGGCTGCGGCATTGTTGTTGACGACGATAGTGGAGGTGGCCGTCCCTACGTGAGCATTTAAGAGTTTCGCAAATAAACGATCGACGTGAACGTCGCGCTTTCCTCGATCGCCTGATTCGATATCGAACTCTAGATTCAAGTAGCCTCCAGCCGTGTTTCCTATATGGTCTAGAGCGGCGGCTGCCAGAGGTGCGCGTCCAAGATTGGTGTGAAGGATGACTCCGGTGGCGTTGATGACAGGGCGCAGCGAATACTTTAACGACTGTTGGACTTCCTCCACCACGCTTGCGGCTAAGTCTGAGAGCGTCTGGTCGTCGAACTCTCCGGCTGCAATCTTTTCGCGTGAACGGTTGATCACGGTACGGACTGCGCTTGTAACCGCAACTTGACCCTCCTGCGCTATCAGTTGCGACAACTGTGGCTGGTGAAGCAATTCATCCACCGAGGGAAGCCGGCGGTAGAGGTCGGACTTTGAGTCGACTTTCACAAGAGTGAGTATCTTATTCGCGACGGGAACCCAATGCTAACCCACTTCGACCAGGCCATAGCTTTTTTGCCAGCGGGTTCTCATGTGAAGTTGGGCGCGGGCGATGTCAGCGGTGGATATTTCCGCGTCATCGAGGGCAGCAACGGCTTCTCGCCGCGCTGCCTCGAGCAAGTCGCGATCTCTGGTCAGACTCGCTACCCGGAAGTCTGGCATACCAGCCTGCCGGGTTCCGAAGAATTCGCCGGGTCCGCGAAGTTCGAGATCGAGTTCGGCGAGTTGAAAGCCGTCAGTGGTGCGGACTAACGCGTCCAATCGTCGCTCTCCATCCTCAGAAACTTTCCCGCCCGTCATCAGGATGCAATACGACTTGGCTGCGCCCCGTCCTATGCGCCCGCGCAGCTGATGCAATTGCGCCAACCCGAAGCGCTCAGCATGTTCAATAACCATGACCGTTGCGTTAGCAACGTCCACTCCAACTTCAATTACGGTCGTTGCCACAAGAATATCGAATCCGCCATTTTGGAAGAGTCGCATGACCTGCTCTTTCAGGGTGGAATCCAGCCGTCCGTGCAAGAGTCCCACTCGCAGTTCAGGAAAGACACGATCGCTTAATTCTTTGTACATCTTAATCGCGGCTTTCAGTTCGCTCTCTTCGTTCTCCTCGATCACAGGATAGACGACGTACACCTGATGCTTTGCCGCGACCTGCTTTCGCACGAACTCCCACACCTCAGGGGACCGGTCATCTGATACGCGCCGCGTGACAATCGGTGTGCGGCCAGGCGGCATCTCGTCAAGCAGGCTTACGTCAAGGTCGCCATATAAGGTTAGAGCGAGAGTGCGAGGAATCGGAGTCGCGGTCATGACGAGCACATCCGGTTCGGGGGCTGCTTGACTTTCATCTCTTCCAGCGGCCTTAGGCGATTCATCGCCGCTCTTCTTCATCAGCCTGAACCGTTGCAAAACCCCAAAACGATGTTGCTCATCGACGATGACGAGTCCAAGTTTCGCGAATTCCACTCTTTGTTCGATCAGCGCGTGAGTACCGATAATAAGCTGAGCATTTCCTTGAGCAATATGCCGCCGGACATCACGCTTGCGGTCCTCTTCTAGGGATCCGGTGAGCAGCACAATACGATAGCCGGCCGGTTCTAGAACATTTCGCGCAGAAAAATAATGTTGCTGCGCCAGAATCTCCGTGGGCGCCATTAGCGCAACCTGATAACCGTTTTCCATCGCAATAATTGCGGCTTCAAAGGCAACGATGGTCTTACCCGATCCGACGTCGCCTTGCAGCAGCCTTCGCATGGGGAAGGGTTCCGTCATTGCTGTGGCGATTTCTTTCAAGACCCGCTTTTGTGCGGATGTAGGATGAAACGGCAATATCTTCTTGATCGCCTGACGCACCCGTTCGTCTAAATGAAATGCAATACCTGTCTGCGCCCTCTGTTGCCTTCGTTTCATCTCCAGCCCAAGTTCCAGGAAGAAAAGTTCTTCAAAGATGAGCCGTACGTGAGCCGGAGTTCGCCACGATTGCAGATCGTGAAAACTCTCGCCGGGATCAGGCCAGTGAACTCTCCAGAGAGCCTCGCGGGGCCCTATTAGCCGCATTCGTTGACGGACTGGCTCGGGTATTGGGTCGGGAAGCTCGGGAGCAAGATCGTCAAGCGCGGCATGGATTATCCGGCGAAACCATCGCGGGGTAAGCCTCCCTTGACCCGCCGACTCATAGATTGGGACAATTCGCCCGATCTCGAGAGAGTCAGCAACCTTGTCCTCTTCCGACGCGCCTTTCGCCGCCCCCTCGGCCACTGGCTCCGAGAGAATTTCAAACTGCGGCTGAACCAGTTGCAGCTCGCCACGACGGGAATCCTCTTCTACCTTTCCGTAAAGGGCAACGAGCTGACCGGGCTTGAATTTGCCTTCTAAATATCTGGCATTGAACCAGATACATTTGAGCCGCGTCCTCCCCTGGCCAGCCGTCATTTCAAAGATTGGCATCCGCCGGGTGCGAAAAAGTCCCGAAGTCCTGACTTCGGCGATCACCGTGGCCATCTCTCCGGCTCTTAGTTCCGCGATGCCGCGTGGATTCAAGCGGTCTTCATAGCGAAAAGGCAGGTAGTGAAGCAGGTCGTCAACCGAATGAATGCCTTTGCCGCCAAGAATTTCGGCCAGCCGTGGGCCAATTCCCTTCACATACTGGACGGAGGTGGAGGGTTCCAGCATCTGAAGGATGTTAGCAGGAGCGGTGGACAGTTGGATTAAGCACAGTGACTCTCGGTGTCTAAAACAAGAGTGGGCAATTTCGTCGATTCATTGATCGCCGTCGTGGCGGGAAACGCTGTCTATTTTCTGCTGATGCCACACCTTCCAGAGTCTGCCCGGCACATCTCGCCGCATTTGGATCTTGGCCTCGTGGTTGACTTCTGGTTTTGCCTCGTGATGCTGGGAATCGTGAAGACGGTAGGCCATTTTAAAGCCCAATTAAGAACTCCCAAGCGCTGACCGTATGCGCGCCAGCGCAAGTGGCGTGTACACATTACTTTCGGCACCTCGGGCGATTTCCTGAACAGGATAGAATCAGGGCTGCAAAATGCAAAAAGTCGCTCTACTGTACGACGCCAGCCAGGCCGTTCTTTCTACCTTTGAGTTAGATGAGGTCCTGAGCCAGATCCTGCTCATTGCTCGCGACTACTTCCACCTGCAGAACGTGGCAATTCTGTTGTTCGAGAAGGATACCCAAGAACTTTGCCTGCGGTCGCAGATCGGCTGGGATAGCGAGCTAAACGCGGTCAGGGTTCCAATTGGAACCGGCGTCACAGGCGCTGCCGCCCAACAAAGGCGGCTCGTATACGTCCCCGATGTGACACGTGACAGCCGATATATCTTGTCGACCAAGTCCACAAGATCGCAGCTTGCAGTGCCCCTGTTAGTACGTGAGGAAGTTGTGGGCGTCCTCGACTGTCAGAGCGAAAACCTAGACCATTTTGACCCCGAGACCATCGATCTCTTGATGCTCTTTTCGACGCAAGCTTCCATGGCGTTGCAAAATGCGCGTTTGTACTCGCTTGAGAGGCGGCGGGCATCGCAGCTTGAGGCAATTAACGCCATTGCTCAGCAAACGACCGCTGTCCTGGAGCTGAAAGAGTTACTCTCGAAGGTTTGCACACTGGTCCAGAAGGCCTTTCAGGTTTCGCACGTTTCAGTTCTCCTGAAAGACGAAGATGACATAGTTATCCGGGCCCATCACGGCAAGCTGACGCCCTGCATACCGGAAGGCGGACGAGTTGCCGCGGGAGAAGGATTTTGGGGACGGACCTTGGCGTCGGCAACAACCCTGATCGAGAATGACGTTGTCAGCGGTCCCGGCTCAACCGGTTTCTATCTGGAAACGGCTTCCAGAATGTGCATCCCGCTGGTTTCGTTTGGGCAAACCCTCGGCCTCTTGGTTCTGGATAGTGCCGAGACCGGTGCGTTCAATATTCAAGATAAGCAGGCCTTGGAATCCGTGGCGGACATCTGCGCCACCGCCATCCAGAACGCGCATTACGTGGAGCGGATGAAGCAGCTCGCTTATTTGGATGGCTTAACGGGAATTTTTAATCGCCGCTTCTTCGAGCTCCGTATGGCTGAAGAACTCGAGAGGGCGCGGCGTTTCGGGGCTGGCATGGCAGTGATTATGGTCGACATCGACCATTTCAAACGCCTCAACGATGAATTCGGACACCTCATAGGAGATGAAGTGTTGCGTCAGGTGTCCTCGATTTTCCATCAACAGCTAAGAAAGATTGATGTGGTGTGCCGCTACGGAGGCGAAGAGTTTGCCATTCTGCTTTCGCAGACGAATCCGGTGCATGCTTTGAGGGTTGCGGATAAGTTGCGCGTCATCGTGGAAGAGCGGCAGTTTCCGGGAGTACCTCGTCCCGTCACCATCAGCGCTGGGGCTGCAAGCTATCCGGACGACGGCACCACGCGCGATGAATTGGTCAAAGCGGCCGACGCCGGGCTCTACGCCGCCAAACAGGCCGGGCGCAATCGGGTGTTCAAGGCGCCGGAGTCCGGTAAAAGGTCGAGCCAAGCCGCCGGAAGATAAATTGTTGGGGACGGTGTCCCCGCCGGCCCAGTAGATCTTCGCCAATCCGGTGAGCTACGCTCGCCCACCCGGACGGGGACGTCCGGGTCTACGTGTTCCGCCGTTATATGTCTGCCTGGTTTGGGAAAGCCTTCTTAAGGGACTTCCGAAGGCCACGGCCCTGTTCGTTCAGGTTGCGCTGTAATTCCTTCATTTCCCTGTTTACTTCATCCCGGGCCGCATTCGTTGCACGCTCGATCTCGGGCCCGACGCGCTGGATGTCCGCTGTCCGCAGTTGAATGTCGGCTTGCAAATGCCGGAGTTCGGCAGCATGCTTTGCCATTTCGCACTGAATCTCGGGTTGGAGGCGCGCGATCTCGGACTGCGGTTTGACTATGGCCCTTTGTGTGCGCGACTCGCTTATCGGAAGATTGGAACTTTCGTTAAAGATGACTCCGGACGGGCCATGTTCGGGGAGCGTCAAAGTAATCGTGACTTCCTTCTTGTCACGCAAAACGGTCACGCTGGCGGCGTTCTCTTTGCGGGAATTTAGTACGTGACTGAAATCTCCGCTGTCGCCGATCTTTTCTCCATTCACGCGGACAATCACATCTCCCGCGCGAAATCCTGCTCGTTCTGCCCGACTACCTTTCTCGACGGATCGCACTAGAATGCCTTGGCCGTTCTTCACACCAAAAAAGTCACCCAGTTGAGGGGTGAGATTCTCGACCATGAGGCCACTGCGAGTGGAAGAATGAACCACCACGATGGATACGGGCCAGTCCATCTCCGGCATGGCGGGTACGGGTGGC
>JGI12635J15846_10003316_pt1 | contig 14031 bp, 11 predicted proteins | sample BlaSpr_A8_OM2_M2_FD_15846 | JGI IMG/M metagenome (IMG submission 15846) | reverse complement strand
GCGAGAAATGTCCACTACCGTACCCGTAGCGTATTGCACGCTGCTCACCGCAACCACAGCAGTATTTTCATCAATCGCCTCAATAAGTGTATCGGTCAGATTGCACGTAGGCTGGTCACCAACAAAGCGCACCTTATGCCCTTTTAGGGCAGCCAGACGAAGCCACGGCCGAGTTATCGCAGGAAAATCTGATGAAACAGCCAGAATTGTGCTATTCAACCTTGGCTGAAGTAACGACGGAAGTTGCCCCAATATCTCGCTTGCGCCCGCGACAATCGCAACTTGTGTTGAATCACAATGAAACAATCTGGCTGCGCGTTCGCGGAGCGTTTCACAGTACCCCACCTCATCACTATCGGACATGTAGAGGTTGCCATGCCTGGCAACATCGTCAATGAACGTGTGCATTGCGGTCACTGCTGGTTGACCGATCAATCCTAGGGATGCCTGATTCAAGTACACACTTTGACCGAGGCTAGGATAATCCAATCGATCATAGAGAGACGGGATCATTCCGACGATGACCTCCTGGTGAGCGAGTAGATTCTAAACTTACCCTTCAGTTGAAAAGTTGAAAATGGAGAAAATTGTCAGGATGTGAATCCGGGCTGCGATAACGTCACGACGCCTTGCCTCGCGAGTCGGAACGTTACCTGTTCCAATCCTTCGCGTCTCAACGCCACCAGCCTACGTATCGACCACACACTCACCAGCAAGATCAATGTATTTGTTCGCTACAACCTACTTCACGATCGACGGCGTCGGCGCGAACTTCGGCATCGTAGGCCGCCGGGTTTGACCAGTTAAATAGCGATCACAAATCCGATTGGTGAGTTCGATTGTGGTTTCCACCTGCGATACAGCGCCCACAACTAGAGCAGTGACGTGATGCGGCAAAACATCGCGTGATTCACAACTGAATGGGGTGGTCACCATTTTGCGGGAAGGCTGATAGATCGTCATGGACGGCTCCTAAGGGTATTCGTGAGAACAGGTCTCACGTGAACGATTCTGCACATCACAAGCGGCGACCTAAATACCATTGATTCCGAATTACGAAAGTACATTGACCTGTCGGTGTCTGCTGTCTCCAGCGATGCATGACGCCGGGGGCATACTGTAAGCGATCTCGACACTTCTACTCAACGACAAGAACCGCCCAGAATTCCACCATCTTTCTTGGAGTCGCAGAGATCGCTGGCGGGTCAGGCGTTGCATTCGGATTCATGACCCAACTTCCTGCTGTGGGACTGATTCTGAGTTAAGTGCGGTTCCATCAAGAAAAAGATTTTCGTTTGGCACACGGAATTCTGGGGCGGAAATAGCTACGGCTGGCATTACGATCTTCTCTTCGTCGTCATGGACCCTCTCATTATCTTTACGGATGGAGGTCGTTACGCGCTGAAGAATGTGATGTACCCGCCACCCAAGTGGAAACGGCTCCTCTACCGCCCCGCCAATGCCGCCTGGCCATGAGTTAGTGGCTGTTTTCACGACAATCCCCGCGCCTTTGATAATCTGACCTCAGGCCGCGGCGGGTCCCGCGCCGCAGACTGGCATTAAGAACGTAGTGCTGGTCCACGGTGCCTTCGCCGATGGCTCCGGCTGGGAAGCCGTCGCGAAGATCCTTGAGCAGGATGTCTACAGGGTGTCGGTGGCGCAGCCTCCCGAGCCTCCTACGCCGATGACCAGAAATACACCAAGGCCGCAATCGACGCCATGGGCGGGCCGGTCGTCCTGGTCGGCCACAGTTACGGCGGTTCCATCATCAGCGAGGCCGGCAATGATCCAAACGTTGCGGCACTGGTCTACATTGTTGCATTTGCGCTCGATGATGGTGAGAGCTGTGCGTCAATCGAAACCGCGGTGCCATAAGCCTCCAAGGCATTCAATCCGGATAGCAATGGGAACTGGTGGATAGAACAGGACCATTTCGCGGCAGACTTCGCGGCAGACGTTCCGCCGGCCGTGTCCCGCTTCATGGCCCATTTGTTCTGCACCAGATATGACAGATGCACTCGACTCCAATCGAGAGACATCTCATAGGAAAGCACCGAAGAATCAACTTGAGGAATACAGACCCGCTTGATTTTCACTGGAGGATGGTTTGTTCGCTAAAGGCCATCATCCACTGGCCATCCCGTTTGATCCATATCCGGCCCACGCGAACTGGCTTATCGTTATCGCGCTGATGCATTGCGGTCATGATTACCGTGTCACCGAAATCGAACATTTGCGCAGAGACCAGGGGGATCGGTCCGGAGGATGTGCCAGCCTGTTTCTGTTTGTCGAGAATCGCGAGGCGGTCTGCTTTGGTAAAGGGATGATCGTTGTTGGAGTTGATCAAAAGGAATTCATCCGCGACGTGCTGGCCCCATGTTTGAGAATCATGATTGGTGACAGCTGTTTCCAGCGCTTGCCATGAGGCGATGATGCCTCTCTCAGCATCATTCTTGGGCTCATAGGGGAGCGTCTTGCAAGGATTCTCGCAATCCTTAGGACGCGGACCGCCGCTTCGCGCCTCTTCGGCGAGCGTAGCCTCGTGATAGAGGAGCAAATGCCAGCCCTTGGAGCGTTTCACCCAGAAGCGAGCGGCATGAGTTTTGCCACGGGTGGCGAGGATCAGACCGACGCGGCCATATAACCGTTGCTGAATCTCAGCGGCACTCGAGACTGCCGGAGAGGTTGGCGGGCCTTGAAGGACCTCATCGCGAGTGTAGGTCTTGCCCGCAGAATCCGTCCATGTGAACTCCTGATCCAGGATAGAGAATAACGCTTTCTTATCCGAAGAGGACGCAGCCTGAACGAATGCCGAGTCTGCTTTACTCAACTGGGGATCGTCCGCTGCGAAAGCAGATGGAAGCCATTGTGCTGAAGAAACGATAAGAAAAGCAAACAGAACGAACGCCGAGGTTTTCTTGACGGCCACTACCACCCCCTCAATTGAAGTTCGTGACTGCGCCCATTCCATCCCAGGATCTAACTCATGATTGAGATCTAGATCGGCGACACGACAATCAGATGAAACCCATCTGCGCTTATACAATGGTCGATCTGAAAGGAACCTGAAAATTGTCGGGCATGAAAGACTAATTGGCATGGGCTCCTTCGATGGCCGTCTGCTGGCTGTAGGCCAGTTGCCAACGGCCATCACGCTTTACCCAAATGCGCATGGCACGATACGGATGCCCGCCAGTCGTAGGCTGCTGGTCGTCGGCCATAACGGCAGTGGTTCCGTAAATCCACACCTTCATGGTGCCGGGAATGACCGCACCGATATCAGTGACAGTCTGGCCTTCAGCCTGCTTGCGGATGATAGCGACGCGATCCGCCTTGGTGAGAGGATTGCCATCTTCCTTAACGTTGAAAACAAACTCGTCGGCGACGTGGGACGCCCAGCCGTCCGCGTCGCGATGGTTAACCGCATCTTCAAGCGCCTGCCATGACGCGACAACGTCTTTCGCGTCGGCCGAGGGAACATCGTAGGGAACAGTCTTGCAGGGATTATCGCAAGACGTGCCGACGGGAACGGTGGCTTGAGGAGTGGCGACCTTACCCACCAGTTGGGTTTCCTGAAAGAGAAGTAGCTGCCATTTATCCTGATTCTTCACCCACACACGCACGAATCGGATTCTGGGATTCTGGCCGGCAACTCCCGTGAAGTAGACTACGGAGCCATATTCATGCGATTTGAAGTCTGAGGACAGCGCTGCATTGGCAAGACTTGAGATGGAGGCGGATTTCGAGAAGCTGTTGCCGGTTTGATCGGTCCAGGTAAAATCCCGGTCGAGAAGAGCGGCCAGCAGAGCTTGTTTCTTTTGCGCCGCCGCTTCGATGAATTGGTGATCGCCGGCTGATACGGTGCTGGTTACATCGGCTTTGGCCGTAACCAGCAGAAAACACGAGAGAGACAGAAACGAGACGGCAAGGATTCTATTTCGCGGCAATGTGGGACCCTTCCTAGACCAAGTGGTCTGACCTCTATACCATAATACGGATTCTCTCCGTCAAGCAAAATTCAAATCCATCCCCGCTCCACGCGCTTGTAGCAGGCCATTCAGAGGGAGCATTCCAAAAGTCGGATTCAAAAATCGATTTGACACTCAACATCATATTATGGTATAGCTGTCCGACCACTAAGCTCCAGTATTACGGTAATACTAACTCTGGGGGACCAAGATATGCGCTCAAACCATGTTGTTTTGAGGCTCGCGGTAGTGATTTTGGTGGGATTGCTGGCAGGTATCCCGGCGCAAGCGCAGAATGCAACCGGCCGCATTTTAGGCAATATTACAGATCAAAGTGGCGCCGTCGTTAAGGGCGCAAACGTTACAATCACTGACGCCTCGCGAGGAACCTCCCGAACGTTGACCACCGGCGATGCTGGCGCATACCTGGCTCCAGACCTGGCTCCAAGCACATATAACGTGAAAGTAGAGGCGGCGGGGTTCAAGACAGTTGAACGGCGAGCCATCGAGGTGGAGGTAGCTACCGATGTGCGCATCGATGTTGCTCTTCAGCCTGGTCAAACCACGGAAGTGGTTGAGGTAACTGGAGAGCTACCACAGGTTGACACGACAAACGACGTTCTTGGCGGCACCCTAAGTAACAAGCAGATCAATGACATGCCTCTCAACGGCCGCGACTTCTTGAACCTCGTGGTCTTGCAGCCCGGTATTCAGCGGTATCCCGGAGGCGGTCACTACTCGGTCACTTCGAATGGCGTTCGACCCGAGGACAACAACTTCATTATCGACGGCTATGACTCGAACGATCCCTATGGCGCACAGTCCGTCATTAACGGCGTGGGAGTGCAAGGCAGTCCGGCGACCATTCTTCCCATCGACGCTATCCAGGAATTCAACGTGCAAGAAAACCCCGAGGCGGAGTTCGGATGGAAGCCGGGAGCGATCGTCAACATCGGCCTGAAATCCGGAACTAATGGCCTGCATGGAACGGCGTACGACTTCGAACGAAACAGCGCCGCGGATGCCCGCAATTATTTCAACTCTACCGGACCACAGAAGCCGGTTCGGCTGCATCAGTTCGGGGCCACAGTGGGCGGGCCGATTATTAAAGACAAATTATTCTTTTTCGGCGGATGGGAAGCCATCCACGACCTGGTGGGCAATACGTTCACCGTTTCCAGCCCGGCGACGGTTCCTCTTGCAACAAACCCGGGGAGCTGCACCTACGTTAAGACTGGCGATTGCACCAACAGCATTCCGGATGCGATCGCCGACCTGCAAGCGGGCGGATTCGCCATCAATCCCATCAGCCAGAGGCTGATGACGCTGTTTCCGGCGAATAATGGGAGTGTGATGCAGGGCGGGAACACCCAGCTGAACATTGGCTTCCCGAACACCAACAACGGAAACAACGGACTGGCGAAGATCGACTACCGCCTGAATGATCACCACACGATCAGTGGCGACTATTTCATCGGCGGCAGCACGCAGTTTGAGGAGGACCAGGCAGTTCTGCAACCCGAATGGGAGTCGGAAGCGATCACCCGAGCTCAAGTGTTTGGTGTCAGCTGGATTTGGACTCCGGGAACCAGGTGGGTAAATCAAGCCAAGTTTTCCTATACGCGCCAGAAGCAGTTGATCGCCACCGCCGATAGCAACGTCAATCCGGAAACCTATGGAATCGACACCGGCGTTACCGCCCCCCGTGACTTCGGCATGCCAGTGATTACCGTCGGCCCCTTCTACCCGATGGGCGGAAATCCTGGTTGGCCGTCATTGCAGAATCCATCGCTGAATTATTCGTTCGCCGATAACATCTCTTACGTCCGGGGGAATCACAGCCTGAAGTGGGGAGGCGAAATACGGCGTGGCAGCATTGACAACATCAAGGACCGTTTCGGCAGAACTCGTATCACGTTCAGCGAGAACTCCGCTTTTGCAAACGCGACGGGCCTGGAAGATTTTCTGGCCGGCGATCCCAACACGGGCCGCATTGCCGTTGGGAACACGCAACGTAACGTCTCGATGTGGTCCTACGCAGGGTACTTTCAAGATGACTGGCGCATGACTCCGCGATTTACGTTGAATGCCGGAATGCGATACGAACTCACCACCGTGATGAAGGAGTCAGGCGACCTTCTTGGAAATTTCGACCCCAGCGTCGGACTAGTGCAAGTCGGAAAGCAAGTCAACGCTCCATACAACGGCGATCACAACAACTTCGGCCCTCGCCTGGGCTTTGCGTGGGATATTTTTGGAAGCGGAAAGACCATTCTCCGCGGCGGCGGCGGCGTTATGTACGAGCTGTTCCCCTTTAACGCTTTCATCGGCTATTTCGGCGTCGACAATGCAGCCACCCCCGGCATCAGCGTCATTCCCACTGGAGCTCTGGGTGTAACGCCCGGCAACGGCACCATCGCTGCCGGAACCGTAGACCTGCACGGCAGCCAATTGAACTACACAGGAAATGGACCGGTATTCAACACCGCCACGACCCTGAATTGCAATCCCAATCTCGTAGCGAATGGTTCGGCGGGCACGCCGTGCTCGGTGCTCGGAGCAAACCCGAATCTGCGCACTCCATATGTGAGTTCGTGGAATCTGAACCTGCAGCAAGTTCTTACCAGCGCCACGACCCTCCAAGTCGGATATGTGGGGAACCATGGAACCAAACTGCTGAGCGTTTACGATGTCAATCAGGTGAATCCGCAATCGGCTGCGGAAATCGCCTGCGGCCATTGCGAGCAGGCGGGTCGCCCATACAATGCCCAGTTCCCTTATCTGGCGGTTGCCAACATCTTGGGCAATGGTTACGAGTCCAACTATGACGGCCTGCAGGTGAACCTGACCCAGAAGGCCCGCCACGGATTTTCCTTCGTGGCTGGATACACGTTCTCCCACACCCTGGATAATAGTTCCGCCAACCGCGATCCGCAGCCGCAAAACAGCTTGAACCCGGCCTCGGAATACAGCAATAGCGACATGGATATCCGGCACCGCTTCACGTTTACCGCGACGTACGAAATTCCGGGCATCAAGACCAAGGGTCAGTTGTTGGAAGGATGGCAGATCAATTCCATCCTGACGGTGCAGACCGGGCAGCCTTGGGGAGTGATTGACGGCTTCGTAAATGGCAGCGATGTGAGCCAGACGGGAGAGCTAGCTGACCGCTGGGATTTCTTTGGAAAGCCTTCCGATTTCAACGCGACCCGCACAGCGATTCCTTACTACACAAGTACGTCACCGGGCTACAGCGCTTGCGTAGCCCAGGCGCAAGCGGCAGGACTCCCAACAGGCGCGGGCAGTTCTCTTGCGAACCTTGGTTGTTACATCAAGGGCAGCTCAATCCTGCTTCCGCCGGCGTACGGAACCTTCGGCACCATGGCCCGCAATCTCTTCCGCGGGCCGGGATTCAAGGAATGGGACATGTCGGTGGTCAAGCCTTTCAAGTTCAGGGAGCGCCTTACCGTCCAACTTCGCGGCGAGGTGTTCAACGTCATCAACCATCCGAACTTCGCGAATCCCTGGGGCGCGTCCGGCACCTACGGCAACGTGGATCCTACCGCGCCCGGTTCCTTCGGCTGCGGTTGTGCTACTCCCGACGTAGCTGGAGCTAACCCTGTGATCGGAACGGGCGGCGCCCGCGCCATTCAGGCCGGTTTGAAGTTCTTGTTCTAAACCAACAACCAGCCAGAGAAGGCAGCTCTTCCCCTTTGCCTTCCCTGGCTTGCGTGGTCCCGTGCACCGCGCAAACATAGAATCCAGGTTGCGATGAATCAAAAGCAAAGTGTTCCAACGCGAAGACGGTTTCTGCGGCAGATGGCAACAGGAGTTGGCATCGCTGCGGTCGGTTCAGCCCTCCCTGCTTTCGCCGACCATCATTCCCACCCTACTCCACAAAGCCTAACCTATCTGGATCGGAATACTTATGTAAAGAACATGGACGTGATTGCTAACATCCTGCCCGGTGAAGACCGTGGCGGGAAGATGCAATTCATGGCAATCGGAACCCGGCGCTACTTGCTGCAACAGGGGGATGTCATCGACATCAGCGACCTGCGCAAACCGCAAATGTTCAATAAAGGCGGGTTCGAGGGCTCGCAGCTGCAGGTGGCTTACAACCGTAAGCTGAAAAAATGGATTTTGATGACCGGGGCGCAAGCTCCGATTACGGACTCCACTGAGAAGGCCCCGATGGGCAAATATGACGATCCGCACCTCGCGGATCGCTGGAGAAACTTCAAGGAGTTGCGTGGGGTTCGCTTTTACGACGCAAGCGATCCCGCGAATATCGTAAAGCTTTCGGAGTTCAGCACAGGATCAACCGGCTCAGGCACCCATCGTAACTATTACGACGGCGGACAATACGCTTACCTCGACACCGCTCCGGACGATACTTTTGTTCATCAGCCTTCGTATTTCCGTCCGCTGGTCAACGGAAACATGATTGTCGACGTTTCCGATCCGGGGAATCCAAAGGAAGTGTCGATGTGGTGGATACCGGGATCGCGAAAAGGCGAAGAGGCGGAATACGAAAAGTGGATCTGGTCGCAGTATGTTCCACCAAAAGTGGTGGCGGATCAAACCCCGTTTGCTGGGTTGCATGGTCCCGTCTACGTGCCGAAAAAGCTTGAGGATGGCGGCACGCGCGGTTATGGCGCATGGGGTTGCTTCGGGTTGATCATTCACGATCTCACCGACCCCAAGAAGCAAAAGAAGCTCAGCGGATTTGAGCCTCCCCCACAGTACGGAGCGGGAGGAATTGCATTTCATACGATCTGGTGTGGAATGCTGGAACGCGGTTTCGTAATCGCGAATGGCGAGACCACCAATTCAGATTGCAACCAGATTTTTCTTCCGATTTGGGTGATCGACATTCGCGACGAAACTCGGCCTGTGCCGGTCGCGCAATTTCCCCAGCCGGTACCACCTCGTGACGCTCCGTATCGTGATTTCTGTTTCAAACGTGGACGTTTTGGCGCACATAATCCTCCTCACTTGAAAGCGCCGGGAAAGATTGCTGGCGGTTTCATACCATACGCGTATTTTGACGCTGGGTTGCGATGCTACGACATTGGCAATCCGTATCGGCCGGACGAGGTCGCTTATTTCATACCGCCGCAAGGCGGCGACCTGACCAAGTTCGGTACTGGGGACAGAACTGTTAGCAATGTGCTAGTAGAGTGGGACCGCAAGGTCATTTACGCGGCGGCGGACACGGGGATTTATGTTTTAAGCTGTCCCAATCTCGGCAAGCCGGTACTCGATCCACTGCCTGTGACGGAATGGTCTTTGCCAAACTTGAATGATGGCGCGGTGTGATGAGTTCAAAATCCCCAGTTCGCAACGGGCAGAAAATGCTTATGGAAAAAGAAGAGTTCAGCCGCCGACGCTTTCTTTGGAAAGTAGCCGCGGGTGCGGAGATGGCCGCGGCACGTCCAATGGCGCTCGCTTGGGCGAATCTATCCCTCAACCACACGGCACATTCGCAAAGCGCATATCTATCTGAGCAGGAAGCCAGCGGTGAAAGCACGGGCCTGCTGACGAATGAGCGGTTCCGTGTGGGCGCTCAGTTTCGTATGAATCAATTTATCCAGAAGGGCGCCGACCCGCAAGATGCGGAAGCGATCTTTCGCGCGCTACCGAATCTCGATGCTCAGCCTTGGGTAGATGCATGGAGCCGCTTAGCTGAGCCATTCGAGCGCCGCGGCGCAGAGATGGAAGCGCAGAGTAAGCATGGCGAAGCAAGTCAGGCCTATCAGAAAGCGTCGTTTTACTACGGCATCGCAAAATTTCCCGTTATCAATCATCCTGCAAAGAAGGCCGCTTACAAGAAGTGCATTGAGACTTACTTGACGGCCGCCAAGTACTTCGACCCGCCGCTGGAGCGAATCACAATTCCATTCGAGGGCAGCCAGATTATCGGCTACCTCCGCAAGCCTGCAGGAGTTTCCAGACCTCCCGTGGTGATTGCCACCGGCGGAGTGGATGTTTACAAGGAAGAACGCGATACCACCGACCTCCTCGACGTAGGCCTAGCTGCCTTCAGCACTGATATGCCCGGGAACGGCGAGTGTCCGTTGTGGTACACGCCAGATGCCGGACGCTTTTACAGCACGATCATCGACTACCTGCTCACACGCGACGATTTGGATGCGAAGCGCCTGGGAATTATCGGCCGGAGTTATGGAGGCTATTGGGGCGGCAAGATGGCTTACCTCGAAAGCAGGAGAATCAAAGCCGCCGTGCAATGGGGTGGCCCCACTCACTACACCTTTCAGGAACCCTGGCTGCAACATCTGAAGCAAGACAAGCTGTATCTGTGGTCGTTGTTGGATTCGATGATGTACGCGAATCATGCCAATAGTTTCGAAGAGTTGCTGCAGCAGGCTTCGACAATGTCTCTCAAGAGTGAGGGCTGGTTCGACAAGCCTGCGGCGCCCATTCTCGCCATGAACGGTGCGAAGGACGGTTGGATCAGTATTCAGGATCTCTACATCCTGCTGGAGAGCGGCGATCCCAAGGCCGCCCGGGTTTATCCCGAAGGCGGGCATATGGGCGGAGATCCTGGAGCAAACAAGCTCGCCATGGCGTGGTTGCGAGGAAAGCTGGCCTAGGTCATGTTGCGGATAAGGTATCGGCGGATGAAAGTTCTGGCTGTCGCCACGTTGTCGGTGATCTGTGCGCTTGCGCATGCCCAAAGTACTGCTCCTCAAACCATTCATGTTATCGCGTTGTATCCGCATTTACCGATCGTGATCGCCAAGCAGCACGGCTTCTTTGCGAAGTACGGGGTAGAGGTGCAGATGGAAACCGTGCCCAGTTCTGACGCGCTACGCGAAGGTTTAGCGAGCGGCAAAGCGGATCTCGCGCACGCTGCCGCGGACAACGCTGTTGCCATGGTGGAAACAGCCGGAGCAGACGTCGTCATTGTGATGGGTGGAGAAGACTCCACCAACGAGCTGATCACGCAACCGGACATCCATGCGGTGGCCGATCTGCGCGGGAAAACCGTAATTGTGGATGCGCCGAACACAGCGTATGCGCTTCAGCTTAAAAAGATATTGCTTCTCAGCGGACTCAAGGCCGGCAAGGATTACGAGATCAAGCCCATCGGCGCAACCCCGATTCGGTTGCAGGCGATGCGAGACCACAAAGAATACGCGGCTTCGATTCTAGGTCCGCCGACTTCGATCCAAGCCAAAAGCTGCGGGTTTTTGAGTCTGGGAAAAACGCAAGATTTGATCGGACCTTATCAGGCAACCAGTGCTTTCGTGCAGCGTGCTTGGGCCCATGACCACAAGGAAACTCTGGAGCGCTACCTCGCAGCCTACGCTGAGGCGCAACGTTGGCTGCTGGACCCCGAAAACAAGTCCCAGGTGCTCGCATTGGTTAAGAAGCAATGGAATCTTTCAGACGACCAGGCGAACGAAACATACGCAATGATCGAGGGCCACGTCTGGTATGAACCGGACGCACGGTTAGACCTTGAAGGGTTCAAGAACGTTTTGAAATTACGGGCGGAAATTGAAGGCCAGTGGGCCGGGCATCCTCCGGCTCCCGACAAGTATTTTGATTCGTCCTACTACCAGCAAGCGTTAACAAAGATCAAGTGAACATGAGATTCCTGGGTGCAAATGCGGTGGCACCTCGATGGAAAGGGGTTGTCGTCGCGAGCCTTTTTCTGATTGCGATGCCATTTTCAGCACAACCGCAGGAAATGGCGGTCCCAGAATTTTCTCTGAGTCTTGCCGGCGATTCCATCATTATGACGCCAGCGGTGGTGCATCAGAGCAATCCGAAATTCGCCACGCTCAGGAATGTAATTCACCAGAGTGACGCCGCCTTCACGAACCTGGAAGGCACGTTTCCCAGCCGCAATTCTTATCCCGCGGCAGAGCCCCGCGCCACGTGGATTTCTGTCGATCCCGCCATGCTAAAGGAGTTGCAGTGGGTCGGCTTCAACCTGTTTTCTAACGCCAACAATCATGCGATGGATTTTGGAATCGATGGACTGCTGAACACAATGCGGGAGATGAAGCAGGCGGGCGCGGTGTACGCTGGAGTAGGCGAGAACCTCGGTGAAGCGCGCGCTCCTGGATATCTCTCAACGGCACATGGCCGAGTTGCGCTGATCGCTTGTGCTTCCACATTCCAGCACGATTCCCCGGCAGGACAATCGCGACCGGATTTGCGCGGACGGCCTGGCATTAACCCCCTGCACCACGAGACCAAATACGAGGTCGATGCGAGCACTCTCAGCGCTCTTCAAAAATTGAAAGAAGACCTGCATTTGGGCGGCCCGGCTGCGGCTCAAAATCTCAGTCTCGCTTTCGAAGGTTGGCCAGTTACGTTCACGGCAAGTGACCAGCCCAAAATCGTGACCACACCTGACGCCAACGATCTCGCGGCAATCACCGCGTCGATCAAAGACGCGAGAGAAATGGCGGATTACGTTGTCGTTTCTATTCACTCACACGAGGGCGCTCCGGGTGCTACTTCTTTGCAAGAACCGGCGCAGTTTGTTCGAGAGTTCGCTCATGCGGCAATTGATGCCGGCGCAGATGTATTTGTCGGGCATGGCAATCACGCCTTGCGCGGCATCGAGATTTACCACGGCAAGGTGATTTTCTACAGCCTGGGCAACTTTATTTTCGAAAATGATTTGGTCGTGCCCCAGCCGACCGAATTCTACCAGCAATTTGGGTTAGGGGCGGATGTGCTTCCAGGGCAAGCTTTCGATACGCGCAGCGATCACGATCGCAAGAGCTTCCCGGCAAACCCTCTGCTGTGGCGGTCGGTAGTTGCGCACGTCATATTCCGCGACAAACGTCCCGCAGAAGTGACACTCATCCCGATCGCTCTTGGATTTGGCAAACCTCGCCCAGACCGCGGCTACCCTGAGATTGCTGACGCCAAAGCCGCTCTGGAAATCCTGGAAAATCTCCAGAAACTCAGCCAGGCCTTTGGAACAAATATCGTGATAAACAACGGCCTTGGAATCATCACGATCGGGAGATGAAGCGAATGCCAGCAGGAGTAAATCGATGAGCGCGATGACCAGACGAGGATTTGTAAAGGGGGCAGCGCTTACCCCGCTGGCATTCTCTCCATTGGCCCGCGGGCAACAGACGCCACCGGCGGCATCCGACAAGTTTGATGTTGTGGTTGCTGGCGCGGGACACAACAGCTTGGTAAGCACCGCCTATCTCGCCAAAGCTGGATACCGCTGTCTAGTTCTCGAGGGCCGTCCGATTATTGGCGGAGGTGTGAAAACTGCGGAGTTAACTCTACGCGGCTTTCTTCACGATACATGCTCATCGGCTCATCAGTTTCTTTTCAACAATCCGATGGTGCGCGATAAAGAGATCAATCTCGAAGAGTATGGGCTTGAATATATTTTCCCCGATCCTGTGTTTCACATGCCGTTTGCGGATGGGAGCCATCTGACGCAATGGCGCGATCCGGAGCGCACGATCGAAGAATTCGCGAAATTTTCCAAGAAAGACGCGGCTGCCTATCGCCGCATGATGGAAGAGTACGAATCGGTAAAACCGATTCTGGAGTCGATTACCTTCACGCCAATCGGATTCGGTAAGCCGCTCAATGACCGACTGGCTGAGCATCCCAAAGGCAAGATCTGGCAGCGCCGTCTCGCCATGTCCCATTGGGAGATCATTCGCGACAATTTTGAAGACGATCATTGCCGGTGTTTTATGCTGTGCGGGCCATGGGGGAATATGCCGCCGGAAAATCCCGTGACTGGGCGGAACGCATACTCCACCTTCAATCAACAGAAGTTCAGCCGGCCGCTGCCCAAAGGTGGTTCCGGAAAACTGAGCGAAGCGTTGGCGCGATTCATCGAAGCGCATGGCGGCGTCATCCTCACGAACAAGCCGGTGCAACAATTGATAGTTGAAGGTGGCAAGTGCGTGGGCGTGGAATGTGCCGATGGCAGTTCTTATCGTGCGGGAAAAGCTGTTCTCTCTACAATTCATATTAAGCAATTAGTCGACATGGCGCCTAAGGAGCTCTGGGGGCAGGATTTCATTGAAGGTGTGGA
>JGI12635J15846_10003311_pt1 | contig 14048 bp, 12 predicted proteins | sample BlaSpr_A8_OM2_M2_FD_15846 | JGI IMG/M metagenome (IMG submission 15846) | reverse complement strand
GCACGAGGCCTATCCCGCCGATACCATCAGCCTGCGTTCCGTAACGAGCGACAATTTCGTGATCATCGACGTCACCAGCGCGCCAAATGTCATTGGCGAAATCGATTTCCCCAGCGCGCTCGTGTTCGTGCACGAAAAAGCCATCTACCTTCACGGCGGCCAGCAACACCACGTCGAGCATCTCGACTTCAAGGAACGCAAAGCCTACGTCAAGCGCGTCGATGTCGACTACTACACCGACGCCATCCGCTACACCCAAGTCCGCGTCCTCGAAATCGCCGCCACCCAGCGCGGTTCTGAATCCACAGGGACTGAGCAATTGGAACGCCCTTCGATCCTATCGGAACCCTCTTCGTCCTCTACATCCTTAACCTCATTAGCCTCCTTTGCTTCCCCTGCCTCCTCCCATTCTCATGGCGATGTCCTCGTCCGCTCCCAAGTCGTCGGCTTCAAGAAAATCAAATTCTTCACCAACGAAAATATCGGCGACGGCAAACTCGAACTTCCCGAAAACGAAATGCACACCACGTCTTACTGGATCACCCTCGAACGCCCGCTTCTCGAATCGCTTCCCTTCACCGTGAGCGAGCGCCAAAGCGGCATGTTTGGCCTTCTCCACGCCCTCGAATCCGTCGCCACCCTTCTCCTCATGTGCGATCGCCGCGACCTCGGCGCCGCCATCGGCGAGCGCCCCTCGGTGGGACAGACATTCCTGTCTGTCCCTTCTTCATCCAATCCATCCTCATGCGCAAATTTCACGCCAACGCGCCTCGAAGACGCCCTCTCCGCCAACGCCAAAGAATTCTTCGAACCAAATCTTTATCTCTTCGACGCCTATCCCGGAGGCATCGGCTTCTCTGAACCCCTCTTTCGAACGCACGATTTACTAGTACAAAGAACCCACGAACTCATTTCCTCCTGCCGCTGCGAACAGGGCTGCCCCTCCTGCGTAGGCCCGGCCGGCGATCTCGCCCCGCGCGCAAAAGTTGCAGCCCTCGCCATACTCGACAGGTTGGGTGCCTAGATGTCTGCCGCTGCCGACAAATTCTCAAGACTCGCCGCGCTGAAGTCCACGCGGCCAATTCCCGCGCGCCCCGCCGCCATTCGAACGCCCGACGAAGCAGACGCGCTCGGCCGGCTCCTCGGCGCCGGCGTTGCCAGGAATCATTTCGGCGAACACCTGGCCATTCGAAACTGGTTCTCCACCCCGGAATTTAACGACCCCTCATCTACAACACTCGAATTGCTTTCTCGCACCCGCGACGAAGCGCTCTCCCGCAGAACCCGCGCCGCCCTCGAAGATCCAGAAAAATGGCTTTTCCTCGATACGGAAACGACGGGGCTGGCGGGCGGCACCGGCACGTACGCGTTTCTGATTGGTCTGGCGTGGTGGGACGCGGGAGGTTTGCAGGTCGAGCAATTCTTTATGCGCGATTTTACTGAAGAATATTCAGTACTTTATGAGTTATCTGCGCGCGCCGCCGAGCGGCCCGTGCTCGTTACTTTCAATGGCAAATCGTTCGATTGGCCGCTGCTCGAAAATCGCTTCACGATGACGCGCTCCATCGCGGTGCCGGAACTCGCGGCGCATCTTGATTTGCTGCATCCCGCGCGCGCGTTGTGGAAGCTGCGGCTCGGTTCCGTGCGGCTCGTGGAACTCGAACGCCACGTCATCGATGCGCCGCGGCTCGGCTGGCATCGCGAGAACGATGTGGCGTCGGCGCTTATCCCGCAGTATTACTTTGATTATTTGCGCGGCGGGCCCGCCGAGCCGCTCGCCGGCGTCGTACGCCACAATCAGATGGATTTGCGCGGACTAGCGGCGCTATTCGGAAAAATTAACTCCTTCCTTGCAGACGACTATTGCCATTCCGAAAACATCGACAGCCTGGATCTATTTGGGCTCTCGAAGTTTCTGCAAAGACGCGGAGACGCCGATCGGGCGCATTCCGCCTGCGCACAGGCCTTAGCGATGGGGCTGCCGGCGGAATTCCGCCCGAAGGCGCGCCGCGATCTTGCGCTGATGGCCAAGCGCCGTGGCGAACATTCCCTCGCCGCGGAAATCTGGCACCAGATCGCTGGTGATCCACAAGACGGCATTCACGCTTGCGAACAACTGGCCACTTACTACGAACGTCACGCCAAAGATCTGGTCAAGGCCGCTGAATTTGCACGATTGGCCATCGCCAAACTTCTGCGCCAGCGCGCCAATTCGCGCGATCCGTTCCTCACGGCGCGATTTGCGCGCCTGGAGAAAAAGTTGTTGCAGCGGCTCGCGCGGCTGGGGAAAAAATCACGGCCGTCCTCTTCGGCACGGCCTCAGGGCGCTCGGCCGGTTGCGGAGCCAAAGGCCAACTCAGGGCTTTGGTGAAAGCGTCGAAGGTGTTGCGTGACGCACCTTCCATGGCCACGCACTCGTTACCCAAACAATCCAGGAACACGCCGCCCTCCGGAGTATCAAAAGAAAAAAAACTCGGGCGGCGAAGCAAATTCGTGCGCTCGGAGTATTTCTTCTCGAGCGCTTCGGAATATTGCCCGAAGAAGCGCGCCGCGTGTTCTTCGCCGTCCAGGTGCAGGCGGGTAACCAGAATGAGTTTCTTCGATTGTTTCTGCTCGAAGACGATGTAGCGGTCGCCATCCCAGGCCGCCGCCAGAGTCTTGGCGCGGTCGTTGTCGAGGAATTGCTTCAAGACTTCCTTCCAGCCGAATTCACCCATGATGTTTTCGTCGAGCTTTGACCAGCCGTCGCCGAGTATCTTCTCCAGCGGCGGAAGAATGACACTCGAAGGCATCTTGCCGGACCGGTAGAGCGCCGGGTGGAGGATCTGCTGCGTGGAAACCGGCGGCTTCTCGAACAAGCCCGGGAGAGCGGCCCAGCCAGTATTCCTCATGATCGCAGCCGAGAAGGTGAGTCCGCCGAGATAGGGGAAGATCAGCGCGTCCTTTAGGAACGGTGGAGCTTTTTGCAGCGTGGGAGTGCTGCCCAGATCGCCGATCAGCATCCCAGGATCGAATTCCGGCACATCCTTCAGGGAGCGTCCGGTCCCCAGCATCAGAAAGTCGACCATGGCGGCCATGGCGCTGCCCTCGAGCACGGCGTCGCGCGCCAGTTCGGCATCTTCGTTGGGACGGGCTGCTTTTAACCACCTCTCGATCTGGAAATGCTGGTCCTCGAGCGCATGCGTCAGTTCATGGGCCATGACCATGCGCTGGTCGGCAAGCGGGCTCCAGTCCGCGATGTAAAATTCGCGGGTGGTCGGATCGTAGAGCCCTTCGATTTGTTCCGTGAGCACATTGATCATGAACGAATCGAGGTCGAATCCCTTGGGAAGGAGTCCAAAGGCTTCGGCGCTGCGCTGGTCGGCGTAGCGTTCGGCGGCATTCTTGTCTTCGTTCATCTGCTTGATGACGTAGGCGCGGATTTCTTCGCGCGAACGCAGGGATTTTTTCAGCGGCGTGAGCAATTTCAGGCCGGTGATTTGGCTCAACTGGCCGAGGACTTCATCGGCCGCGGCAATAAATTCGGTGTCCGTGGCGGGCTTGGAATCCGCGGAAGACGGAGCGGCGGTGGCTTCCTGCGCGTGGACAACTGCACCACCAAGGAAGAGGACGAAGCTCAAGAATAGGGCTCGCAGCCCGAAATAGGTGTGTTTCAAGTGAGCTGCCATATCGTTTTCAGGATAGCAGAATCGCGATGTGGCCGTCTGAAAGGCAGGGGAACTGGCGAGTGAGGAGTTGCGAGAACAACCAGGAATGGCTGTCCCACGTGCTCGCTGGGATTGGGGGAAGAGAGTTGACAGTGGAAAGTTCAAAGTTGAAAGGCGAACTGGAAAGAGCGGCGGAAAGGAAAAAGATAACGCTGAGACGCAGAGGGTACAGAGACCGGAGGAGGAAGTGAATGCTAGGCCACGATCCTTCGGCAGGCTCAGGACAAGTTGTAACGTGCCCCTGCGAGAACAAGATCGATGGCAGAGATAGGCGTGGCTGGTCAGGAAGGTGGGCCGCAGTGTCCATTGGCCGGCTAACGCGCTGGGCGAGGCATGTCGCCGGGCTATTCGTAAGTGCATGAAAAGAAAGGGGCGATTTCATCTGGGAAAAGGGCAGGGTGAGAACCAAAATGGGAACGGGTCCCAAGGAGGAGGGAAAGGGGACATCAGTGAGGTTCGTGGCTGAACATCACAACTCATGTTCACATGGAAGTACCGCGCCTATAAATATCAAGTTGATAGAAATTTGGAGGTGACTGGCGGGCCTGGGGTTAGGGGCGAGGATTGGAAAAATGAAAGTGGAAATTAGGGGGGAGGATGCAATAAGAGGCCCGAGTCGAATCAGCGAGGATTCCCGATCCATTCTGCCGAAACCGNAGAAAGGACGCGCCACCCGGAGGCGTCTTTGGNGAGCTAAGGGGCACCCACCCGCCCGTTACCAACAAGTGCCTGGTAGGCTCGGCAGGTTCCGATTGCGCGCATGGCGTTCAGAATGGAACAGCTTTGCGGCCGGTTTTGTCGTACTGTGTCAAAATGAGGAAGAGGGACCTGACGGCAAAAGAGTGTTTCTCTGTGCCCTGTCCTACGTGCGGTGTCGCCCCCGGGGAGCCCTGTTTGCTGCATTCAGGCGCCCTGCGCACAGAACCACACGTAGACCGGAAGTTTTCCGCGGCTGAGGCGATCGAGGCGAATAGAATTCCCCGTAGTCCTGGGCAACCATAAATCCGCTTCCGCCCAACAATCCGAGATATACAGCTGTAAGCTTTGTTACCCATAGTGATCTACGCCGCATTCCGATAGAAGTAGCTGTCTTCCAGCGTCATTCGGAACTAGCCGCTGACCGAGACGCCGCGAGCCTGTTTTGCACCCAAGCTGCGCCCAAGCATTCAGCACGCTCGAGCAGCACGCAGTTCGGAAAATATCGAGTCTTTCAAACCTCCGCTGAGCGAAGAATTGTGAACTCGCAATCTCACCCGTACTCGAGGTACCCTGCGCTTCTTGATCATTCATAAAGTAACAGACGCGGTTTCGGAACAGGTCATAAAGTATTGACTTATGATCCGCTCGGCTTTGATTTGAGAGGTGTCCCATTTCGCACAGATTGTTGGACTCCTCTTTTGATTGAATTAACATGCAGTCTCGGAGTCCATGAGGTTTCACCTAAGGAATGCGAAGGCACTGCGGTGCCATTCAGGATTGACATGCGTGGGAAAAACTTTCGAGCCGTACAGGCAGACCAACGGACCAACGCTGAGGGCAAACAAATAAGCAACAAAGTACTGCTGGCAACGCCCGATAATGAATACGCGTTGATGCGTGCCGACTTGACATATATCGACCTGCCGGATCATCTCAGCCTTCATGAGCCGACACAAAAGATAGAGTTCGTCTATTTCCCGAACCGAGGAATGGTTTCACAAGTTGTGGTGACCAAAGACGGCCGGACCGTGGAAGTGGGTGTAGTGGGTAACGAGGGCTACGTTGGGGCAGGATTAGCAGTCTGCTTGAACAGAAGTTCAGTGCGCGAAGTTATCCAAATCGCTGGCGATGGCTTCCGAATGATGGGGAATGCGCTGGAACGCATTCTGCGGTCGGCCCCGAAGTTGCAGATGATCTTGAGCCGGCATGCGGGGCTGCAAGGGATGCAGATCGCACAGACCGCGGCGTGCAACCGGCTGCACGATATACAGCAACGTCTCTCGAGATGGCTGCTGATGACTCAGGATAGGGTGAATTTGGCAGTCCTTCCGATCACCCACGATTTCGTTGCGACCATGATGGGTACCGACCGCTCCACGGTGAGCTTGGCGGCGGCAGTACTGCAAAAAAAGGGAATTATCCAATACATGCGAGGTGCAGTGAAGATTGTGAACCGCAGGAAACTCCAAAACTCCGCTTGCGAGTGTTACGGTGTCATTCAACAGTTCGAGGACGACCTCGGATTAAGATAGCAATTCTTGCCGGTGTTGGATACACCACAGACAGCAACCTCCATCTATCGCTACTGTTCAGGCCTTGTGTATTCACTTCAGTTTTGAAGTGGGTTCAAATACCGGCGACCTGGGCAGAACCTCGCTCAGGGCAATGAAAAGAGCGGTTTTTGCCGCCGCCGTGCCGTCGAAGACCAATGCTCCACCGTCTTTCAAAGAAGCATAACCGCACCAAATCGCGAGGTGGCCATGGCGGCGATGCGTCGCAAACTGGTATGGGTCGAAACGCAGAATTTTCATGGCTGGATTTGCACCGAATGCGCGTGGGCGTTCAACCCATTGGGGCCGGTCGTTGGACAATCCATCGACGAGATGAAGACGCACTACGAACGGCAGCGCGATAAGGAGTTCACATCCCACGTCTGTGCCGAGCACCCGAGAGCCACAAACAATCCCCGTTAGCAAAATCACTCGCCGGCTAAACGCCGCGTGATTCTCGCGTTCAGGTCTTCGATCTTATCGAGAACGCCCAATTTCTTCTTGGCGCATTAAGGGGCGGACGCCCGCCTCATTTCAATTTTTCTTTCGGGTGAGGTGGAAGAGCATGGGGATGTCCTTGTCATCCTGGCGCCAGGTCCAGGTTTCCGTGATGTGTTCGGCGTCGTCGAAGTGGATGACGAGATGATGCTGGTGACCCGAGGAGGGTGATTTGAGGTTGCCGGCACCCTGGTAATCGAAGCTGAGCTCCTTGATGTCGTCGGCATCGGGCACCACGCGCATGCGCGGCTGGTTGTTCGTGGGGCAGTAGTGGACGAGAGCGATGCCGTCGCCATCGATGCTATAAAGGGTGACCATCTCCTCCATGCCAGCAGGAGAGAGCGTTTCCATGACGGCGGTGCCGGAGGCGAGGGCCTTGAAGCTGGTTTTCACGGCCAAGCCGTGGCCGTCCTTGCCTTCCCAGTCGCCGGCGAGCGATTGCAGCTTCTTAAAAGCGGCGGCGGAATGCGTGCCGGCCGATAGCGGCGCAGCAATGGATGCGGCCAGCAACAGAAGCAGCGAGAGTTTGCGTCGTGTCACGGATGCCTCCTGGAAGAGAACGGCGCAGGTCGTGGCCCCCACAAAGCCAGACGGCGCGATCTATGGGCTTTGACGCCGGAAGTGCGGGAATGGAAGCGGGTGTGTAAAGACGGATTCATCGCGCCAAGACCCTCCAGCGCGTTAAGTGTCAATGACCCGGCCTGAGGAGACGTGGTGTAATATTTGGCGGAACCTTTTGTCCGGGGAAGAGGGAATATGACTAGACAATCCATGAATTCAGGGCGAAGTTCGATTTGGCGCACGGGCGCACTCGGTCTTTTCCTGCTGTCCGCAAATTTCACTGCGGCGCAAACGCTTTCGCCAGCGTTGCTCGTACTGGAGAAAAGCGACAATTCGCTGGCCATTGTTGATCCTGCGAACTCGCAGATTGTGGCGCGCGTTCCCGCCGGGCCGGATCCGCATGAAATCGTGGCATCGGCGGATGGCAAGCTGGCCTACATCTCGAACTACGGCGGTTCCGACAGCGCTCTGAACTCCATCTCCGTAATCGATCTCGCAACCCGAAAGGCGTTAACGCCGATCAGTCTCGGGGCTCTGCGCTCCGCGCATGGGTTGGCGTTCGCCGGCGGCAAGCTCTATTTCACCGCCGAGACGAACAAGGCGATTGGTCGCTACGATCCTGCGACGCAAAGCGTTGATTGGATTCTTGGCACGGGGCAGGACAGAACGCACATGATTGCGGTCTCTGAAAGTCTCGAGCGTATCGTCACTTCCAATGTCAGTTCCGGCACGATCAGCATCATCGAGCAGGATTTCCCTCCAACTCGTGGATTCGGTCCCCAGCCGGGCAGCAACGGTCCTCCGGCTTCCGCGCCCCCTCCTGGCGGTCCTGCTCCTGGGATGGGCCCGCCGCCCGGCGGCATGCGGAAAACATGGCGTGTAACCAACGTCCCAGCCGGCCACGGAGCGGAAGGGTTTGACGTGTCGCCCGACGGCAAGGAGATCTGGGTAGCAAACGCGCAGGACGCCACGGTGACCATCATCGATGCCGCCAGCAAACGCGTGACGCAAACTCTTCCGATCTTGCTGAGGGGCGCTAACCGGTTGAAATTCACGCCGGACGGCAGACGGGTGTTGATCGCCGGTGGGGGCGGCGGCGCGGCGGGCAACAGTCTCGTGGTGATGGACGCAGCTACACGGAAAGAGATTAAGCAGATCGAGCTCGGGGGCGGTGCAGCAGGTATCGTGGTCGTCCCCGATGGTTCCCGCGCGTATGTAGCCGTCAGCGGAAAGGACAAGGTCGCCGCCGTGGATTTGAAGAGCTTGGAAGTCACGGGCTATGTGTCCACGGGGAAACAACCTGATGGTCTGGCATGGGTGCAGCGAAACTAAGTTTGGCTTGGGCCACGCAGCCCCTGCCCGAGGCCGAGCCTCAGAAAAGGAAATTGGCGAAAACCTAACTGAAGAAGCAAAGGTTCGCTCGAGGAAACCGTGCGCGTGACGCTGGAGAGATGGAAGGACTGAAGAAAACGCAGGACTTACGAGGAGTTAAAACTGCGTTCCGTAAAACTATAATATTTTTTCAAAAGGCCCGGGAATCACGGCGATTCTTTGTTCTGAAAACTTAACAGTATGGTAATTCTGTTGTATTCTGCTAGATGATAATCCGCCCAGCCCCCGAGGAATTGATGCTTCCCGGTCTTCGTCTGCGGCAAGCCCGCGAGCGACTCGGGCTCACCTATCGTGATGTGGAGCGCGCCAGCTACGAATTGGCGACGCGCCGAGGACGTCCCGACTTCATAATCCATCTTAGCCGGCTGGCCGATATTGAGAACCGGGGAGTTGTGCCGGGTCTGCACAAATTGTACACGCTAGCGGCCCTCTACCGGTTGAACCCGCTGGACCTCTTTCGCTGGTATGACGTCCCCATCGAGGAGTGTTTTCACGATGGAACATCGTCCCCGGTGCCGGTGCCGCAGACGCATCTGATGGCGGCGCCGACATCGCTGCGGATACCGATTAAATTTGACCCGGCGTTCGATCCGCGGCGAACGGAATTCTTGTCGCGAATGGTGGAAAAGTGGAGCCACTTCGAGGGTTTGCTCACAAACGGCAATGGTCATCACGTCTATGGATATATCGGCATGTCCGACCGGCGAATGGCGCCGCTGCTGCGTCCTGGGAGCATCGTGCTGGTGGATGCGTCCGTGCACAAGATCGATGATGGCGACTGGACGACCGAGCATGACCGGCCGATGTACTTCGTGGAGCTGCGCGATGGATATCGTTGCGGGTGGTTCCATCAGGAAGGTTCGCTGCTGGTGATGCAGCCCCATCCGCTTTCGCATTGTTTACCGGAGACGTGGCGCGTGCCGGAAGAGGCGGGAATTGTGGGACGCGTGACGGGCGTGGTTACACGCTTGAACGGGCCGGAGAGCATTCCTCAACGAATATCTGCAGAAGTGCGCGCAAATTCGAGCAGAAAAGTTCCTTGAGATAATCCGGCGCAGCTTCCGGCTGAAGGACCCGGTAGACTTCAATGCTACGCCAGTGTGAAACCGTGCCAGACAGCCCACCTTCCATCCCGGAGAGGCAGGCCCGCAGATCCTCCTCCTGGCTGGAAAGCGGCGCTTCCAGTATCCGTTCGAAAATCTGTTCATGACATAGCTGCAAAGCCTGCTGGATGGCCGCGTCCGGATAAAGCGCGGCGAGTCCGGCATGTTCATATCTACCGCTGGAGAGGTCCCGCAAGGAAGCCAGGTAAGCGAGCCGGGCAAATAGCCCGGGAATGCCCGCCAGGGTTGTCAGGGTGAAGTCCTGAATCACTCTGCGGTTTTGCTGAAGTTGTGTAAGCACGCTCATGCCGCGAAGTGTTCCGCAGACGGAACATTTTCAAGCACAAAACCCCGCCAAAACTGCCCCTCCTTACCCTGCTCGTCAGGAGGGATACTCCCTTGAAAAAAACAGCAATAGCTGTGGCGGTTTCTGCCTTGGCCGTTTTGATGGTACTGCCCGTTGTGCGGTCCGTCAACCGCTCAGCCGGCAAACCCGTAACGATCGATCAGACGTTGAGGGCTGATGGCTCGCCCCAACCGCCGCTCCCGCCAAAGCCGCTCTCCATGAGCACCAGCACGCTCGTGGCTGACGGTTCGCCCCAACCGCCGCTCCCGCCAAAGCCGGCTAAGATGCTCGTTATCATATAAGAATACTCTCATCTTCCAAGACGGTCTGTACTTGGCACAGTACTTTCGGACTATCGGGCGGGCGCATTCGGGCGCATTCGAGTCTATTTGAAAGCAGTTACATATGTGTTAAGCTGCGCCCGTGATAGCCGGAATCGGGCAGTTTCAGCAGATGATGTGGGCTGTTAACGCGGCAACGGGAGTATTGGTACTGGTGTTACTTCTTGTGCGCAAGAACTTCCGGGCTTATCCCGCTTTCACTTTCTACATTTTTGTCAACTTGGCTCAGACCATTTTGCTGTTTATCACCTACCGCCGATGGGGGTTTTTCTCAAGATCGTCTTGGCTTTTCGCATGGGGGACGCAGATTGTGGTGGCCTGTTCGCGGGCTTTGGCGGTGGCCGAGGCATGCGGGCATTTGCTGTCCCGCTACCCCGGGATTTGGGCACTTGCCCGGCGCCTATTGGTGGGATGTGCGGGCCTGGTGTTGTTGTACTCCGGATTGGCAGCGCGGCATCAATGGGAACTGGCGCTCCCAAGCGCGGACCGCGGACTGGAATTGTCGATTGCCGCCGTGATCGTGCTGACTTTTCTCTTTGTGCGTTATTACAATGTGCGCATCGAGCGTACGGACCGCTCCCTGGCGATCGGTCTTTGCCTGTATTCCTGTTTCCGCGCGCTGAACGATACAATTCTAGAGCGCTATCTGTATGGTTACGCAACGCTATGGAGCGTTCTGGGGCTACTGGCGTTTTTCGCGAGCTTGTGCCTCTGGTCTTGGGCACTTCGAAAATCACGAACCGCGACTGCCGCGGAAGAAAACCTTTTCCCCTTGGACGTCTATCAATCGTTTACGCCACAGATCAACCTGCGATTGCGATCGCTAAATGATCAGTTGTGCAAAATCTGGAAGCCAGAGGTTCCCCGGCAGTGACTCTCACTCTGATTCTATTCTGCGGTTTCGTCGCCATCCTGCTCCTTGGGCTCGGCTGGGCACTGTGGGAACCCCGGGAGCGGAGGAAACTCCGGGCCGATCCGCGCTCGTTGGAAGAGCATGGCCAGCGCCACGTAACCTATTTGCCGCAGATCCGGCAAGCACTCGCGAAGACAGACTACGAATTCCTCTCGAAGAGAGCCTCGCGTGAAGTGCAGCGGGGAGTCCGCCACGCGCGCCGGCGTGTTGCGCTCGCCTATCTGGCTGCGTTGCGCGGGGATTTCCAGAGTCTGTTGCGGATGGCGAAAGTGATTGCCGCGCTTTCTCCCGAGGTGGCTGCGGTACATGAGTTCGAAAGGCTTCGTCTCACCGCAAAGTTTGCCTGGCAATACGAGATGATTCGATGGAAGCTGTTGGCGGGCTTTGCCGCGGTGCCGCAACTGGACGGCTTGAGTGACCTGATCAGTGGACTAAGCGTTCGAATGGAAGCGGCGATGAAAGAGCTCGGGGAGCGCGCCGCGGCTGCGGCCGAGTTGGCTTCATCGATCAATCGCCGCGGGCTGGACGTTGCTTAGCAGCAACTCGTCCACTGCTGCCAGGAGCTCGTTCGCCTTGAACGGTTTCTGAAGAAGCTGACGGCCGTTTCCGGCAATATGCTCGGCTGCAACTTCAGACGGCGCGACGCCACACATCCAGATCAATCTACGGCTGAGCGCGGGCTTATGCTGGGCCAGCCATTCGCCCAAGCCGTCCCCGTTCGCGCCGTCGGAAATCCGTAGATCCGCGACGATCAGATCGAACTCCTCTTTTTCAAGCAGGGCACGCGCTTCAGCAAGATCGCTTGCCGTCCGTACACGATGATCGCGGCCTCGCAGCATGGTCCCGACTGCTTCCAGCACGGAATCATCGTGATCCACTAGAAGGATTCTTCCATCCTTTCCTAAGGTGGCCCTTTGATCCGGTGTAGAGAATGCTGGAGAAGCCACGGGTTGGCGGGGCAACTCGATGAGAAAAGACGCGCCCCGGGCCGGGATATTCCTTACGCGAATGGTTCCGCCATGTTCCGTGATGATTCCATAGCAAATGCTCAGACCGAGGCCCGTTCCTTTGCCGACTGGTTTCGTGGTGTAGAAGGGATCGAAAACCCGCGAAGCGTCTTTCACCCCGGGTCCGCTGTCGGTGAACTCAATGCAGAGCCGGTCTCCATCGAAGCCGGTGCGCACCCATAGATCGCCATCGGTCGAATGTTCCAGGATGGCATCTACCGCGTTGTTTACCATATTCAGAAAAACCTGCTGCAGCTGGTGTGGATCAGCGGAGGTGACGGGTAAATTCTCCGCAAGGTCCAGGTGGACTCGGACGTTGTGCATGCGCAAGTCATAATCACGTAGCGCCAGCGTCTCCTGGAGGGCTTGGTTGATCTGCACGGAGACGCGCTCAGGTTTATGCTGGCGGGCGAAGCTAAGGAGATTCTGCACGATGCGGTGCGTACGCTGGGCTTGCTTGTATAGTTTGTCAGCATACTCGATGCCCTGCTGTCCCATCTGTCCGCTGGAGGTCAGCAATTGGCTGTAACCGAGGATGGCGGTAAGCGGGTTGTTCAATTCGTGCGCGACCCCGGAGATCAACTGCCCGACCGCTGCCAGCTTCTCGCTGTGGAGCAGCTGCTCCTGGGTACGGCGCAGGTTTTCGTAGGCCTGGCGAGTCTCCTCATAGAGAATCGAGCGCTCGATGGCGTTGGAAATCTGGCTGCCGACAGCGATGAGCAGGTTCACGTCGGCCGGAGAAAACTCCCGGGGCGTGCGGCTGCCGACGACCAGACCGCCGATCACGCGATCTTTGGACCACAGGACGACGACGTACGCGGCAACAATCTCCTCTTTTAACTGGGCGTCGCGGAAAATCGGCGGCAATGACAAACCCTGGGCGGAGAGAAACGTCGCGTGCACAGCCTTGATGTGCTGCATCAACTCCGGCCTCACGGAGACGGGCGGAAAGTGCTTTGAGAATTCCGAACGATGGCCGACCGCAGCGATGCGCCGCAATTGCGTGCCCTCTTGACCGAACAGATAGAGCGAGGTGACATCCAGGTTGAAGAGCTCGGCCATCTGACGCAGCGTGCGATGCAGCGAATCGCTAAGGTCCATCGATTCCGTCAGCGTCTGGGCGATGGAATTCAATACCAGGAGCTCCCGGTTACGGCGGCGGATTTCGAATTCCGCTTGCTTGCGCTCGGTAATATCGAGCAAGAAACCCTGGTACGCTATCACGTTGCCGGCGGCATCGCGGACCGCGATGGAAGACTCCTGCATGGCGCGTATTTCGCCGTCCTTGCGCCGCATTTCGAATTCGAAATCGGCTACCTTACCGTGCTGTTGCAAGAGCCTTTGAGCCTTTCGCGATCGGAGCTTTTGGCATAGAACGCGGCGGGAATGTCGACCCCCATCAGCTCCTCGCGGTCCTCATAGCCGGTCATTCGAAGAAGCGCGTCATTGAAATCCAGGAAGCGCCCCTGGGGCGTGGAGATAAACACGCCTTCCTGAACGCTGGAGACGAGCGTACGGTATTTTTCCTCCGCGCGTTTGCGATCGGTGATGTCCTTCAAGACGTGGACGGTTCCGAGCTGCAGTCCACTTGGATCCGTAAACGTGGAGTTGGAGGCCAGGAAATATCCGGGTAGCCACGGATCGGGCTCGTCACCTTCCCCGCCAACTCCCTCGCAGTAAGGGCAACTCTTGTAGGCAGCGTTTTGCACGGGAAGGAGTTCCATGACGCTTCGGCCGGCAAGAGCGCTCCCCTCGCGCCCCAGAAGTTGGCTGAGCCGTTGATTGCTGCGCAGAATGCGTCCCGCGCGATCGTGGACCAGGATCGGGTCGCCAATGGAATCGAAGGTGTATTCCCACTGACGCTGCACGGCAGTGACTTGTTCAAAGAGGCTCACGTTCTGAAGCGTCAAGCCGAGCAAGTTCGCGATGTT